>TARA_R110000868_G_scaffold411563_1_pt1 | contig 75758 bp, 53 predicted proteins | sample TARA_R110000868 | Tara Oceans TARA_R110000868 (sample SAMEA4397489) | marine metagenome | biome: Polar Biome; feature: [SRF] surface water layer (ENVO:00010504); material: water (ENVO:00002006), including particulate matter (ENVO:01000060) such as... | depth 5 m | reverse complement strand
CCTGAAATCAGCCGCCGCGAGCAACCGCCGGGCCGAACAGGATTGATCCTGACCCCTTTAATCCCAGGCGCAGGCTCGGCTGATTGAATCTGCCAGCCGAAGTCGGTCAGGGCTCACTGTTTTTCTGCAACAGAGTCGCTAATGGGATTTCCTGGTAACGCAGTCCCCCCGGACCGTAATACACCAGGTGCAGCGAATCATTGCGAAAATCCATGCTGGCATAAGAGTAAGAGCCTTTGGGATCATCTTCGATTTTGGTCAGGTTCTCCCAGGTTTTGCCCTCATCATAGGAAAGGCCGAGTGTCAGCGGCGTGCGTGGTCCCTGATGGTCGGCTCCGGGGACAACTGCATTGTTCCAGATCAGAATCAGCGGCGCGTCTTTGCCTGGTGCACGCTGCAGCAGCATGGGGGCTTCGGGATGTACAATGTCGGATTTCTCAGCAGGACTCCAGGATTCTCCCCCATCGCTGCTGTAAGCGCGATACATGCGAGTGGTCTGAGTGCGGATGAGCATCAGGATACGCCCATCGTTGAGTTGTTCAATTTCAGGTTCCATTGCACCGCGCAGAGGACAATCCACTTCATTGGCTGATCGATGCCAGGTCTTACCTTCGTCATCGGTGTAAAAACTGAACGAGACAAAGTGTTCGTCTTTCTGCCAGGCACTGGGGGAGCCAAAGGCAGCCAGCAGGATGCGCCCGGATTTTAATCGGATGGCTGCTGAGTTGACGGTGAATATTAATCCCTTTTTGCCATGTGACAGTTGTTTGGGTTCGCTCCAGGTTTTGCCTTCATCGCTGGATTCTTTAAACCATAAATTGGCGAAGCGATTGCTGTCGATGCGGATGTAGGTCAGCAGGATTTTCCCACTGGTTGTTTTGACGAGACTGGCTGACATCACGTTCATCTTGCCGATATTTTCCTGAACGGTTTGCGGCTCCGACCAGGTTTTGCCGCCATCGACCGAATGAATTTCAACCAGCCGCGCGGGGTCATGGTCGTTGCCTGTGGCGCCGTACCATTGCGTATAAACGACAAGTAGTCGCCCGTTGTCGAGGGTGAGCAAAGCACCTTCCCCATGTCGCGGCAGCTCTTTGGTGGCTTTGATCAGCAGACGCGATTCAGCATGACAGTCATTGGGGTTAGCGGTTGATATCATAGCCAGAAACAGCAGGCTGAACCCAATTTGGCAGAGGGGCGGGATACGGAATAGCGATTTCATGGTGAGGCCTTTTTATTTGAGATTAAAATCATGCTGGACCGGGTCACTGTCCGGCGGAATGGTGAGCGGTTCAATCGTTGATTTCGTATTGAATTGTTCTGGCAGGTACTGTTTGCGACTGGTGGAACTTCCTGCGGGTTGATCACCGGGCAGTCCCGCTTCTCCCTGGTAGGCATTGATCTCTACCTGGTATGTGCCCGGTTTGATTGCGGACCGATCGGTGAACTGATAATTGCCTGCGTTAATTTGTGTTGTTCTGACCGGTGCAGAGCTTCCTTCCTGAGGGACGAGTCGAATCACTCCTTCCTCAATGGGAGTTCCCTGGTAGGTGATGGTTCCACTCATGGGGGTGAGCGCCATTTCATCGGTTGACTGACCGCAGCCAGTCAATAACAGCAGGCAGCTACAGAGGATTTGTTGTTTGCACATTTGCTGATACCTGTGAGATGAAGTGCCTGTGGAATATTGAAATACAGCGAGTCGTGATTTTACGTGCTTTAGAATTCGCCGATCACTTCCCGACCGGCACGGGTTGTCAGGTTCTGCAGTGTTCCCAGATCAATATTTTCAGAAATGAACCGGACGGCACCGTCGGCCATCAGAAAATGGCAGCCTCCCGTGTGGTAGCTGGCCGGGCCGGTAAAATCATCCCCGTTCCAGCTCCAGCCTGTGAGCAGGGGGAAATTGGCATTGATGCCGCTGCGAACGCCAATGCCACCACCGCCGTAGGCACCCCAGGTAAACAGTTCGTGTGTACCGGGTTTGTCGCCGACTGTTTCTGCAAACGCCAGGGTTGTACTGGAGCCATCCAGGATATCGCGAAAACGGGTTTTTGAATTGCGATAAAAGACACCATCTTTATTGAAGCCGACGGCGTCCTGTCCATCGCGTGCCGGATTCCCGTCTCTGCCACTATGTGCTACCGGCTGATAGTGACTGCCCCAGGAGTCGTTGGGGCCGCCGGCTCCTGTCCAGTTCTGTCCTTCATCCTGTGGATTACTGGGGCAGAGAAACACGTTGATTTTGTTTTGGGTCACCGGAGAATTCGAAGCGTGATTAAAAGCCGCCAGAAAATTGAACTGATTGTAGACGTTCGTCTGGTCCAGAAATGGAAGCAGCATGGTGGAGCACATCTGGGAACCGAAGTTTTGCGGGGCAGAACTGGAGTTATCAGTAAAACTGCGACCAAAGGGGAACAAGCCGTGCGATTCATGGTAGTTGTGCAGCGCGAGGCCAATCTGTTTGAGATTGTTTTTGCAGGTACTGCGACGCGCTGATTCACGAGCCTGCTGTACTGCAGGCAGCAGCAAGGCAATCAGAATCGCGATGATGGCGATCACGACCAGTAACTCGATTAAGGTAAAACCCCTGGTGGCAGTTTCTGTTTCTCGATGTCGTGTCGTCATTTCCAAGTCTCCCGATGAGGTGTAAAAATAAGAACTCACAAAAGGATAACCCTGTAAGTCAGCGAGTTATATTATAATGGTGAAATATATATCATGATATATCATTGTGAGGTTTTGAAATATTGTCAACGGGAAAATGAAGAATTGATCCAAAATCAGAGAGTTCCAGCGAAGTCATTATCGGGAACGGTATGCGGACCGGGGAAGCAGGTCCCAGGGGGATTAAGGCAGCGGGGAGTAAATACTCAGCTCACGCATTTGAATGCGAACTGCCGTTCCCGGTCAGTAGTTGTTCGATTGCTGCTTGAAGTAACGCCTGGCCTGGTTTGATGAATGTCAAAAGTGTACCTCAAGCAGTGAGTTACAGATTAACAATTGACGACTGTCTTCTGGTGTTGTTCAATCGATTGCTGTTCAACCTGAAAGCGGAACCAGCGAATCACGCTGACGCATTGTTCGTAGCACCAGAAAGTGACAAACAGTTCGCCGTCAGAGAGACGGGTGATATGGGGGGCACCGAATTTGAGCACGGCGAAATTATCGGACATGTTTTCTCCCGTGGCCGTAATCCCTTCCAGCTGATTGTGCCCCCAGAGTGGCTGCTGGTCGCCGTTGATCCAGTTGCCTGCGTCATCTAAACGGGACAGGCAGGCCCAGAGTCCCGGCTGATCCATGCGACGATAGATATTAAGCAGGCTGCCATCTTCGAGCAGGCAGGGTGTCAAAGTCTGGCCCTGAATCTGTGTGGAAGCAGGTTCCGACCAGGTAGTTCCGCCGTCATCACTGATTGCATAGTGATTCGGGAGATCGGTTGACGATGCTTCGTCGTAGCACCAGGCTACCGCCAGCAGACGTCCTTCAGGGTATTCAACAACTTTGGATTCCCAGAAGATCAGGTTGTTGTTTTCGCTGTGCATGATATCGAGGTATTCATCCCAGGAACTGCCCTGATCGCGGGAGACCAGCGCCAGCATGCGATTTCCATTGGGTAAATCGCCGTTCCAGCCTCGCCAGGTGGAAGTGGGCCAGATCCAGCGGCCATCATTGAGGATCGTAATCGGGCTGCACATTTCGAATTCGGGGCCCTCGAGTGGCGGACTGACGAGGGTTGGTTCTGACCAGGTTTTACCCAGATCGAGGGAGCGGATTATTAACAGTTCGGAGGGGACCATACCCAGTGTCTGTGGATTGCATAAGCCTTCGCCGGGGAAATCGGTACGATCAAAGCGAACCAGATTTGCAATCAGCTCTCCTGTTTCCGTGACTGCAAGCCGCCCGAAAGTGGATGTTTGTCGCCCGGTTACACTGGTGTCGATCGAGCCTTGATATTCCCAGGTCTGTCCCCGATCATTCGATCGCGACAGGTGCAGTTTGAGGTCGACCGCTTCAAAGGCTTCTCCCAGCATATACATCGAGAGCAGCGAGCCATCAGGCAGGGATGCGACCGAAGGGAAGTAGGCGTGCACGCTTTTGACATGCGGTTTTGCATTTTTGAACAGGATCCCTGTTTCCAGCTGTTTAAGTTGCATTACGACCTCGTTCCTGTTTTCGCATGAAAGCCAGGACGTCGCGACGGCCTGCCTGGATCTGTTCGCTCATAATCTGTCGGGCCAGATCTGCATCCCGGTTACGGAACGCTGCCAGGATCTGTTCTTTGCCCGCACAGGTTTCTTCTGCACTTTGAGGAGTGATGATCTTATGTTTTAACTGCCGCAGGGCATAAAAGACATCGGTGATCGCCCGCTGTTCCTGAATGACTTTTTTCAGCAGTCGGTTCCGCGAGGCTTCGATCAGGATTTCATGAAATTCGGTTTCGCAGTCCACCCAGCGATTGAATTGGGTCGGCGTGGTGTGTTTCGCCTTTCGCTCATTCAGCAAAGCGGTGATTTCACGCATCTCGTCAATGAGAAACTGTAGATCGTCCAACTGTTGCGGTGTGATATACAAGGCCGCTTCGCCGGCTGCGAAACTTTCGAGCAGATCACGCAGCACGTACAGTTCATCCAGGTCTTCGCGTCCAATCTCCCGGACGAAGGCACCGGACCCCTGAATGTGTTCCACGAAGCCTTCCGATGCCAGACGGCAGATTGCTTCGCGTACGGGAATCGCACTCACGCCCAGTTCCGCAGCCAGTTTGCGGTTCACGAGTCGGGCGCCCGGCGAGAGCACGTTCTGTTCCATCTGTTGTTTGATATACTGATAAGAGTATTCGGTGAGATTTTTTGATGTATCTTCCATTAGCGTCCACTGCTGGTACGTTCGAGACCGGATATACTTTAATTAATTTAATATATCGTGATATATCAGTGGCGTCAAGTTTTGAAGTGAAAGCGGTTCATTCAGAATGCACATCGTTAATGTATTATGAGGCATTATGAAAATAAGGGAAAGCCTCCCGCAGGATACTTTCCCTTATTGAACTCCACGGAATTGCCGTTATTTATTTTTCAGTTTCAGATCAGCCATGTAAATTGCGGTAATCGGTTTTCCATCCTTGTCTTTTTCATGACTTGAATAATAGGAGATCAAGGCGTGATCGGGACTCAGGATCAAAATGCCGGGGTAGGAGTTGTCTCCACCACTGGGAAGTGAAGCGAATTCGTGCAGTTGATCGTCCTTGAACCAGTAGAGTGAAGTCACATATTTCCCGTTCTTGCGCTGACGGCCGCCGACGAGGTAGCGATCACCCCATTTGGCGAGCAACGGTCCGCCGATATAGCGGTCGAGTTGTTTGCGGTCCCAGTGATCGAAGGGGGGCCGCGATCGCATCACCCAGGCTGGATTGGAGCCGCTGCGACCGATGGCCAGCAGGTCGCCGTTGTCTTCAAACAGAAACGCGGTTTCATCTCCCTGTTTTTCATTGAACAGGCTGGCGGTTTTCCAGACCAGTCCGTCGTCGCTTTCCAGGATCGCGGTTTCAATCAGTTCGCGATCCTTATCGCCTTGTGCAAAATGTCGGATGCGGCGTCCACAGAGGTAAGCTTTGTCTTTATAGGCAGCAGCCCGCCAGATGTAATGGCCGTAGGTTCCTTCCAGCATGATCGGTTTCGACCACTCATTTCCGTCGGCGGACCAGACCGCGAAGCCCAGGTGTTCGTTAATCGTCCGTGTTTTGGGAGCAGAGTCGCCGCAGTACCACGTGCCGGTGTAGACGAACAGTTTATCTTTGAAGATCAGAAAGTGCGGGTCGCGGACATCGCGTTTGGGGACCGAGAATTCATCGACCTGTTTCCAGGTTTTCGCGTCATCGCTCTGCATGATCAGGATTCGCGAAGTCGGGAACAACATATGGCCGCCCGGGCAGGTGCGGAAGGTGAGATAGTATTTGCCTTTGAATTCGATCATGTCGGTAAACGCATTGTGCTCGCCGTTGTCAAAGACTTTATGGACATTCGAGACTTCTACTTCCGGCAGGTCGCTGTTTTCACCTGCAGGGAGAGGAGCGACTGTCAGCATACTGCAGCAGAGGAGTGTTAGCAGGGGTATCAAACAGAATTGTGTTTTTTTCATGGTGATACGCTTTCTGGAATAATGTCTCGGTGTTTCAGTCGATTTCCCGTTCCGGCATCAACAGATATTTTAAATGAGCCCGCATGACGGAGCGTGCCCGTTCGACGTCGCGATCCTGTATCGCACTGACCAGTTCAAAGTGCTGCCAGATGATGCGCTCGTTGACATCATCATCCAGCATGGGAGATTTTCGCGTGGGATAGGAAGTTTCAAAGAGAGCCGCCAGCAGTTTCTGCATGTCGGCGATCAGAGGTACGCCCGACATCTCCAGAATCAGACCATGAAACTGACGCTCCACTTCGATGCGGCGCGGGCGGTCTTTCTTCTGGCGGGCGATCTGTTTGAACTGTTCGGCGAGTTCAGCCAGCTGTTCAATCTGTGCTTCACTGGCATTTTTGATGGCCAGCTCGACCGCGCCGACTTCGAGGGCATAGCGGAAGGATGCGAGTTCGGCCAGCTTTTCCTGCGAACGTGCCAGTGAAGGGAGGCAGTTGGCCCAGACTTCTACGGGGTCTGGATGGCGGACGATCAGTCCTTTGCGCTTGCGTCCTTCCAGCAGTCCCAGGGCACACAGGCGGTTGACGGCTTCGCGGGCAATGCGTCGCGATACCTGATATTCTTCCGCCAGTTCGGCTTCGGTCAGGAAAAAATCACCGTCTGTAAATTCAGCGGACTGGATCCGATGGCGGATGCGTTCAGACAATTCCAGTGCCAGCGAATGCGGCGGTTCTTTTTGAATAAGTGCCATTATAGGTCGTTATTATCGGAGAATATATTGAATAAAGAGCCCTGGGTGATATTATATGACATTTAAGGTGGGTGTCAAACAAAAACAGGTGTGAAGGCAAAATGACGATTCTGGAAGAGCATGTTCTGAATTCTGAGATTCTCATCGCTGGCGGAGGGATGGCCGGCTGCTGCGCGGCGCTGGCTGCGGCGCGCTGTGGGGCAAAGGTCATTCTGTGCCAGGATCGCTCGGTGCTTGGCGGAAATGCATCAAGTGAAGTCCGCATGCATATCGTCGGTGCGAATGGCACGGGGCGTTTTGATCGGGGAGCAGAACTGGAGACGGAAGCCCGTGAAGGGGGGATCATCGAGGAGTTGAGGCTGGAGAACTGCCTCCGCAATCCCCAACGTTCGGCTTCGATGTTCGATCTGATCCTGTATGAGAAATGCCAGGCGGAACCCAATCTCACACTGATGCTCAATACCTGTGTGACTGCGGTTCAATTGAATGGCGACCGGATTGAGAGTGCGACTGCAGAACGACAGAGTACAGAAGACCGTTTCACGATCAACGCCGAAATATTTATTGACTGTACCGGTGATGGACGACTGGCTGCAGAAGCCGGGGCGATGTTTATGGAAGGGCGCGAAAGTCAAAAACAGTTCAATGAAAGTCTGGCTCCGGAAACGGCAGATTCTCATCGACTGGGATCGACGATTCTGATGCAGGCACGTCGTCATGACCGGCCGATGCCTTTTGTGGCGCCCGCGTGGGCGCGGAAATTTGATCCCGCGGAGTTGAAACTGCGCTTGTATGCGACGCCAGGCGAAGAGGAGCCGACGCATGAGTATGGTTACTGGTGGGCCGAGTGGGGCGGTGTGCTGGATACGATTAAAGAGAATGAACACATCCGCGATGAACTGCTGGCGATTGTGATGGGCATCTGGGATCATGTGAAAAATGGTCCGGAGGGAACGCCCGCCGGCGAAGATCCATTTCAAGCGGCACACTGGGCGCTGGACTGGTTTGGATTCGTACCAGGCAAACGCGAAAGCCGCCGGTTCATCGGGCAACATATTTTAACCGAACACGATCTGCTCTCGTCCCGCGCATTTCCTGATGCGATTGCCTATGGTGGCTGGTCGCTGGATCTGCATCCGCCCGAAGGCATCGATGCGCCTGGGCTGGAGCCCTGTATACAGTATCCAGTGTCTCATTTGTATGACATACCGCTTGCGGCCTGTATTTCGGTGAATCGTCAAAATCTGATGTTTGCGGGACGCAATATCTCTGCAACGCATGTGGCATTCTCATCGACGCGGGTAATGGCGACCTGTGCGACGATCGGGCAGGGAGTGGGGACGGCGGCTGGAGTGGCAGTGCGACACAAGCGGGAACCGTCTGAACTGAGTACAAATTCGCAAATCATATCGCAGATTCAGCAGCAGTTGTTGCGTGATGATGCGTATCTGGTCGGGATTCGAAACGAAGATGTATATGATCTCGCTCGCTCCGCAAGTGTTTCTGCCAGTAGCGAGCAGGCTGGATACGAAGCGTGTCATGTAATCTCGGGACAGACGCGAAGTGTGCACGGATCAGCCGGCGCACCCGAGGGGCGTGCCTTTCCCGGCGGACATCGCTGGTTGTCCGATCCTGCTGAAGGTCTGCCGGCGACGCTGCTGTTGGAATGGGAAAAGTCAGTAACAGTTCAGACGCTCCAGTTGATTTTCGATACGGGCCTGCATCGGCATCTGACTTTGAGCCATCATGATGGTTATACTGCTAAGATGCAGTGGGGAATGCCGCAACCGGAAACGGTGCGGGATTATCAGATTGAAGTTCACGACGGTTCTGACTGGCAACAGATTGTTAACGTTACGGGGAATGTTCAGCGGCGTCGTGTTCATCAACTGGAATCGGAGATCACTTTAAAACAGTTGCGGATTGTCGTGACTGCGACGAACGGAGTGGTTCAGGCGCGGGTGTGTGAGATCAGGGTGTATTGAAGCAGATAATACAAAAAACTGGGCGATACCGGATGCAATCCGGTATTGCCGCAGGCAACAGGATGTGGCAGAGTGAGTGCTGCGTGAGGAATGAGCGTGCCCCATTTTGTTTGAATTATTAGAGTAGGTTGCTCTGTTGTGAATTGTTAGATTGAGCTGCGACCTCCTGCTCGCTGCGCTCGACCCGAATTGCATTCGGGCCCACCCACAATGTTTACCAATGATGTTGATACTGTTAGGGAAGTGTGATGTTTTCGAAAAGGTTTTGGAACAATCTGATGAAAGCTGGCCTGATGGTGGGGCTGTCGCTGTCTGCCTCTGTGTTGCCTGCATCAGAGCTGGAAACAGAAGAACTCTTTCCGCGGATTGTTGCGGTTTCGTTTGAGAGTGCGCGCTTGAAGAAACGAAAGCGGGCGGTGGTTGTGTTGCCTGAAGAGTGGCAGTCGATCAAACCTGCGGAGCGACGGACGCTGGTCATTCTGCATGGGCGGGGGCGGCATGAGCGATCGCTGATTGATGACAAGTTGATCCGCCAGCAGCTTTTGGATTCCGGCTTATTTATCATTCTGCCGGACGGTGATGATGGCTGGTATCTTAATTCGCCGCTACGGAAGCAGGATGTGTATGAGACGTATCTGGAAGAGGTCCTGGCGATTGTCTCTGAGCAGTATGAACTGCCGACATCTCAAAAACAGTGGGCGATCGCGGGCTGGTCGATGGGAGGCTTTGGCTGCGTGCGCTTTGCTGAACGACATCCCGATCGGTTTGCCGCGGTCAGTTCGATCATTGGTCTGCTCGATTTTCCGCGTAGTGGATTACCGGAGGGGCAATCCTACAAAGTACCAGTCGACCGTTTTGGCTCCGATGAAGCGGTGTGGAAACAGTTCAATCCAATCAATGATGCTGAGAAGTTAAAAGGAACATCGGTGCTGATCATTACCGCTGACAAAGCATTTGACCGGACAATGAACGCGCATTTTCGCGACGAGTTGATTGCGCTGGAGATACCTCATCAATATGTAGAGCTCAAAGGGGGACACACGTTTCCCGTAGTGCGGGCCGCAATACCGCTGGTACTGGCGCATACGCAACGCGTGCTCTTACGGAAGACGCGAAAGTAAGGGGGCACGAAAGACGCGAATTTTTTCTACCACGAAAAGCACGAAAGACCACGAAAAGTATTTTTGTGTATGATCTGTTTTCTGAGTTGGGGCGTCCTGGTTTTGTTGTGATCTAGTTGCGGTCTCCGGTATGATCGGGAGCGGTTCTTTTCTTATTTCTACTTCCTGAATTCCCCTGCCTGAGAGTCCTGCCGTGAAAAACGTGTTTCTTTTAGTCTTGTCTGTTGTTGCCTGTCCCCTGGTTTCCGCTGTCTGCGCTGAGGAAACGAAGCCAGTGCAGAACCTCCTGCAGAACCCGGAGTTCCAGTTGCGGAAGTCGGCTGCAACAGAGCCGGGACGCTCGATTCTCTGCTGGAATACGGATCGCTGGGGAGATGTGATTGCCGGGAAGGGCAACGGAAAACTGGTGCTCCAGCCAACCGAGAATGTGGTGGAGATTCTGCCGGGCAAGCGGATCTGGCAGTTTGCGACACTGCCGGAACTGGGACTGAAGTCTGGCGATGCGGTCAGTCTGTCGGTCAACGGGTACCAGGAAACGAGCGGCGCCCTCAAAGCGCGGCTCTGTCTGATGCTGATTGAAAGTGACGATGGTGAGTGGTCGCCGGCGGATTTTGGTCTGCCCGATAAGCGGACGTTTGCGAAGCATGGGCGGGGGGAACTGATCCGTGCGCCGCAGCGGGAGGCGTCTGCGCAGGAGACCGGAAAAGAATTTCATCTGCAAGTGAATGGTCTCAAAGTCGATCCCCGTTTTAAGCATCAGCGGGAATCGGATGCTGCGTTCCGGAATGTGGTAGGTGTGCTGGTGGAATTTGTGAATGACTCTGACAAACGGGTCTGGATTGATTCGCCTGCGCTGGTTAAAGGGGATCAGGCGGTGACTGAGGCTGCCGCATCGCGTGCGTTGCCGGACCTGTATCGCCAGATTCCCCGCACGATGGAAAAGCTGACAACGGGCCAGCCGGTGACGATTCTGACACTGGGGTCGAGTATCGATCGGGGGAGTGCCAATCCGCGGTTGTATTTCTACGACGAAGATCCCGCGAGTCCGCATTATAAAGAGCCTCTGGTCGAGGCCCGACCGGGAAAGCCGGATGCGATGAAACAGTTGATCGCAGAGCGGATGGAGCGACCCGATCTGCAGGATTATGTGGGCTGGTCGCAACATTATTTTATGTATACCGGACGGATGCGACGGGAACTGCTGCGGAAGTTTCATTATCCGGTTGACAAGATTCTGCTGAACGTGATGGCCGCCGATGGTTCGTCGATCGGCGAATCACACAGCGGCTTCAAAGCATACGCGGAACTGGAGCTGCCGCCGAACCCGAATGACAACGGACATCCAACCGGGAAGTCCTGGCAGGAACTCTATCCATCACTGTTTGAGAACGGGAAGAAACCAGGGCCGGACCTGGTGATCTTCGGGCACGGGCATAATGAGCATATTGACCGTCCCGATGAAATCGCCGCGTATGAAGGGGCGATTCGCTGGTTTCAGCGGCACTATCCCGGCGTGGAGTTCGTTTCGTGCATGTGGATCCGCGACAAAGGGCAGCCGAATTCAATGACCGGGCCGATGCAGCAGCTCTGTACGCATTACGGAATCCCGTTTGTCGATCTGGGAGAGTTGTTGATTGATCTGAAGACGACGTGTAATCAGTATGCGATTGCTCCTGATGGCGGTCATCCTGGGGCTGCCAGTCATTATATCTGGTTCAAACAGCTGGAGCAGGTATTCGAGATGCCCGACGATCCGCAGCCGGGAATCGCTCAACAGCAACTACCTGCGCGGATGAATGACTTTACGGCGAACTGGGAAGGAGAGATGGTCCGGTTCGCTGCCGACAGTCCGCGGATTGTGGACGGGCGGATGATGATTCTGGAAGACGCCGCGTTCAATCTCTGGGCGGATAACAAACGAGAGAAGATGCAATTGCAGATCGATGGTCAGCCGGCGCAACACGCGGGACATGGACGGCACAGCTGGTCGCGACCCAATCCACGCAATTCGACGTTCGTGCATGGACGACTGTCGCGCGGCGATCGACATATTATTGAAATTCCCAATAAGAATGCGCGGTTGAACACCGTGGACTGCAAAGTGGGTCTGAACCGCCGGTTCTATGGCATCAACTCAAAGGACTGGCGGGGGGCATCTGCGGTAAAGACATTCGAATCGAAGTGGGGGGCTCCGTATGGGGAGAAGGCGTTCCAACTGCAGCCGGGTGAGACGCTGGAAATTGAAGTCGAGGCGGATGAGCTGTCGATCGCCTGGCTGGATGATCCGGCAGGAGGGACGCTGGTGGCGGAAGTGGATGGTAAACAGGTCTGGGCACAGCCGACCAATGAACCGTTTACCGATTCGCAGGGGCGGGACCATTTTATTGAGAACCGTCGCGGCGTGCTGGGGCTGCCGTATGGAGAGCATCGGATTCGGTTACAGGCAGAGGGGGAGCCGGTGCGGGTGCTGGGGGTGTTTGGTTATGGCGGGCGGTAAGGACCACTAAGGGGCTCGAAAATTTTCTCCGCGAATGGCTCGGCATTATTTTCTACCACGAAAGACACGAAAAATTCTAGTGGAGAGTACGGGAGAGAAAGCGGGTGGTATCGAATGCAATCCGATATTGCCGGAGGCAACAGGAGGTTGCAGGGGATTGTTATGTGTTGAGTGGACGTACCTCATTCAGGTGCTATTCGAGTTGGTTGCCCTGTTAAGAATTGATCTGGTGAGCTGCAACCTCCTGCTCGCTGCGCTCGGCCCGAATTTTATTCGGGCCCACCCGCTGATATTTCGCATGTTCAATAATTGCAGTGCTTTATGTCTTTTTTGTTTCACTCGTTTTAATGAATAAATTTCTTTTTATCAGAATCTGCGTTAGATTGGAGTCTGTTGAACTAATGAACTGATACAGGACGTTTTAAAATTATCTGATTCGCGCGGAAGGGCCCTGGTTTTGTCGGACAGTGATCTCGATGAAGAATATGTCGCGTTGATTGCCGGCAGTCAGCCTGCGTTGCGGGGGCTGTTGAGGGCACTGATACGCCAATCTTCAGATGTGGATGATGTGCTGCAGGAGACGAATACCGTGCTCTGGCGGAAGCGACAGGAATTTGATCGGGATCGTCCGTTTCTTCCCTGGGCCTGTCGCATCGCGCAATTGCAGTCATTGGCGTATTTCAAACGGGTGCGTCATCACAGTCAGTCGGCTGTGGACGAACAGACGCTGGAACAGATTGCTGCTGTTGCGACCAGCAGGGCGGTAGAGACGCATGCTCACAGTGCCGCACTGACGCATTGCATGGAAAAGCTGCCTTCCGAACAGCGACAGCTGGTGGAGAGCCGCTACTGCGATGCGACACCGGTGAACCAGATCGCGTCACAGGCAGGACGCTCGGCGGATGCCGTTTCAATGTCCTTATATCGAATTCGAAAAACGCTCATGGAATGTATTCAGAAACAGGTGGCCCGGGAGGCACAGTGATGAATTCAACAAACGAAGCCATTCAAAAAGAACTCGCCGCGCTGACCTGTCGGGTTCTGGATCATAGTCTGACCCATGCAGAAGACGCGCGGCTGACTGAGATTCTGACTGAATATCCCGAGTTGATTGAAGACTATACGAACCAGATCCAGATTGATGCAGTGCTGACAGCTGATCTGTATACCTCGGTGCCGGAAGGGGTTGACCTGGAAACACTGGAACCCGCTGCCTATCCAACGGTTGTCGCGGAAGAAGTGAAAAGCGAAGTGGGACGAAGCATCTCGTTGTGGCAGTCGGTGACTGTGGTCACAGCCGTGCTGCTGGTGGGCATCGCTTTGTGGCTGAATGCGGGCTGGTGGGATGTGAAACCGGTCAATCAGGTTGCTGCAATTTCTGAACCGGCTCCGCCTGCGCTAAGCCATGTCGGGATGCTGCTGGATACGGAGGATGCAGTGTGGGAAGACGAAGACCTGGGCGAGGAGATCGCCTATGGGACCCGGTTTCCGGCGGGAAAGAAACTGTGGCTGAAGTCGGGCATTGGCAGGATTCGTTTTGAAAGTGGAGCTGGAATTGTGCTGGAAGGTCCGGCGCAGATTGAACTCTGTTCCCCGCTGAAGGCAAAGCTGAATTATGGCAAGATTGCCGCTTATGTTCCTGACGAAGCACACGGTTTTACCATCGATACCCCTGAGATTCAGATCGTCGATCAGGGGACGCGGTTCGGTGCAGTCGTTGATCCGCTGGGCAAAGCGGAAGTGCATGTGTTTGAAGGGCAGGTGGATGTCAAACCGCAGTCTGCTGCCAAGACGCTTAATCTGAAAGCGAGTCAGGCGGTGCTGTTCTCACGACAGAATGAACAGGGATCTGCAATCCGTCTGACGCCGACCAAATTTGCTGATGTGCCAACTCCCGAACAGTTGACGGCAGCGAAGTCGGGAAACTATCCCCCCGTGGAAGCGGTTCCCTTTGAACGCGAAGCACTGCAGAATGAATATGCCTTGATTCAGATGCAGACCGCGTTGCCGAAAGGGATTCTGGCTGGTGAAGCGTTTGAGTATCCGGCGACGTCGCTGTTACAGCAGACCGGGGGCGTGGGTTTTCACTATGAAGGCTGGTGGGCCGATCCGAATTTTACCCGGCTGATGGTTCCTGAACAGCGGATGCAGTGGGGAGACTTGGAGGGAGGGCCGATGGTTTTGCAGTCGCGGGGACATCATCATGCGTATCCGGCGCTGGCACATCGGCTGGCGCGCAAACTGGAAACGCCGCTCACCAGGGACTTTTACTTCAGTATGCTGGTGAAGTATGAAGGGTTGGACAAGAATGATTTCTTTGGTCTCTGGTTTGATGATGTGGCGGGAAGCAAGGGGAGCAGTCATTCGCGTGTGCCCAATTTCGGCTTGAAAGAGAAACGGTTCTTCGCCCGTTTTGAGGTGAATCAGGAAGGGTTTTCCGCGGAACTGATCGACGGGGAATGTTTTCTACTGGTGGGGCGTGTGATGAAAGAGCAGTCGTCTTATTTCAATCGTCTGGAAATCTGGGTGAATCCGGTCGGGGATCGAAGTGAGACTCCTGATGCGGTCGTGGAATTGGGTAAAGGGGCAAAGAAGCTGAATGCCGTTCACGTTCTGGGCATGCGAATTGGACAATACACAGAGGTCGGCGATTCACTGTTCGTGGATCGACTGGTACTTGGGAAGACTTTTGAGTCAGTGACACAACCTGTGGAGTAATGACATTCATATTTTTTTATCAGGATGAGTCTAAATAAATGGGAGAAACCGGGGGTTGTTTAGTGTTTAAAAAATCGAAATGGTTCTTACCAAAGATACATAACCGGAGCTAACGTCCTGCGGCTAATTTGTCACTCCGGCTGGCAAAGTGTGAAGCACATTTAAAACCATTAAATAAATGCTACGTGGCGGATCTGCTCACGTTTAATCAGATGGAAATCATGATGATAAATCGGGCTCTGACATCGAATCGAGTAGGCAGGCATCTGGTAATCGCGATGTTTGTTTGCGGACTGCTGGTCTGTTCTGTGCAGACGTTTGCCGGGGAAGCTCCACGGCTGGCGCACGGACTGGTCAACCCGCAGATGGATTCTGTCAAACGGGATCACAAAGGATTTGGCTGGAACGGGGGCTGGGTGCTTTCGAATCGTCAGCCGGCATTGTTTGTGGATGTGAAGTCGAAGCAGACCTCCGGTTCCGCGATTCAGCATGAAGCGTTGATTCAGGGATCAGTACAGCGGAACAATCCGTTGCGGCGGGAACTGACGGAGACGTACCAGGGGCAGGAGCTGTTTATGCGGTTTCGCTTTCGCTATGCCGCCGATCAGAAGCCCCGCGATGAGGGGGAGTTCTTCGTCTTCTGGCTGGATCGTTACGAGGGTTCGGATAAAGCCGTACATGCCAATCATGTCCCGAATATCGGCGTGCACATCGCCTCCAGTGGACCGCAGAAGGGAAAAGTGGTTTTCATGGTGCGGATTGGTGCGCAGAAAACCGCCTGGAGTTCGGTGGAACTGGAACGGGATCGGGATTACCTGATCGTGGGGCGGCTGTCGAAGCCGGAGAAATCGTTGCGGGCTGGTTTCACGCGATTTGAGTTATGGGTCGATCCGAAGCCCGGTGATCAGGAACAGCCGGTAGCGACAACGGTGAATCCGCAGAGTGTGAATGGTGTGCGCTGGGTTGGTTTTGCGACCGGCTATAAAACAGAACTGGAGGACCAGATTTATGTCAGTGATCTGGTGTTGAGTCGCACGTGGAGCGACGTCCTGGATGTTTCGCCGGGGCAGATTCCGGCCGGTGGTTCAAAGTCACAAACGGCGTGGCATAGACCGGTACATTTCAAAGACGAGATCGTCACGTTGCTTAAGCAAAAATGTTTCAGCTGTCACGCGGGGGCGAATCCGGATTCAGGGTATCGGCTGGATGTGTATGACGAACTGCTGGGTTTCAGTACCGGGGAAAAACTGATTGTGCCGGGCCAGAGCGGTCAGAGTAAGCTGATCGAACTGGTTTCCTCACAGGTTGCTGAGGAACGGATGCCACCCGCTGATTCAGCGACAGCGCTCTCGAAGAAAGAGATTGCGTTATTGCGTGCGTGGATTGACCAGGGGGCGAAGTGGGATTTTGCCGTGCTGCCGACGCCGCGAACGGAGTCAGATCACTGGGCATTTCAACCCATCAAACGACCGGCGGTTCCCAGGGTGAGCGGACCGAAGCCGATTCGGACTCCCGTGGATGCGTTTATCACCCGTGCCTGGCAGCAGCAGGAGATCAAACCGGCGGAGGAAGCAGACAAGGCAACACTGATTCGGCGGCTGTCACTCGATCTGACAGGCCTGCCGCCCACACTGGCTGAGGTGGAGGCGTTTAAAAACAATACCGATCCACGGGCCTATGAAAAACTGGTGGAACGTTTGCTGGCATCGAAACATTATGGCGAACGCTGGGCGCGGTACTGGCTGGATCTGACGCGCTGGGCGGAGAGTCATGGTTATCAGCACGATCTGCCGCGACCTTATGCGTGGCGATATCGCGATTACGTGATCGAGAGTTTCAACGCCGACAAACCCTACGATCAGTTTATTAAAGAGCAACTGGCGGGGGATGAACTGCGGCCTTACGAAGACGAGCATGTGGTTGCGACCGGGTTTCTGGCGTCTGCCCGGATCAGCGGGAACAATATGGATAAGGCAGCGCAGCGGAACGACGTGCTGGTCGATATTGTGAATGTAACAAGCAGTGCGCTGCTGGGGCTCACACTGGAATGCGCACAATGCCACAATCATAAGTTCGATCCGCTGACACAGCGGGACTATTATCGGTTGCAGGGATTCTTTGTGAATGGTCAACTGGGGAACCTGTCGTTACAGGGAGACGATCTGCCGAACCCGACCGATCTGAAATCGTGGATGACCAAAGGGACGTTTGATTTTTATCAGCGGGAAGCAAAGAAGCTGATCAATCGAAAACGGTTCGCGCATACAAAGCAGGCACACACGTGGGGATACTATTCGCCTCTGACGGGGCATGACAAAATTGAACGGCTGCCGGTAGTGAACCGCGATCCGATCCCGTATTCCGCGGTGCAGCTGAAACAGACAAAGTCGCAGATTCTGATTCGTGGCGATGTGCATAAACCGGGACTGGAAGTCGGCAAAGGCTGGCCTGCTGTCCTGGGAGCGACAAACATTGATTCAGAGAAACTCTCGCGGACGGCGCTGGCTGAATGGATGAGCGACCGGAAGAATCCGCTGGTCTCACGCGTGTGGGTGAATCGGTTGTGGCAGTATCACTTCGGTCGCGGTCTGGTATCGACACCCAGCGACTTTGGTGTGCAGGGTGAACCCCCTTCACATCCCGAACTGCTGGACTGGCTGGCGAGGGAACTGCTGGAACAGGGCTGGAGTACCAAACACATCCATCGGCTGATTGTGCTGTCGTCGACGTATCGGCAGGCGCGCTCTTTTGATGAAGCGAACTTTGAGAAAGACCCGGAGAACCGGTATCTATGGAGCTGGCCGCGCAGGCGGCTGGAAGCAGAAGCGATTCGAGATTCGATCCTGTGTGCGACCGGGGAATTGAAACGGGAACTGGGGGGGCCGAGCGTACCTCAGGAGCGAGAAGAAGAGAACTTGCGACGCACGATTTATCTGTTTCAGCGTCGAAGCGAAATGCCGTCGGTAATGGCGATGTTTGATGCGCCGGACAGTATCACCAGCTGTTCGCGTCGGCAGGTTTCCACGGTGGCGCTGCAGCCGTTATTCATGTTGAACAGTCAATTCATGGATCGACGGGCGCAAATGCTGGCGAAGAAGATTGTTGAAGAAACCAGTGATGATGCCAGTCTTCAGGCGGAAGCGGCGTTTCTGAAAGTGCTGGGGCGCAAGCCAAATCAAGAGGAGCAGGGGCGGTCCGTCTCGCTGCTGCAGAGTGGTTCAGGAGAAGAGACAGAGCGGCGGCTGTCGATGTTGTGTCATGCGTTACTGAACCTGAATGAGTTTGTTTATATCCCTTAGATCAGAGGGGCTGAATGTTGTTTGATGTCAATCAGAAAAACGGAATTGCATTCTCGCAGCGCAGTCGACGGGCAATGCTGACAGAGAGTGTACTGGGCTTTGGCGCGGTGGGTTTGATGTCCTTGCTGGCGGAAGAGGGTCTGTTAAGTGCCGACGATGGTGCGCCAGCGCACGCTGGTCAAAATCACTTTCCGGCGACGGCGAAGAATGTGATCTTCCTGTTCATGTCGGGCGGGCCGAGCCAGGTGGATACATTCGATCCCAAGCCTCTGCTGACGAAGCTGGAAGGTCAGGCAGTGCCTGATGCGATTGCAGCCAGGGTTCCGAATATTCCGCGGGCCGGCCTGGGTTCGAAACTGATGGCGTCCCCGTTTACGTTTCAGCAATACGGGGAGAGCGGGATTGAGGTATCAAATCTGTTTCCGGCGACAGCGGAGATGGTGGATGAACTGTGTCTGCTGCGCGCGGTGAATCATCGTGTGCCCGTGCATGGACCGGGTGAGTGTATTGCTCTGACCGGTTCGGCAGTCGGAGACCGACCCAGCCTGGGGGCGTGGATGACGTATGGACTGGGAAGTGAAAGCCGTGACCTGCCCGCTTTTATTTCCATGCTGTCTAACAGCACCGGCCCGGCTCCACAGACCCCCGGCTGGGGCGCCGGTTTTCTGCCCTCCCGATACCAGGGGACACTGGTGGATGGAAAACGGGGCATTCCCTATACGCGCATGCCGGCCGGCTATTCAAATGAGAACCGCCGCGAACAACTGGATTTCATCAAGTGGATGAATGAGAAGCATCTGAATCAACTCGGAGAAGATTCGGAACTGGAAGCGCGGATTGCTTCGTACGAGCTAGGTTTTCGTCTGCAGACTTCAGCGCCGGAAGTTTTCGACCTGGAAAGCGAAACGGCGAAGACCGCGAAATTATATGGTCTGGATGCCAAGCCGACCGCAGAGTTTGGTCGGCATTGTCTGATCGCGCGGCGACTGATTGAGCGGGGGGTGCGTGTCGTTCAGCTGAGGAATGGAGGCTGGGATGCGCATGGTTCGCTGAAAGGGAATCATATCAAACAGGCCCGGGCCACGGATGTTCCAATCGCGGGACTGCTCAAAGACCTGAAGCAGCGCGGACTGCTGGATAACACGCTGGTGATCTGGGGAGGCGAATTTGGTCGCACGCCCACCACAGAAGGTTCTGCCAAAGGAGATCGGCGCGGTCGCGACCATCTGCCGACGACGTACTGTATGTGGATGGCCGGCGGTGGCGTGCAGGGGGGCCAGATTATTGGTCAGACCGATGAGTTGGGTTATACACCGGTGGAACGTCCTGTTTCTCCGGCAGATCTACACGCGACGCTGTTGCACGCGCTGGGGCTGGATCAGCACAAGCTGTTTTTCAGACATAACAACCGAAAAGAGATTGCGACGGTTCTCGGCGGCGAAGTGATCGGTGAGGTGTTCGGGTAGTTCGTGCATTGCAAAAAAATTTCTACCACGGCCAGTACGAAAAGACACGAAAAAGATTACTGGCGAGTGTGCGGTTGAGAAGGTGGGAGCCCATCATAAATGAATATCGATCTGGGGGTGGTACCGGATGTAATCCGGTATTGCCGGAGGCAACAGGAAATTGTCAGGGTAAAGGTGCGAACTGGTAATTCTCTTTCCGTACTCAGTCCATAATGGTTTTGAGAGCAAACGAGCTGTTTCTGGCTTGAACGCAACACTGTCCGTTTCCTGCTCGCTGCGCTCGGCCCGAATTTTATTCGGGCCAACCCGACGTTTGACTAGGTGTTGATCTCTTGTTGTTCGTGTTGCGTCAGGTATTCTGCCAGTGCTGAATCGGGGCTGGCCAGCTCGGAAATCAGAGTTCGGAAACGACTCATATCCGCAAGGTACATGGGAAGCCAAATATTGTTTGTACGACTTTGAAGTATCGCCGTTTTAAGCCCAGGCAGATAGTTGAACGGTCGCACATTCTCTGTTTCACTCCATGTTTGCTCTCGATAGAAACCCCAATAGTCTCGGAATCCAATTCGATCCTGATACACGCTTACCTTGTAATATGCGACTACAAGGGTTAATAGAGCCGCTGCAGAGACTGCCATTCCAATAATAATCACCAGAATTACGATCAGAGTACCAAAGAAATGAATGTTTTCAACACCGCGAACCACTGCATCTGCAATCACAATCAATAGAAATCCCGGAATAGTCCAGGCCATCACCACAAGGTACAAACGCTGAAATGACAGTTTGAATTTGGCGATAGGTTTCTCTTTCATCGGTCCTTTCCCCAGGAGATGTCTCGACTTGCCGAGACTTGATAGCCAGTAGATATTTTATCCATGTCTCATCGCTCAAGCAAGAAAAAACGCAGACTGGGGAAGTTGTGAGTGAGCTATCTGGGTAGGCTTCGAATACCTCGAAATTTTGCTACCACGAAAGACACGAAAAATATTGCTGACGCAGGTTGGTTGCTTTGTTGTGTATTGTTCTGGTGAACTGAGACCTCTTACTCGCTACGCTCGGCCCGAATGTGCATTCGGGCTTACCCCTGCTGGGGGGATATCAATTTCACTGTTGACAAGCCAACTGTACCCCACCCTGTGATGAAGGTTTTCCTTACAGGTCGAACTTGATGCCTTGTGCTAAGGGGAGTTCAGTAGAGTAGTTGATCGTATTGGTAGCACGGCGCATGTAGGCTTTCCAGGCGTCGGAGCCGGACTCGCGTCCGCCGCCGGTTTCTTTTTCGCCACCGAACGCGCCGCCGATCTCGGCACCACTGGGGCCGACGTTGACATTGGCGATGCCGCAGTCTGAGCCAGCTGGAGAGAGAAACAGTTCCGCCTGGCGGATGTCATTCGTCATAATCGCGGAAGAGAGTCCCTGTGGGACTGCATTGTGCATCTGGATCGCTTCCTCAAGATGCTGATAGCGCATGACGTACAGGATCGGCGCGAAAGTTTCCTGCTGCACGATGTCAGTCTGACCCGGCATCTCGACAATCGCGGGATGGACGTAAGAACCGCCTGCGGGGATGTCTGCGAGAATCGGATTACCGAAATGGACGGTGCCCCCCTGTGCTTCGGCCGTGCGGAGCGCCTGTTGCATGGTTTCGAGTGCGCGTTGATCGACGAGCGGGCCAACCAGTGTTCCCTCATCAAGGGGATTGCCGATGGGTAATTTCTGGTAGGCGTTTTTCAGCGCGGTGAGAAGTCTGCCGGCGATGCTTTCATGTACGATTAATCGACGGAGTGACGTACAACGCTGGCCGCAGGTACCGACGGCGGAGAACAGGGCAGAGCGGACTGTCATTTCCAGGTCGGCGGATTCGGTGACGATCATGGCGTTATTGCCGCCCAGTTCCAGCAGGCTGCGACCGAGGCGACGGGCGACCGTTTCTGCAACGGCGCGACCCATGGGGATCGAGCCGGTGGCTGAGATGAGGGGGATGTCCGGATGTGCGGCGAGCGTCTGGCCAACCTCTGCGCCGCCGATCAGCAGACTGGAGATGCCATCAGGTGTTTCGGGAAAGTCATGGGCAACCTGATAGACGATCTGCTGACAGGCGATGGCGCAAAGCGGGGTTTTTTCAGAGGGTTTCCAGACGACGGTATCGCCGCAGACAAAAGCGAGCATGGCATTCCAGGACCAGACGGCGACGGGGAAATTGAACGCGCTGATCACGCCCACGGGACCCAGGGGCTGCCACTGTTCCATCAGGCGGTGTCCCGGTCGTTCGCTGGCGATGGTTTTGCCATAGAGCTGACGTGAGAGACCGACGGCGAAGTCGCAGATATCAATCATTTCCTGCACTTCGCCGAGCGCTTCCTGGGTAATCTTGCCCGCTTCCCAGCTGACAATGGCAGCGAGATCGGCTTTGTGTTTGCGGAGCGCTTCTCCCAGCAGACGAACAAATTCACCTCGTCTGGGCGCGGGAACCTGTCGCCATTGAAGGAAGGCTTTCTTGCTGGTTTCCATAGCCAGATCAACATCGCTCGTGGTGGCCTGTTGCAGGCTGACAAGTATCGAACCGTCGATGGGAGAGACAACGGTCAACGGCTCTCCACTGCCGGCCTGCCATGTATTGCCGACGGCGACTGCCGCTGGCTGATCAGGAACGCCGATACGTTTTAGAACTTTCTGGATGGGATGCGTCATGATGTCCTTACCCGTCTGAATTCAATGTTTCGAGTCCAAAGGTTTCTGATTCATAGAACTGGCCGAACCGGTTGTTGATAAACTTATCGAAGGGAATTTCTTCCTGTTTGATCAAGCCGGTTGCTTTCAACTGCTGTTGCTGGACGAGATCGACGACGGCGCAGATGCCGGCTCCCGTGGTGAGCTGAATGGCACTCCAGATTTCGCCGTTGATTTCTCTGGCGTACAGTTTTCGGAGGTCGCTTTTTTCGACGAACTGTCCATTTCGCGTCCCCCGCACGGTGCAGAAGACGATGACCACATCCTGGAAAGTGACCGGAATCGCATGTTCCATTACATCTTTGAGCAGGGCGCGACGTTCTGTGAGCCTCAGATCCTGCAGCAGAAACTTCATCAGCATGTGGTGCCCGGGGTAGCGAATGGTTTTGTAGTTGAGCTCGCGGACCTGACCGTGCATTGTTTCACAAAGTGTGCCCAGTCCGCCGGACGTGTTGAAGGCTTCGTAGACATTACCGTCGAGTGTGAACTGTTCGAGTCCCTCCAGGGGGAGGTGATTTTTGACATGATGCGAATGGATCACTTCGCAGGGGTTACAGTATTCATTGATCAAACCATCGGTTGACCAGGTCAGGTTATATGCCAGCGCGTTGGTGGGATGCTGGGGCAAGGCACCGACGCGCATTCGCACGGTGTCGATTTCTTCGAACCACTCCATAACGTGTTTTGTGACGATGGTGACAAAACCCGGAGCCAGTCCGGATTGAGGCAGAAAGACCTGACCGACGGCAGCGCCTTCTGCAATTTCCTTGACAGCGGCGGTGGTCTGGCGGTCTTCGGTCAGATCAAAATAGTTGATGCCCGCTTCAAGCGCGGCGCGGGCGACTCCGGGGTTTTCACGAAAGCTAAGCGCGGAAATGACGGCGGTACAACCCTGCATCAACTGCAGAAGTTCGGCATGGGAATCGGCGTTGAGCGTACGCGTTTCCACATCGGGCAGGCGTTTCTGGATGCGCTCTAATGCTGCGGGAAACTGATCTGCGATGCGCAGCTGGTAATCGCCGCTGGCATGCAGCAGTGATGCGATCATGCGGCCGATTTTACCTGCGCCGATTAAAAGAATAGTCTGTGACATGCCGGGTCCTCCTGCCAGTGATTCAAGATGTGATATGATCGTCGAGAGACCTACTGTGATTATATACGCTGAAAATAACTTTTCTGATTGACTTTCTGTTTTCCCTGCATTTTGCGTACTAAGAAGAGAATGGCGACTTGACTCTTCAGTCTGGCATGAGAGAATGGAAATGTAAAGGGGATAAGTTATGTCCAATGAATCACTTACGGCGTATGACTGGAAACGATATCCGGAAACGGCAGCGTTTATCTACGAGCGGATATCCGGCTTCTGCAAACATTCTGCGTTGATTCAGGACTTCGCGGACCAGCTGCAGTTTAAAACGGGAACCCGGTTATCTGACTGGGTGGATCATCTGGAACTGAACTGGTCGGAAACGCTAGAACATCAACTGGTAAAACTGGGGTATGTTCCCGTTGATGGAGCGGACTCTCACCTGCATCAGCATCCTGATGGGATGTTTCCCGCGATTCAGGCCAGTGATTCCAAAGTTGAGCGTCTGTTTGTCCGCGTAGAATCGGTGGCGGACTTTTTAACCATACATCAATGTGATCTGGAACGACCCATCACTGGTGAAACTGGTTCTGCAGTCCGTCAGCGGATTGTGATCTCTGACAACGGTCTGGAACTGCATGTCATTGAACGTCATGGTGCGCCAATCTGTGCCGTAGAGGTAATGGATGCAGATGTGTCACTGTTGCTGAAACACGCTGAAGCGTTTCAATTACGAAAGCGTGATTATGACGATGAGATCGCCGGCTTCACCGCAGCAGAATCCCTGATACGAGCAGCCATTGATGACCTGGGAGTCGATCGGACCTGTGATCTGTTTTTTGCTGCCGAGCGGGCGTACTGGCAGCAGCGCAATGGAGTCGCCCGGATTCAGAAAGCACGCCAGGATACCCTGGGGATGGGGTGGGCGAATCACGATCACCATACTTATCGTTCCAGTCGCAAACATTTCTGGCGATTGATTTCTGTGCTGGAGCTGCTGGGCTTTCAGTTGCGGGAGCGTTTCTATGCTGGGAAAGAAGCTGGTTGGGGAGCGCAGGTGCTGGAACAGCCGGCAGCAGGAGTCGTGATCTTTGCCGATGTGGATCTGTCGCCCGAAGAAGTCTCGCAGGATTTCGCGCATGAGCCACTGCCCGAACTGAAGCAACTGGGAACTGTCGGGCTCTGGTGCCGTCTGCATGGAGAAGCGTTTCTGCAGGCGGGCATGCATCACCTGGAATGCCAGTTCGACTTTGACGCTGCACGCGAACAACTGGCAGACGAAAATGCAGTGAAAACGATGAAACCCTTTACGGATCTGCCCCATCTCAAGCAGGCGTTTACGGCGGGTGAAATCTGGCCTGTAAAGGAATCGCGGATTCAGTCATTGCTGGATGAAGGTTTGATCAATGAAGAGGCGGCAGACCGCTTTCGGCTGCAGGGAGCCATCGGTTCGCATCTGGAAATTCTGCAGCGCGAAGAAGGATTCAAAGGCTTCAATCAGACTGGGATCAATGAGATCATTCTGGAAACCAATCCGCTGACACAACAGGAAAAATAGTCCCATAGCGTATTCTGGTTCTATTGGCTCTGTTCCAGAATGCGTTCCATGTGTGGCAGCGGGCCTTGCGGATTCGTAGACTCAGCCCAGCCCAGTCCCCCCTGATGCTGTTTGAGATCCCAGTCATTTGCGGCGCAATAAGCATTGAGTTCCTGCTCTGTCGGAAAACTCGCGATCAGAACGGGGGCTCGTCGGTCGACGAGCAGCACGGTTGGCAACGCGGCAAACTGCATGCGGTATAGCGTCGCCGGTTCGAATTGATCTGTAATGAAGGTCGCCTGGGGAACGTGGGGGAAGTTCAATTCTTTCAGCTGGCTTTCTTCCACCAGCGATTCATTCGGAAAATCCCAGGGAAAGACGTTGTTCTGAAGTTGATAAAAACAGAACAGGGGACCGAGTAAAGACAGGCTTAAGAGTAATCCCAGTCGCAGGGATTGTTTGTGTGGGAGTGTTTCTCCTGCCGTTGGCGAAATACGATACAGGGCAAACCCGAGCAGACACAGTGCCGCGGGAGCGATGTGCAGCAGCAGACGGTTCATGGATGTGGAAACGTGCCAGTACGGATTGTAAGGGGTCAGTAGATACACGACGTAATAGCCGCCCAGTTGAAAGCCCACCGCCAGCAGTAACCGCGGCAGGCGATGTTGGCGACGTAAAAAGTTGATCAGAAACAGTGCTACGATGGACCAGAGCAGAATCGCTTCGGTTTTCCAGTCAAACAGCACGTTCCAGAACTGGTTCCAGATGATCTGATGCCACTCGGGCGACTCGACCTGATCGAGGCGCACCAGTAGTCCATAGGGATTCATAAAGACGTCAGGTTGGATGACCTGACTGATTTCAAAGGCCCGCTGTGGTTCGATTAAATCATTGGGAGGAGAGAGACTGACTTTGAACCAGACCAGGAACGCGAGGGGAATCGCAGCCCCTTTGAGCAGGTCGGGCAGCATGGAGATTTTCTTTTTCTCAGCTGCTTCCTGCTCTGGTGTTTCCAGGAACGAATGACTGAGTCTGAGCAGGATCAGGGAAACGAAGCAGGCGAGTATCCAGAGTTGCCCTTCATTTTTAACCAGAGCCGACCAGGTTACCGCGAAACCAAACAGGGACCAGGCCAGTCGCTGCTGCGAAAGCATGGCATAATAATACCAGGCAAGCGATGTGAGAATTGAATAGGCCAGCATGAAGTCAAGCGATTTGACGGCGTGCAGGTAGATCAGAAACGGCGTACTCAAAATAACGGCAATTGTGAAGGCAGGCCATAAAGAAGTTTTACGTTCCAGAGCATTCCACCAGCCGGCAAGAATGAGAACGAAGCCGCTGAAACAGGGAATAGTGAGGGCAGCGACCGTCAGAGAGGAACCGCTGCCATCCAGGCTCCAGAGCGGAACCAGCGCCCAGGAAAAGAGAGGCGGGTAATCGGGGTGGAGCAAAGCAAGATCACTGCTGAAACCCTGCGCCCACATGACGCCGCCATCCACGAGAAAGCGGGCCCGCATGATCCAGGTAAACATCGGGTCCCAACTCCCCCAGGGAACGTGCGTGTGAACCAGCACGGCAACGCCGCATTCGGCAATGACAGTCAGCAGGAGAATCCAGAGTACCGGAGCGGGAAGTGTCACCGATGAATTTTCCAGCGGCTGTAAACGCAAGAGAGAAAAGATCATGGCCGCAAACAGCAGGAGCAGGGGGATCAGCGCTGGCAGCCCGCTGAGAGTCTGAAATAACCCACAAAATCCGAGCAGCGAAACCCAGGCAATGGGCAGACTGCCCCAGGTCAGCAGGCGCGCGGTTGCTGGAACGCGACGGAAGACGATCAGCCCCGTAATACTGTAAAACAGGAGTGTGACAATCAGTGAAATCATTCCATTCAGTGTAACGCGGGCTGCGATGATTGCAAAACGAAACGGACTCTTTGTTTTTTGCTACCACGAAAGGCACGAAACGACACGAACATTTGCTGGTGGGTGTGTGGTAGAGAAGTTGGGTGGTATCGGAGTAATCCGATATTGCTGGAGGCAACAGGAGGTTGTGGGGTAGATGTTGTAGAGTGTGGGTGTGCCTCAAGCTCTTTTTATCGAACAGGTGGGTTTCTCTGTTGTAAATTGATCTCGTGAGCTGCAACCTCCTGCTCGCTGCGCTCGGCCCGAATTTTATTCGGGCCTACCCTCGGGACTGAATGCGTCCCCCATATGGGGATGATTTCAATTTCACTGTTGGCGAGCCAACAGTGCCACCCGACCGGACAATTCTGTCGCACTTAAACTTCGGGTAATACCCAGGGTTTGCGCCATTCTTCTCTGCCGCGGAGTTGGTTGGCGGCGTCGTCGTTTTTGAAGGTTTCGGTTTTCGGATCGAGAACCAGTGTGCGACCTACGCGGGCGGCAATGTTGCCGGCGTGACACAGAACCGAAGCCGGGTGGCCGACTGTCTCCAGATCGCAGGCCGGTTTGCTGCGGGTCTTGATGCAGTCGAGGAAGTTGGCCACATGCGGTGTCGCGTCGCTGTCTCCTTTCACTTCTTTGATGAGCTTGCCTCGTTCGCCGTAGACGCGCCAGCGGCTGTTGCCGATGGTCATGTGAGCTTTGTCGCCGTAGATGACGGCGCCTTCGGATTCGCCATGATAATGGTAAGGGGCCCAGATTCGCATTTCGTAGGTGAGGATTTTGGGTGTATCGCTCTGGTATTCGTAGGTGACCTGCAGGGTGTCGGGCCATTCCTGCATGTCGTCGAAATACCATTTTCCGCCGGTCGCGGAAATTTTGGTGGGGAGCGAAATCGCGGCGTCGCCCTGTGCTGCGCAGGCGGCGTTGAGTGCGGCGAAGGCCATGTCGAGACGGTGTACGCCGTCGTTACCCAGATCACCGGTGCCATAATCGTGGAACCAGCGCCAGCGTCCATGGAAGCGGTTTTTGTTGAAGGGGCGTTTTTTCGCGGGGCCGAGCCACATGTCGTAATCGACGGTTTCTGGGGGCGTGCCATCCGGCGGATTGCCGATGTTTCCCTGTTTCGTACTCTCCCAGGCTTTGGCGACCAGGCAGCGACCCAGGGCACCGCTGCGAAGGTAGTCAAGTGCTGATTTGAGGCGTTCGGTGGAACGGTGTTGCGAACCCAGCTGCACGACGCGATTGTGTTTCTTCATCGCGGCGACCATCCGCTGGCCTTCGACGATGTTGTGCCCGTCCGGTTTTTCGACATAGACATCTTTGCCGGCCTGACAGGCGAGGATTGTGGGAATGGCGTGCCAGTGATCGGGAGTGCCAACGACGATGGCGTCGAGGCTGTTGTCGTCGAGCAGGTGACGAAAATCCTGCGTGACGGCAGGTTGTTTACCCTGCAGTTTCGTCACGGTGTCCACGGTGTTGCCGAGCCGGGCGGAATCGATCTCGGCGATGGTGACAATTTCGGCCTGGGGATTTTCCGCGAAATGACGGTTGAGGGCCGAGGCGCGACCGGCAGCGCCGATGACGCCGACGCGGATGCGTTCGCTGGCGGCGGCTTTGGCAACCTGTTCCAGAGAGAGTGAGGCCAGCCCGGCGGCTGAACCCTGTAGAAACGTCCTGCGGTCCATGGTGTGTCTTCCTCCGTCAGGTGGGGCACAGTGGTGGGATAGATCAATGAACGTTTATTATAGAGGACGGGGACCGCGGGGCAAAAGAAAACTCTGGGGACCACGAAAATTTGACCACGGAATTTACGGAGTTTTTCTACCACGAAAAGCACGAAAAAACACGAAAATTTACTGACTCAGGTTGGTTGCACTACGGGATCGAAAATGTGTGATACCGGATGTAATCCGGTATTGCCGCAGGCAACAGGAAATTATCTGATCAGAGTTTCGATCTGGATTAATTGTTTCCGACCTCAGTCAAGAATGGTATTGAGTGCAAACACGATGGTTCTTGCCCGCACACAACACTGACAGTTTCCTGCTCGCTGCGCTCGGCTCGAATTTGATTCAGGCCTACCCGCTGATGTGGGAATGATTTATCTGAATCTGGTTCAGAAATGGATCATCTTGCCTGATTGAGTTCAGGATTAGTTTTAATAAAAATTCAAAATTATCGATATTGTTATTTACAATGTTGAAGTTTGGTTGAATAATATTAAACATGAGCGATGTCAAACTATCTGAATCTGTAAAGGAAATGGCCGTCCCGTCGCGGCTGGTTTCTGGTCAAACTCAACGACAGGAGCATCCCCTGTTGACTCTGGATCAGGAGAATCTGGAGTTCATATTGCAGCTGGTGCTGGCCTCCGGTTCGTTGAAACAAGTGGCCCGTTATTACGGTATCAGCTATCCGACTGTGCGGGCACGGCTGGATAAACTGATCGTGCGGCTGGAAATGCTGGTCGAAAACCGTGAGCGCGATGAAATGGCGAATCTGCTGGCCAATCTGGTTGAAACCGGCCAGCTCACCGGAGCTGCGGCGCAGAGTATTCTCGAATTACATCGATCGACTCACTAGAGCGATTCACATTGAACCATAGCGTCTGACAATCTTAGAGACTCGGTCCCTATAGACCTGGAGACGCTTTACTAATTCTGGACACAGTCTAGAGGCAAGAGGAATAGCATTATGGATGCACCCTGGTTTGATCCTGTTACATTTGGCGCCTGGTTCGGGGCGATTGTCGGCGGTGGCGCGGGAGCATTGTGCGGCATATGGGGGGCTCTGTGCGGAATTCTGTCTCCGCGCGGGAAGGGCCGCAAAGTCATCCTCGGCGGGATGTTCATGTTCGTAATCATCGGACTGATCCTGAGTGGTATCGGCCTGTTCGCGCTTATCAGCGGACAACCTTATGGAATCTGGTATCCAATTTTGATGGTGGGATTGATGTTTTCCATCATCCCCGGTGCTTTGATTCCGGTGATTCGCAAAAATTATCAACAGGCGGAAAACCGACGCATCGCTGCCGAATCGATCCGTGTCGGTTGAATGACAGGAAATGAACTATGGTGATGCAGTCACACAAACGTCAGGCTTTGATCTGGACCTTGAGTCTGGCTGGAATTGCTGTTTCCAGTTTTGTGGTGCTCTTCGCCTGTCAGCCATTCGCGTTCTCAAAGCCACGTCAACCCTTGTCCGTGCGACTGGACAGTTCGGGTCCCTATGTGATTCTGGCTACCACAGCCGCTGATCGCGATTACCAACAGGCGATTCAGAAAGCAGAAGCACTGCATCCGCATGTCACCCGGTTGAAGTTTTCCCTTGAAGATCTGGAATCGCTGCGGGAGTCACTCCGCACCATCCAGCCACGGTATGCGCTGATCTTTATCAAGCCGGACGAACTTGATGTGAACTTTGCCTGGAAATGGCTGGCATTAACCACCCGAATTGATGATGACCCACTCGTTGATGTGAGCAGTGGATTTATTACCGGTGCGAATCCAGACGCAGTCACTTCATTCGTGGAGCGGACTGCCAAAGCCGTGAATGGTGAATCCATTTTACCGGGTAAACTGATTGATAATTTCGGTCCCAATCCCCAGGCTCCCCGGAACCAGTTCCTGCAGCAGGCGGGATGTTTTATGATCCCCGTTTTTCAGGAGCGGACGGCACTGGCGACTATTTCGCACGGTGCAGACGGATTTACCGACAGCCGACTGGATGCGCTGCAGGGAGCAGGGTTGATTCATCTGGGCGGGCATGGCGATCCGGACGGGGTGATCGACGGACTGCAAGGTCAGCAGGCGAAACAACTGAAACTTTCACCCAGTGCAATATTTAATGGTGCCTGTTATACGGGGGTCACCGGTCGCTGGTTTAAACAATGGACTCCACAGGGGAAGGTCGAGAGTAAGACGGTCTCTGCAGAAAAAAGCTTTTGCCTGAACCTGCTCGATAACAGCACCATCGCCTATCTGGCCGCCCTGCATCCTGATCACGGGATTCCGGTCTACCAGGAAATGGAGTACCTGGCCTATACCGGACGTTCGCTGGGTGATGTCATGCGGCACACGCATAATGGCGTGATCCTGGGGAATGGGGGGAGGCTGCCTGAGCTGGAGCCGTTTGTGGATCAGATGCCCTCTCCGAAATGGACTCCCAGCGATGTGATGCTCAAGGGGACTGCGGCGCGGATTCTGTTTGGAGATCCCGCGCTGATTGTTTCGGAAGCGTTCACCAAACCACCTTTTGAGATTACGACGACGCGCAGCAGTGCCGACCAGTTGCAGATCAGTGCGGTATTGTCGAACCTGCAATTGAAGAGTGAGTTTACCGATACGTATCATGCTGATCTGGCCTCGAACAAACAGCTGTTTAACGATCGTGCATTGATTGTCGTCGATCTGCCGGAGGACTGGCAGAATATTGGTTCTGTCGAGGTCACCGAGATCCGGGCAGCCGGACAGGACATTCCCAACCGTCTGTTGGGCTATGCTGTCGAAACGGCGGGGCAGCGGCAGCGATTGCATATTCAGGTCGACCTGTCTACGACCGGCTACATGCAGTCACCGTTTCGGCAAAAAGGTGCGACAGTTGTGCTGACGGTCGGTCGATGATGTGCTTACCAACAACGGAGTGTGTCGAGAAAGACTCAAAAGTGAGACGACCACGAAAAGCACGAAAGTCTGGAGTGGTACGCTGGAGAAAAATTCAGAGAGGCGTCTTGTGGTTTGATAACCGGTGGCCGGGTATGATTAATCGAGCGAGTCTTTGGGTATGACTTTGATACCACTATCGAGTGTGTGGAAGGCTTTCGGGGCAGCAAGCTGGGTTGGTGATGCTAATGAGTAAACTGGTAGCTTCTCAAATCGGAATTCTGGTCATCATTGTGGTCTCTTTTGTGACCTGTAGTTTCATGGTTACTCAGGGACTTTCAATGGAGGGCTTTATGGGCTTCTTTGCCATTATAATGTTTGTTCCGAAATTGCCACGCGTTATTCTCAATCATAACCAGTTAATTGATACACCATACAGGCCGTTGAATCGTTATGAGGAGGGACTGAGAAAACTGGCTTTGGGTTTTCTCTTGCTGCTGGTGGGCTTGAAAATCCTGTATCATTTTCAGGGTTAAGCCTACTGATTGCGCGACGAAAAGTTACTATCACCAAAAGTACGAAAGACACGAAAAATTCAGCTATCTGATCTGGGACCTCCTGCTCGCTGCGCTCGGCCCGAATTTTATTCGGGCCTACCCGCCTGCCTGTGGTTTGCAGGTCAGGGATAGGTTAAAATGAAATCAGTGAATTTTCGATGGCTGACTTTGATACCACGGACAAGACTCTTGAGTGATTTGGGAGCGGAGGCAGGGTGGTGATCCAAACGAATAAACTGGTAGCTTCTCAAATCGGAATTCTGATCATCATAGTGGTCTCTTTTGTGACCTGCAGTCTGATGATATTTCAGGGGATTACAGATCTGGCATATATCGGGTTTTGGGGAATCTTTCTTTTCCTGCCAAGATTGCCTCGCATAATCTTTATTCCCTGGGGGGGGGACAATGCTTCCGCATGCGTCACTGAATCGTTTTGAAGATCCTCTGGAAAAACTGGCTCTCATATTATTTTACCTCATTCTGGTCCTGAAAGCAGTGAAGTATTTCTGCTTTAACTGAATATGGATGGATGGTCAAACGGACTTCGATCATCTGTGTCTGGAAGTTTGTCTGCGATATGATCCGGAAGAAGATAAGTTGGAAAGCCTGGGAATTAATCCTTCAGCGATTTAAAGACCGGACGTTATTTCGATTGCGAGTTTATTACTTTGCTTGCTGACTTTACTATAAAATGGTTGATGGAAAGACTCCTTATATTGCATTCCAAGTGACTGGTTTCTATGACAATTCCCCGAATCTATGCTGACTTTAATAAACTGGACCGGGATCGAAATGCGATCCTGGTTTGTGCAGGGACATGGAAGGATCTGGAAGAGCAGGGGCTAGAGTTTTCGCGCGGTATGAAAGTTATCTTAAGTCAGCCGGATGATATCGATGAAGCTGGTAACCCGGATTTTCTGGAAACGCCTGCGGTGATCGACTATGACCAGGAACAGCAGTACTGGATCGGACGGTTTGACTGGGATGAACTTGAGTATCGATCCGTGAAAGAAAAGAGAGGGGCGGATTCTACCTGAGCGTACATTGAAAACGTTCGGGAGTTCAATTGGCGATGAAGTGAAAAAACTGAAAGAGTTGACTCATTCCGTGGCGAAAAGTTGCGATCACGAAAAAATACGAAATTACTGTGTTGGTAAGCCTGGAGAAGAAGTGGGTGGTGCCGGATGTAATCCGGTATTGCCGCAGGCAACAGGAGGTCGCAGGGCAGGCGATTTGAAGAGTACGCGTTCCTCAAGGTAAATTAATTCAGATGGTCACTCTATGATGAATTGATCTCGTGAGCTGAAACCTCCTGCTCGCTGCGCTCGGCCCGAATTTTATTCGGGCCTACCCACGATCAAGTTTTTTTGCTGGGCTATATAGCTGGGCTATATAAAGGTTGCTGTTCCATGCCGCCTTGAGTAACCGCGGGGATGTTGGTGCGCGATCAAAAATGAATTTCGTGTCCTTTCGTGTTTTTCGTGGTAGCAAAACACGAATGTAAATAGGCAACCATTCTCCATCAGAACATCCTGTTTTAAGCCGCTGATCCGTGAAATCTTGTGTGGTCCAGCAGCTACGGGATTTCTTTATTTCGTTAATAAAAGTCTTTCACCTGCGTTTCGTACTGATCTGGTAAGTTCTGCATGAGAACTGGCTAAAACTGTGCGGAAATTGCAGTTATTTAGTTCATGGATCGACGTTGATGCGTTATACTGGACGATGATTAAAATTCAGGCCTGATCAGAGTTTACTGATTCCCTCCTGCCTGTCTTTCAATCCCAGAGAGTGAGCTTCCCTAAGCCTATTGAGTGCGTTCATCTGAAAGCTTCGAGAAGGAGAACTGCTTTGCGTCCTTTCCTTTATCTGTCCTGCCTGAGTCTTGCCGTTGTCTGTGTCTTCAATCAGAACGCGTATGCGGAAGATCCACAAACGGCGTTGCAGCAGAAGCAGGCCGGGATTGAATTCTTCGAGAACAAAATCCGTCCCGTGCTGGTGGAATATTGTTACGATTGCCATGCCGGGGAACCCGATCCGGAGAACGCTTCGTTCGTATTGGACACGCGGGCCGGAATTCGCATGGGCGGCGATTCGGGAAAAGCAGTCGTGCCTGGCAATCTGAAATCGAGCCTGATACTGCAGGCGATTGAACATGATCCCGATTTTTACGCGATGCCTCCCGATGAGAAACTGTCGTCGAACATTATCTCTGACTTTCGCAAGTGGATTCAGATGGGCGCCCCCGATCCGCGCGAAGGAAAAGTGAAGACCAGTCCGCTAGCGAAGAAATCAGAACTGGCGTTTGACTTTGACAAGGAACGCGAATTCTGGTCGTTCCGACCGCTGACAAAGCCGACTGTTCCGGAAGTGAAACAAAGCGAGTGGCCGACCAACGATATTGATCGTTTTGTTTTGTCGAAGCTGGAAGCGAAACAGATGAAGCCCGTCAAAGGCGCGGATCGCCAGACGCTGGTGCGACGCGTTTATTTTGATCTGACCGGTTTACCTCCGACGCCGAAACAGATTGAGCAGTTTGTGAATGATCCTTCTCCCCAGGCGTACGAGCATCTGATTGATCGCCTTTTAGAGTCGCCTCAATATGGTGAGACGTGGGGACGTCACTGGCTGGACCTGGCGCGGTATGCCGATTCGAACGGGCTGGATATCAACCTGACGTTTTATAATGCATGGCGGTACCGCGATTATGTGATTCAAGCCTTCAATCAGGATAAGCCTTACAATCAGTTTATCCGCGAACAGATCGCCGGCGACCTGCTGCCATTTGAAAATGATGCAGAGCGGACAGAGAAGATCGTCGCGACCGGTTTCCTGGTGATGGGAGCCAAGATGCTGAGTGAGCGGGATAAAGAAAAGCTCCGCATGGATGTGGTTGATGAACAGATTGATGTGACCGGGCGGGCATTCATGGGAATGACGCTGGGCTGTGCCCGCTGTCACGATCACAAATTCGATCCAATTCCGATGACCGATTATTACGCACTCGCCGGGATCTTTCGCAGTACGGAAACGGTGCACGGCAACCGCTTGAACAACCAGTTTGTTTCAGGTTGGATGACGCGTCCACTGCCGATCAAACCGGAGCATGCGGCTGCGATTAAGAAATATGAAACCGATCTGAAAACGCTGGAAGAAAAACTGAAGTCTCAGTCTGATACATTAAAGAAACTGCAGGGGGACACCAGTCAGCAGCAGCGTTTGAAAGAACTCGCGGGAATTGTCGTTGATGATGCCGAGGCGAAGAAAACGGGTGCCTGGCAGGAATCGGTTTATTCCAAAAATTACCTGGGCGTCGGTTACGTGCATGATATGAACGAGGAGCAGGGGAAAAAGGCAATTCGCTTCATCCCGGATCTGCCAGCCGCTGGTACGTATGAAGTCCGGTTTGCATTTCCGGGCAGCAACGGCCGTGCGAGTCAGGTGCCTGTAACGATTCAGACGGAACAGGGGCTGAAGACGGTCAACGTAGACCAGACGAAGCAGGGCCCGATAGACGGCATCTTCACTTCACTGGGAAGTTTTGAGTTCGCAGCAGGAACAGCCGGCTATGTGGAAATCTCCAACAAGGGGACTTCCGGCTATGTGGTGGTCGATGCGGTTCAGTTCCTGCCCCAGTTTGAACTGCCGAAACCGGATGTGAAGCTGGCAAAAAAAACAGAAGCAAACCCCGATACTGCTGAGAAGCAGAAACAGATTAAGGAACTGCAGGCGAGTGTCAAAACGCTCAAATCGGAGCTGGTGAAATTAAAAGAGAATGCACCGCCGCCGGCACCGATGGCGCTGGCCGTGGGTGAGCAGCCTGACCCGGCGGACTACCGAATTGCACGGCGGGGAAATATTCATCAGCTGGGTGATAAGGTTGATCGCGGATTTCTGACGATTGCTTCGCTGCAGGATCCGCCGACCGTGAGTCCGCAGCAGAGTGGACGTCTGGAACTGGCCAACTGGTTGAGTCAGTCGCAGAATCCACTCACCAGCCGTGTGATGGTGAATCGTATCTGGAAGCACCTGTTCGGAAACGGGCTGGTTCGCAGTGTCGATAACTTCGGTCACCTGGGTGAGCAGCCCACGCATCCGGAACTGCTGGACTATCTGGCACAGCGGTTTGTCGCGGAAGGCTGGTCGATGAAGACGTTGATCCGCGAGATCATGGTGAGCTCTACGTATCGCCTGAGTTCTGACTTCAGTGAAGAACGATATCAGAAAGATCCGGGGAACCACCTGGTGTGGCGGATGAATCGCCGTCGGCTCTCCGCAGAAAAAATCCGTGATGCCGTCCTGTCGATTTCAGGGAAACTCGATCTGGCGCAGGGGGGCTCTTCGGTGGCGCACTATCCCGAGCAGGCGATCAGTCCGAACCGGAATAAAAAGGTGGACCAGAATCCGTCCGAGTTTCGGCGCAGCATTTATCTGCCGATCGTACGCGGCAATGTGCCGGCGGCGTTGACCGTGTTTGATTTTCCGGCTCCGGAAATGCTGGTCGGAAATCGCCCGGTGACAACAGTGCCTGCTCAGGCGCTGTTTATGATGAACAGTCCGTTTGTGGTTTCACAGGCAGAGCAGACCGCGTCAAAACTGTTGTCTGACACACAGCAGAGTGATCGCCAGCGTGTGTCACAGTTGTACCTGGCCTGCCTGGGGCGGGAAGCGACGGCAGCCGAGCAGACCGAAGCTGTGCAGTACATCAATGCCCTCAAGCAACAGAATGCAAAAGAGAATGCGGACCCAAAAATGGCGACTGAAAAGTCCTGGGCTTCGTACTGCCAGATCCTGTTTGCGTCGACCGAATTTCGCTTTTTGAACTAAACGACAGCGTGAATCACTGGATTCACTCGCCTTCATATAAAGAATGAACCGTTATGCAAGCTCTCAATATTTCCCGACGACAGATGTTGAAATCCTCAGCGTGTGGCTTTGGCTACATGGCGCTGGCTGGTTTGAGCGCAGAAGCGGCGTTGAAGTCTCAGTCGCCGTTGATGTCGAAGACGCCTCATTTTGAACCGCGGGCCAAAAGGGTGATCTTTCTGTTCATGCACGGCGGTCCGAGTCATGTGGATACGTTCGATTACAAACCCCGTCTGAATAAGGAAGATGGTCAGCGACTGCCATTCAAGGCGGCGAAGAACATTGAGAAGTCTTCGCAGGAAAATCTGCGGTTGATGAAATCGCCGTGGAAGTTCAAGCAGCGGGGCGAAAGTGGTCTGTGGATTTCTGAACTGTTCGACAATGTCGCTGAGCACGCTGATGATCTGTGCGTGATCAACTCGATGCATACTAACGGTCAGTCGCATGGCCAGGCAGTGATGAAACTGCATACTGGTTCGGACAGTCTGGTCAGGCCTTCCGTTGGTTCATGGATGGTGTATGGACTGGGAACGGAGAACAACAATCTGCCTGGATTCATTTCAATCTGTCCTTCGCGGGGACATGGGGGCGTGCGCAATTACGGCAGCGCCTTTTTACCGGCTGTCTACCAGGGGACCGCGATTGGCGATGCCGACACTGCGGCGAAAGAAGCACAGATCCGCTTTCTGGATAACAACGGCGCCTCGGTCAGTCAACAGCGCAAACAACTGGGCCTGTTGCAGGCGATGAACGAACGACATCTGACGCAGGTCAAGGTGGATAACGAAATCGAAGGCGTGATCAATTCGTATGAACTGGCGTTCCGGATGCAGTCGGAGGTTCCTGCACTGATGGATCTGAATTCGGAAACCAAAGAGACGCAGGCATTGTATGGCATTGATGACAAAACTACCGAAAACTTCGGTCGGCAGTGTCTGATGGCGCGGCGTTTTGCCGAAGCGGGAGTGCGGTATATTGAAGTCGCGCTGGGAAATAATAAATGGGATCAGCATAGCGGCTTGAAAAACGGTCATGAACGGAATTCCAAAATGGTCGACAAGCCCATCGCCGGGCTGCTGGCGGATTTGAAGCAGCGGGGACTGCTGGAAGATACCCTGGTTGTGTGGGGCGGCGAATTCGGACGGACCCCCATCGCGCAGGGGAAAAATGGCCGCGATCATAATCCGCAGGGTTATTCGATGTGGCTGGCTGGTGCGGGGGTCAAAAAAGGACACGTCCATGGGGCAACCGATGAGTACGGTTACTATGCGACCCGCGATAAGGTTCATATTCACGATCTGCATGCTACGCTGCTGCATCTGATGGGCATGGACCACAAGCGGTTGACTTATCGTTACGCAGGCCGCGATTTCCGCCTGACCGACGTGTACGGCGATGTCGTTACCGAGATTCTCAACGGCTAATTTTCGCGACTGTTTGTTTCTGAATATTCACGGCTGAGAACCTGTGAGGTCGTCCACCTGTCAGACTCTGTATCGGGTCTGCTCTTATTCTGTACAAACCCATGGTCTCGCTAAACTTAAAGCTGTTCAGGGCTTCTGTTGAATGGGGGCCAGCAGGCCTTGGGGGTAGTTGCAGAAAGCAGCAGGAATAGTTACAATCCCGATCTCAGGCGGACTTTGCGCGCAACTCGTTGTCAATTCATGAGATATGAGCGAGTAGAGACCATGCAGAGTACTGAATCCATAAACAGAATATTCGAACATCTGAAGAATCAAAATGTCTGACAATAACGACGCGCTGGTAGAAGCCGCCATGGAGAGCATCGCGGCGGCACAAACTCTTGCAGAGCTGGACGAGGTACGCGTCCAGTACCTGGGGAAAAAGGGAAAGCTGAAATCACTGCAGCAGCAGTTGAAGTCATTATCGCCGGAAGAAAAACGGGAGTTTGGTAAAACGCTGAATGCCGTCAAAGAGAGCATCCAGACCGCGCTGGCCGAGAAGAAAGAAGTTCTGGAAGCCAGCGAAAAGACCGGACCACAAATTGATGCCATCGATGTGACGCTGCCAGGGGTTCGATCCCTGCCCGGTCATCGACATCCCCTGATGGCGACCATGGAAGAAGTGAAATCGATTCTGATCGGCCTGGGATTTCGCTACGATGATTATCCTGAAGTCGAAACCGAATTCTTCAACTTCGACGCATTAAATACACCCGACTGGCACCCCGCACGGGATATGCACGACTCGTTCTACACGACTGTCGGAAATGTGCTCCGCACCCATACATCGGCTTTTCAGACCCGGGCAATGAAACAGTTCGGGCCACCGCCGTTGCGGGCGATGACTTCGGGACGCTGTTACCGTCGCGATGAAATTGATGCTTCCCATTTTCCGATTTTTCATCAGCTGGACGTGATCGCCATCGATCAGGATATCAGCTTTGCTGATCTGAAATGGGTACTGTATCAGCTGGCGAGTGCTTTGTTTGGCGAAGACGTGCAACTGCGTTTCCGGCCGAGTTATTTCCCGTTCACCACGCCCAGCGCGGAAGTGGATGTGATGTTTAACGGCAAATGGCTGGAGATCCTGGGAGCTGGCATGATTCGCCCTGAAGTGCTGCAGGCGGGGGGCGTGGATTCGGAACAGTGGCAGGGCTTTGCCTTTGGTCTGGGACTGGACCGGATGGCGATGATTCGCCACGGGATCAGTGATATCCGGCTGATGTACGAAAATGAAGAAGCGTTTTTGCGTCAGTTTTAATCCATTTTTCCTGGTAAAACCTGGCACGAATTTTCTGGCATAAGAAGAGAGAACGATGCGAATTAATACTGGTTGGTTGCGCGATTACCTGGCGTCAGACTGTCAAGAACAGGAACTGCTCGACGCTTTTATGACTGTCGGCCTGGAAGTCGAAGAAGAATTTCATCTGGCCGAAGCGCTGGCGCCGATCCGCATCGGGTTTATTCGCGAGAAAAAGCCGTTGGGTGATACGGGCGCGTTGTATGAATGCCAGGTGGAAATCGAAAAGGGCAAGCTGATTACCATCGTCTGTGCCTCTTCGCATCCTGTTGAAACTGGTTGGGGCGTACCTGTCGCGGTCTCCGGTACGAAGCTGCCGAGTGGCGCATTGATTGGTGAAGGCAAATTCAAAGGCGTTAAGTCACAGGGCATGCTCTGCCTGGACGGCGAACTGGGGCTGATTGCCCGCTCAACCGGATTGCAGGTTTTCAATGACGAAGCGATGCTGGGCGCAAGCCTGCCTTCTGTTTCACCGATTGAAGAATCACTGGTCGAAGTGTCGGTGCTTCCCAACCGTCCCGACTGTCTGGGAATGATCGGCGTTGCCCGCGAAGTGGCCGCTGTATTAGGAATGGAATTGAAATATCCCAGTGCCCGCGAGTTGAATTCGCAGTCAGCTAAGGGCGATGCGGTCACCGTCAAGATTTTGGACGAATCACTCTGTTCGCGGTATGCCTGCCAGATGTTTGATGGCGTGCAGGTGCGGACGTCTCCCCACTGGCTGCAAAGTCGTTTGCAGACCGCGGGATTGAGGCCGATCAACAATGTGGTGGATATTACCAACTTTGTCATGCTCGAATGGGGCCAGCCACTGCACGCGTTTGATTTCGATTCCCTCACAGGGAATCAGATTGAAGTCCGTCGCATTCGGAACGGGGAAAAACTCAAGCTGCTGGATGAAGCAGAAGTGGATACAACTCACGAACCTTTGGTGATTGCGGATGGGGAAAAGCCGATTGCGCTGGCCGGGATCATGGGAGGCTGGGATTCGCAGACCACGACAGACTCCAAACGGATTCTGCTGGAAGCGGCCTGTTTTGATCCGGTCTGCATTCGAACTTCTGCCCGCAAACTGCGGATTGGCACCGATTCTTCCTATCGCTTCGAACGGGGCACCGATCCCAACGGCATGCTGAGCGGCGCGTTCAACCGTGCTGCCGAGCTGCTGCAGGATGCGGAACTGTCAGCCGCCAGTCCCGCTTCAACCGTTACGGACAGTTATCCGAGCGTCAAGCAGTCGACTCAGTTCACATTAAGTGCCGCACGCGTCTCCAAGATTCTGGGCGCGAACATCAGTGACAAACAGATCAAGGACTGTCTGACCAGTCTGGAAATGCAGGTTGACGATGACCTCACGATTTCTGTTCCGACCTGGCGCGTCGATGTGAACAATGAAGTTGTACTGGCGGAAGATGTGGCCCGCCTGTTGCGATATGACAGTATTGACATGAAACCGATGATGGCGACGACAACCAAAGGGCGCGTTTCGGATACCGACAATCTGCGAAACAGTGTTGCCGGTTTTCTGACGAGCAACGGTTTCCTGGAATGTCGTACGCCACCTTTAACGACCGAACAGATTGCTCTCTCTTTCAGCCAGTGGCCCGGAGACGCGATCCAGGTACAGAACCCGATTTCCAAAGAGATGACCACACTGCGACAGAGCCTGGTAGGCAGCCTGGTTGAAGTGGCAGAACGCAATGCCAGGCGTGGTGCCAGCAGCTTCCGGTTCTTCGAAGTCGATCGGACATTCCGCCAGAATAGTGAGATTGATGAACGCTGGATGCTGGGAGGCGTGCTGGGGGGACCTGTGAATGATTCCGCCTGGATTGCTTCGGAAAAAGAGATTGACTTCCTGCGTGCCAAGGGGCTGGTTGAGAATCTGCTCTCACATCTGAATGTGGATGGTTGCACGTTTGCCAGTGATACACCGGCGAACGGATATCGGGGGGAAGAGTTCGCCGTAATCAGCCAGGGCCAGCAGCGTATTGGAGCGCTGGGACGCATTGATCTGGAAACGCTGGGCATCAAGGATCGGGCGCGCGTGCCTCTGTATGGATTCGAACTGGATCTGTCGACACTGATTACCGTAAAGTCACCCCCGGGCATGTTCAAAGGGCTGGCCCGAACACAGGTAATTGCCCGCGATATTTCGATTGTCGTTCCCAGTGATCTGCATTATGCCGAAATTGAATCCTCCCTGGAAAAGGCGTTCGCATCTGCTGTGGAAAATCTGGAAACGGAACCGCGAAAGGATGCGGGAGCCGATTTCATACTGCAACCGGAACTGGAAAGCGTGATCTGCGTCGATACCTTCTCTGGTGAAAGCGTGGGAGAAGGCGCGATGAGCCTGACGATTCGCATGCTGTTCCGTGATGCACTGCATACTCTGACATCCGGGGAAGCACAGCAGTTGATGGATTATGTGGTGAAACAACTGCAGGCCGAATACGGAGTGGTGCAGCGGTAAGCGGTTGCTGATGTCCATTTAAAATCAAATCGCACGCCTCAATTCCGGGGCGTGTTTTTTTTTGCCTGGTTTGTGGCGGAGCGAACAACGTGTGAGGGGCGATTCCTGGCTGATTCATAAAAATCTGCCCCGAAGTGCTCATTTCTTAAAAGTCGGTATCAGTTGATGTTCTGTGGTTGACTTTGCGTCAGCGATCTGATTATATATAATATATAATCCTTTGGGTGGTAGATTGTCTGATGAGGATTCGTACGCATTCTACCCGTAGAAAAATGTTGGTAAGTCGAGAGTTACTTGATACACACACGTGCCCTCCCGGAAGCAGATAAATGAAACGACAACTCCTGGTATTTTGGGGATTGAGTTTAATTGTCAGCCTGACTGCGCTGTGTCCCTTGTTCGCGTCAGAAGCGGACTTGAAGAAAGCAGAATTCTTCGAAAAACGGATTCGCCCTTTGCTGATCAAGCATTGTTATGACTGCCACAGCGAGGGTTCGATTGAGAGCGGTTTGCGGGTTGATACATTCGCGGGGCTGGTGATTGGCGGAGAAAGGGGCCCGGCGATTGTCGCAGGAAAACCGAACCAGAGCCTGTTGATCAGTGCCGTCAAACATAGCGGTCAATTACACATGCCTCCCAAGGATAAGCTGTCTCAAAAAGCGATCATTGATCTGACGGAGTGGGTTCGCGGCGGTGCTTACTGGCCTGATGCAAAACCGGTCGAGGTATTGAAACAGGAAACGCCGGACGGCCCGCTGTTTACGAAGGCGCAGCAGGAATTCTGGGCCTTCCAGTCTCCTCGTAAACCGAAGCTGCCTGAAGTGAACGATACTGACTGGGGGAAAAGTCCACTCGATCTCTTTGTTCTTGCAAAACTGGAAGCGTCGGGGGGAACACCTGCGCCTGCGGCAGATCGAGAGACGCTGATCCGTCGTGCGACATTTGATTTGACGGGGCTGCCACCGACGCGCGCGGAGATCGAAGCTTTTCTCAACGATGAATCGCCGGAGGCGTTTGCCCGGGTGATTGATCGCCTGCTGGCTTCGCCTCGTTATGGGGAACGCTGGGGGCGTCACTGGCTGGATGTGGCCCGCTACGCCGACTCGAATGGGCTGGATGAAAACCTGGCGTATGCCAATGCCTGGCGGTATCGCGATTATGTGATTGCCGCGTTCAACAAGGATAAGCCCTACGATCAGTTTCTGCAGGAACAACTGGCGGGAGACATTCTGGCGGCGCGTGATGATGCTGAAAATCGTAACGAAAAGATCACGGCGACCGGTTTTCTTTCGATCGGCGCCAAGATGCTGGCCGAAGATGATCAGACGAAAATGCAGATGGATATCATCGACGAGCAACTGGATACCGTAGGTCGGACCTTCATGGGGCTGACGCTGGGGTGTGCCCGCTGTCATACACATAAATTCGACCCGATTCCGATTGAAGATTATTACTCGCTGGCCGGTATCTTCAAAAGTACGAAGACGATGGAAAACTTCAAAGTGGTGGCCCGCTGGCAGGAACAACTGCTGGCCAGCCCGTCTGAAATTGAAGCTTTGGAGAAACAGAAACAGCAGATCGCTGCGCTGGACGCTGAGATTCAATCAATCACAGGCAAAGCAGACGAGCGACTGTTGAAGCAGGAGCGTGGGAAGATAGCCGCTTATCTGCTGGCGGCTGAGATCAAGAATTACCACGATCTGCAGAACAGCGATGCGCAGTCGATTGGCGCTGATCCCCGGCTGTATGAATCGCAGTCTGCGATTCTGCTGGAAGCGGAAGCGTATCAGTCGGGTAATGTTGTCAAATCCACGACTGGTTACGGCGAGGGAATTGGTGTCATCTATAACGCCGGGAAGCTGCCGAATATCGCCGAGTATGAGGTCGAAATTCCGGAAGCAGGCCGCTACCAGGTGGAGCTTCGTTATGCGGCGGCAGCGGCGCGTCCGGTGCAGCTGTTGATTAATGGAAACCTGGTCAATGACAGTGCCGCTGGTGAAGTGACGGGCAGCTGGTATCCCAAGTCACAGCAGTGGAAAGTAGAGGGGATTTATCAGTTCAAAGCCGGACTGAACCGGGTCCGCCTGGAGAGTAAAAAAGTATTTCCGCATATCGATAAACTGCTGATTGCCAAGCCGAATGTTACTACCGGCCAGACTGAAAACCGCGTTGCTGCCCTGACACCGCCTGAGCAGACGCTGGTGGGGGGATTCCTGCTGCAGTGGGCGGAATACCTGAAAAAAACGGCAGGAGAAAAGGGTTCTCCGTTTGTGGTCTGGAATGAACTGATTCAGAGTGGAACAGTGCCGCAGGAGTTGGTTGAGACTGATCAACGCTTTGAGGTTCTCAAGACAGTGCCGGAAGAGCAGCGACTGGCGAAAGCAGCCGAATTGTACCAGGCGTTGTTTGCTGAGGTGGATCAGGAGTGGCAGTCGTACCAGAAAACGAAAGCGGGACAGGCTGCGAAAGTCTTGCCAGATTCGAAGCGGGAGGCGATACGCAGGGTGCTGTATGATTCCAAAGGGCCGTTTGCATTACCGGAAGATCGCGAGAAGAATTATACAGCAGAGTTACTGACGCAGCTCAAAACAAAACGGGGTAAGAAAAAAGAGTTAACGGCAGCACTGCCCGAGTATCCGACCGCGATGGCGGTTTCCGAGCAGGAACCGGAAAACATCAAGGTGCATTTGCGAGGCAGTCACTTTACGCTGGGCAAAGAAGTTCCCCGCCAGTTCTTGCGGATTATTGAAGGCGAAGGACAGACGCCCATTGATGATCAGCGGAGTGGCCGACTTCAACTGGCGGAATGGCTGACCAGTGATACTCATCCTTTGACGGCGCGGGTGATGGTCAATCGAATCTGGCGCTGGCACTTTGGTACCGGTATTGTCAGAACGACGGACAACTTTGGAAAACTGGGGGAACGCCCCTCACATCCGGAACTGCTGGACTGGCTGGCAGTGCAGTTTGTGGAAAACGGCTGGTCGATCAAGGACCTGCATCGTCTGATCATGCTGTCGGCTACTTACCAGATGAGTACCGAATTTGATCCGGAGATGGCAGCCGTTGATCCCGAGAATCGCCTGCTGTGGCGCATGAATCGCCGGCGCCTGGAAGCAGAAGCGATCCGGGACTCGATTCTGGCCGTCAGTGGGAAACTGGATTATGAAATGGGGGGCTCGCTGCTGACTGTGGAGAATCGCAAATATGTGACGAGCACGAGGAATGTGGATCCGGTGGTTTATGAGACGAATCGGCGTTCGGTCTATCTGCCGATCATCCGCAGTGCCCTGTATGAGGTGCTGCAGGCCTTTGATTTTGCGGATCCGAGTGTGCTGTCTGGAAACCGGGTGCATACCACAGTCGCACCGCAGGCTTTATTCATGATGAACAGCAAATTTATCATGCAGAATACAGAGGACTTCGCCGAGTCGATTCTGCATGAAACACATCTGAAAGAGTCGGCGAAAGTCAATCGGATTTACGAACGTATCTTCGGTCGATCGGCGACTGAGAAAGAAACCGCACAGGCGCTGGCTTATCTGAAACTGTATCGGCGGGAACTGGCAGATCTGGACTTGCCTGCGGAACAAAAAGAACTGCGAACCTGGCAGAGTCTGTGCCGGGCATTGATTTCGTCGAATGAATTTCTGTTTGTGGATTGAAATGACAACAGTTTGTTTTGGATTGTCTGTCAGAAAAGAGATCAGTTATGAATCACTGGAATAGTTATCGGGGATCAACGCCGCTCACCCGTCGGGAAATGCTGCAGCGCAGTTCTGCCGGATTCGGGAGTCTGGCGCTGGCGGCGTTATTGGGGAATGAAGGTCGGGCAGCCAGCAAAAAACCGGAACAGTCGCCGCATTTCACACCGAAGGCGAAGCGTGTAATCTTCCTGTTCATGCACGGCGGCCCGTCGCATATGGATACGTTTGACTATAAACCGCAGTTGCAGAAAGACAGCGGTAAGCCTTTGCCTTTTGACAAACCTCAGGTGTTTTCTGCTGAGACGGGAAATCTGCTGGGCTCTCCCTGGAAGTTCAAACAGCATGGGGAGAGTGGAGCCTGGGTGAGTGAACTGTTTCCGCATGTGGCAGGTTGTGTCGATGATCTGTGTATCATCAACTCGATGTATGGTTCCAACTCGCGGCACGGTGGAGCACTGCTGGAATTACACACCGGCAGCGATACATTCGTGCGACCGAGTATGGGGTCCTGGATTACCTATGGCCTGGGCTCGGAAAATCAGGATCTGCCCGGTTTTATTACTGTCTGTCCGACTCTGACCCATGGAGGCGTGAACGCTTACAGCTCTTCGTTTCTGCCGGCTGATTTTCAGGGAACGCCGATCGGTAATGCGAGTATCCCTGCCGACCGGGCTCTGATTCCGTTCATTAAAAATGAGAGTGGAATTCCGATGTCGGTGCAGCGGAAAGAACTGGATTATCTGCAGCAGATGAACCGGGAGCATCTGGCTGAGTCCGGCCCCGATGCGGCGCTGGAGGGACGTATCAATTCCTTCGAACTGGCATACCGGATGCAGACGGCCGCACCGGAATTGCAGGATATCAGCGATGAATCCGAGGCGACACAAAAGGAGTATGGGCTGGATCAGGATGTGACGAAAAACTTCGGTCGACAATGCCTGATGGCACGGCGATTTGCCGAGCGGGGTGTGCGGTTCGTGCAGATTACTCACAGTTATAAATGGGATCAGCATGGAGGATTAAAAACGGCACTGCCTCGGAATTGCAAAGAGGTCGATCAACCCATTGCCGCGCTGCTGAAAGATTTGAAAGCGCGGGGGCTGTTGGATGACACGCTTGTGCTCTGGGGCGGTGAGTTCGGCAGAACGCCCGTCAGTCAGGGAGCAGACGGCCGCGATCATAACCCCCAGGGGTACACGATGTGGATGGCGGGGGGAGGCATCAAGGGAGGGCTGCAGTATGGTGCCACCGATGATTATGGCTATTACGCGGTCCAGAATAAGGTTCACGTACATGATCTGCATGCCACGATGCTGCATCTGCTGGGACTGGATCATAAGAAATTAACGTATCAGTTTGCCGGGCGCGATTTCCGTCTGACGGACGTGCATGGTGAAGTGATGTATGATCTGTTTGCCTGAGAACAGATCTGAATGTAGTCATTTACTACCCTGTTTGAATTGAATTGTGTTCCGTGACACATTGCAGAATGCGTCACAAAAATGAGAAGTTGAGGTGACCTTTGGCGCAGATCGAAGTTGAGAGTGCTCTGATTGAGCCTGAATCCCTGAAGGAGTTCTGTTACCAGTTGCTGCTGCAAGCGAATCTGACAGAGCACGATGCAGGTCTGGTAGCAGATACCCTGGTGGAATCGAATCTGCGTGGAATTGATTCTCATGGCGTGGCACGGTTACCGCATTACCTGGAACGCATTCGTCAACAGAGCATTCAACCCCGACCGGAAATGCAGTGGGAACCGCTGGGAGACGCCGTCGGTCGCGTGGACGGCGATCACGGGTTGGGGCAACTGGCGATGGTGAAAGCAGCCGACCATGCGGTGGAACTGGCGCGGGATTCCGGGGCCGGTTGGGTTTCGATCTGTAATTCTTCGCATTGCGGAGCACTGGCTTATTATGGATTACGGATTGCAGAGGCCGGGATGATCGGCTTTGCGTTTACGCACGTTGATCCGATGGTGACTCCCCACGGAGCAGCAGAACCTTTCTGTGGGACAAACCCGATCTGCATGACGGCACCGGGAAAAGAGGGGAAATCGCTCTGCCTGGATATGGCGACAAGCATTACGCCCTGGAATACGATTGCGAATGCCGCGACGGAAGGAGTTTCGATCCCGGGAGACTGGGCGCTGGATGCCAATGGAAGGGGGACGACCGATCCCAATGAAGTGGTAGCACTTTTTCCATTTGGTGGTTTCAAAGGCTCGGGGCTGGGACTGATGATCGATGTGCTGTGCGCGCTGCTGGGAGGGGCTCCCATTGGTCCGGATATTCCCAAAATGTATGGCGATCTGACACAGCGACGTCTGCTGGGAGGTATGGTGGGGGCCATTGATATCAGTCGCTTTACCGAAGTGGAAACGTTCCAGGATCGCATTGAAGAGCTGATTCAACGCTGGGGAGCCGTCAAGCCTCTGAAAGAGGGAGGCAAAGTTTACTATCCGGGCGAACCGGAGGCATTGACTCGAGTGGAGCGTCTGCAGTCAGGAATTCCGGTGGGACTGCGACTGATTAATCAGTTTAACGAACTGGCCTCCGCAGGGGGGCTGCCGCCACTGGAAACAACCGAACCAGTCTGCGAAGATGTGACGTCTTCTGAAGTTGAAGTCTCGCCCACCTGATTTAGATCTATGATGTGATTGCCTCTTTATGAACGCGCTCTCTCTGCTGGCAGCCAATCAACTGGATATTTCTGTTCTTGACTCTGTGATCATCGTCGCCTACCTGGTGTTGATTACCGGAATGGGTTTGTTCGTCAGCCGAAAACAGAAACAGACTGTCGACAGTTACTTCCTGGCGGGACGCTCATTAAAGTGGCCGACCATTGGACTGTCTTTATTTGCCACAAATATCTCCACCGTGCATCTGATCGGACTGGCTGCCGACGGCTATCGTGTAGGGCTGGTCGTGGGGAACTTCGAATGCCTGGCGGCGTTTACCCTTATCTTGCTGGGGCTGATCTTTGCGCCGATTTATCACCGCAGCGGTCTGGTTACCTTGCCCGATTACCTGGAACAACGCTTCAGTGCCGGATCGCGGGTTGTGCTGGCGATCATGGGGGTCGTGGCGGCTCTGTTCATCCACATCGGCATGACGCTGTATGCGGGCTCGACTGTGATTCACGAGTTTTTTGGAATCGATGTCATCACTTCCGTACTGGTGATTTCCGCGATCACGACGCTGTATACCGTGGTCGGCGGATTGAAAGCGGTGGTGATCACCGAGTCGATTCAGACCGTGTTGTTGATTATCGGTTCGATTGCGGTGACTTACTTCGCGGCAGGTGCCCTGAACGAACAGGGGATTGATTCGTTGACGAAACTGCGTGCAGCGCTCCCTGAAAAACACATGAGTATGCTACAGGAAAGCGGGGGCTATTCGTGGTATGCCTTCCTGCTGGGATACCCGGTCCTGGGAATCTGGTACTGGTGTGCGGATCAGACGATTGTGCAGCGGGTACTGGGGGGAGAAACTGAAAAGGATGCCCAGGCCGGCCCTTTATTCGCGGGCTTTATCAAGGTCTTGCCGTTACTGATCATGGTCTTTCCCGGCGTGCTTGCTTATGTTTTGTTTCAGGATCAGATTGGCGACGATCCCAATAAAGCGCTGCCGGTTTTGATTAAACAATTGATTCCGGAAGGCTTGAAGGGATTGATTGCCGCGGGGTTGCTGGCAGCTTTGATGAGTACGATCGCCGGGGCATTGAACAGTACAGCGACTCTGATCAGTATTGATGTCGTGAAAAAACTGAAACCGGAAACCAGCGATGCCCGACTGGTGGTTGTCGGGAGGATCACCGCCGTGGTGGTTATGATCCTGGCGATTGGCTGGTCCACGATGGGGAGTAAATTTGAAAGTATCTTTTCCGGATTGAACAGTATGATTGCCTGCCTGGCGCCGCCGATCACTGCGGTCTTCATCTGGGGTGTGCTCTGGAAACGGGGGACTGCACAAGCTTCGCTGTCGACTTTAATTATTGGTTCGATACTGGGCGGGCTGACATTTGCGCTCGACTTTGGATTTGAGCTGATCACAAAGGATATGGGAATTCCCTTTATGTTGCAGGCCTGGTGGCTGTTTGTCATCTGCTCGGTGGTGTTTGTGTCAGTCAGTCTGCTGACTCCACCTCCTTCTGAAGATCAGGTTAAAATGATGTGCTGGCAAAATCCATTGAGAGAAATCGTGCTGAAACCCCTGTCAGGAATTACCGATCCGCGACTGATTGCCATACTGCTGGCTGGAATCATGTCGGGGATTTATATTACGTTTGCCTGATCAGCAATCAAACAGGGACCGATGATTATTCCGTCGGCTTTTGTGCCTGCTGAAGCATTTCATCGATGAATGGGACGATGTGTTCTTCGTAGGTGAAGCCTTGCTGCCCGTAGGCGAGGGTTTCGTTGTCGAAGCGTTTCTGCAGTTTCCCATCAGTGCCATACACATAGGCGGCGGGAATCGCGGCGAGATCAAGCTTCTTGTACAGATCTTCGTCTGGTGTGCTGGAAATCAGGTTGACGATCTCTGCATTCTGCTTCGTGTAAAACTCCATGAGCTCTTCCCTGCTGGATTCCGGAGGATAAGCCTTGCTGCCGTCATAATTGAGGTTGAAGGAAACACAGACGACTTTTTCCGGATACTTCTTCTGCAGCGCGACCAGGTGCGGGAATTCGCGAAGGCAGGGTTCACACCAGCTCGACCAGAGATCGACAATAACGATTTTATCGTCCTGGTTGCCGATGAATTCCTGCAGCTGTTCCCAGTTGGCGATTTGAGCGGTGATCCCATCCTGTTCAAAGGTCTGTGCACCGGGAATCGCCGGAGCGGTTTGTTTCTTTGTTGCTGGCTCTGCTGGGGAAGCAGCTACTGTTTGAGCGGGGGTACCCGGTTCTACCGGAGTATCCGCTGTGCTGCCTTCCTGGCTGCAGCCAAAAAATAAGACGAGTGAACCAAACAGACAGAGTACTTGAGGCGACATGTTTCTGTTCATTCCAGATATTGAGTTTCAAAAGAGGTCAGTTATTTTGTGATTTTGACCAGTCCGGTGGCTTTGGCCTGTGGTACCGGGTCTTCGTAGGGAAGTGCTTTCAGGAATTCGACGAGGTCGGCACGTTCCTGTTTTGAAAGCTGGCTGGTTTTGCCGTGTTGATCATTGTGATTATAGGTCGTCAAAACTTCTTCGAGTGTCTCTGCTTTGCCGTGTGACAGATACGGGGCAGTGCGGTAGATGCCCAGGAGCGTCGGCGTATCATATTCAGGCCCCATTTTTTCACCGGGATTATCGACGGCGGTGCCGACGTTGTGCCGCGTAATCGATTTCGAAGGAACCGAATCAGTCAGGAAGGGACCTGAGTGACAGGTGGCGCACTGGGTCTGCTTTGAGAAAAAGAGCTGGCGTCCGCGCTGGGCTGCGGGGGATAAGCCATTTTTCGCATACGGGCTGAGAGTGAAATCGTGTGTGTTGGAATATGCGGCCATGGCATCGAGGGCCTCTGATAATCCTTTGTTGGGTTTATCTAAAGATTCATAAATTCTGCCGCGTGCCAGGCCTTTCCCCTGCATCAGGGGGCCACGGATTGTGTGTTCGAAGTCCTGAACTTCATCGCGGTCAGCCGACCAGTGAATAGGGTGGGTCCACGCCATGCCGGCCAGTGACTGAGTATTTCGCAGGCCTTCCGGATTATGCCAGGTCTTTCCATCGGGCTGTCCGTCGGGATGACAACTGGCACAGGAGATCCAGAGGCGGCTCGTCATGGGTTGCAGCGCTGTGTAGAACAGACGTTTGCCCAGCAGGACTTCGTCGCTTAAGGGATTTTCTGTGACTTTGATCGTGGCCAGCCGACTGAGTGAGTGTGTGTCGTAAGCGACAATTTCGAAGTCGAGGGCATTATAAACGTAGAATGTATTTCCATCGGGGGCGACGCGTACGCCACGGGGGTTCGCGCCAACGTTGAGAGAACCGCGGAAGGTGAGTTCGCGGTAATCGTCATCAATTACATTGCTGACATACAGATCGTCGGTTCCGGCGAAGACGATGAAGAAGGTTTTTCCGTCGGGAGTGATGGCGGTATCCCACGGATTGCAGGTGACGCGCGCACCGCGGAACGAGTCCATTGGAATTTTGCGACGGCGTTTGCCTGCTTTGGGTTTCGTATCAACGATGGAAACGATGGGGAAGATCGAACCGGCGCCGTGTGCGACAGTGATGCGTGAGCGAATATGAGGCAGATAAGCTTTGGCGCGACGGGGGTGCAGGGTAATCTGTCGAGAGAGATTATCGGTGCTGCCGCCCGGCCATTCGTCGACGGTTTTTCCCGTTTTGACATCCACCCGGCGAACCAGTGCGGAATAGTATTCAGTGGTAAACAGGCTCTGGTTATCGCTGGAGACAGCGATGCCACGCAGATGCTTTCCGGATGAGAACTCGCGGACGACTTTTTTTGTCGCAGGATCGATCTCTACAATGCGGCCGGGATAGTCAAGTGTGACGAAAATACGTTTGCCGTCCGTGGTAGAAACCACGCCGTACGGTTCGTCGAAGACTTCGGTCTGTCCGGTCTGTCTGCCGGTGTCGGCATTGAGGAACACGATGCGGTCTTCATCGTAGACGGCGGTCGCGACCTGATGGCTGTCTCCCACGAAGGAGACGCCTTCGGGATGTTTACCGACTTTGATTTCGTGGAGTTTTTGACTGGTTTTCAAATCAACAATGGTGACTGAGCCACTGTCTCTGTTCGAGCAGGCCAGCAGTTTCCCATCGGCGGAAATGTCAAGCAGACTGTTTGACTGACCGGCGGAAAGATGCCGCGTGGTGAAGAACTGGCTCGCACATAAAACGAGAGTCAGCAGTAGAGCAGGATGAACGGACCTGACACGAAGAAACATGTAAACCCCTTTTGTTACTGTGTAGATTCGTCTGAGACTTTTCGGGCGGGAAGTAGAAACCCCGCTCACCGGTCAGGGTAAGCGGGGTCGATTCCTGGTTAAAAAGCAATCTCATCAATCGTTAGTTCAAGATTTTGGAAGTCTCTTTTACGATCTGAGAGATTTTGTCTTTGGAAAGGTCGTCTTTCTTGAAAGCGTGATTGACCTTTACTTCTCCATTGACCCACATCAGTACGGTGATGTCAGCGTCTTTGGAAATCTTGTAGGCAGCAGGACCCGCTTCGCCTTCGTAGTTGGTCAGCGGTGTGTTTTTGATTTTCTTGCTGTCAGCGACTTTTTTCAGTTCAGCGTTGGATTTGTCAGCATCGTCTGTCAGGTGCACGACAAATGCGGCCATTTTCTGATCACGGTTTTTACCGACTTTAGCGTCGATTTGAGTGATCAGATCCTGGACGTTGCCATTCATGTCCCGAGTGAAAATATTCACTACAGGTCGTCTGCCGTAGCTGCAGCGATAACATAGTGATTTACCAGCGTTAGGTCCTGTACAATCATTGACTGTGTAAGGAGCTGGTTTTCCACCAACTTCGATTCCAGATTTCAATTCGGCTGCTGAGCTGAATGAGCTGGCTGCAACGAACATCAACGCGACTGAAAGTGTAAGCAGTCTTTTCATGTATTTCTCCTCAAATTCCTATACGTGACAAAAGTGTTCTGCGGGATGCAGATGATACGTTAATACTAACGTATCGGTGAATTTTAAATTGTGTGAAACAGCAGTGCAAACCAACGGGCTGAAAATCTCGGGATACACGCCGACGTCACTTCATTGTTTCTTAACCTTTGAAATAGTCAACTTGCGATTTGGGAACTTTTATCATCAGGGTCGTTCCCAGACAGCGGGCAGTTTTTTCGAAGCTTCCCCATAGGTCTGGGAGACGATAAAGCCGCTGGCCTGGGATGTGTAAAAAATCCGCCCGTTGGAAACGACGGCTCCCAGACACTCGCGCGAGTCAATCGCGGGGCCGGTGGAAACCAGCTTGCCATCGTCTGATAAATCGATCATATCCATATTGGCGCCCAGTACATAAGGCTCAGAGAGTGTGAATCGACAGCAGGCATAGTTGTGCCCGATACTGTTCACGACTTTACCTGTTTTGTGATCGAAGACGTTTCCTTTTCCCCGGAGCGCATTGGAAAAGATGTAATCCTTGCCGACGGTGACGACATTCAAAGCCGAGGTCACTGCATCGGATTGCCAGACCAGCGCACCGTCTTTCGCATCCAGGCACCAGACAAACCGGTCCTGCGTGTCTTCATTCGCACGGTTGTATCCACCTATATAAATGCGTCCGTCGCGGGCACTGAGCGTGCATTTGGATGTGACATAGTATTTGTTGGTCAGCCAGAGAACGTCCCCTGTCCTGGGATCCAGGCAGGCAGTGATTCCATTATTTTCGACGGGTAAACCGCGGCGTTTTCGCTGACTGCTGGCATAGCCGAAGAAGGTGGAGTAATACAGTTTCCCGTCCAGAATGGCGATGCCACAATCGTTGCCGCCACGACCGTAGTCGGAGAAATCTTTCTCCCAGACGACTTTGCCTGTGTCGAGATCCCAGGCCCAGATGCGCGGGCGGTGATCCCGGGGGTAATAGGGATTGTCGTTCGAATAGATCCAGCTCATGACTTCGCGACCGTCTTCTTTGACCGCTGGTTTGCCGCCGAAGGTGAAGGCTTTCTCTGTTCCCTGGGCCGCATATTCGCCGGACCCGGAAGCATAGATGGCAATATTACCTGAGACGACGGGGGGAAACTGTCGGCTCCAGCTGGGAGAACCGGTAAAGGGGGCCTCCCAGAGCAGATCGCCGGTTGCAGCATCCAGACAACGCATGACGGACTTTTTGATCCCTGCCTGAGGGATCAGCAGTTTGCCGTCGATGTAGAGAGGCGAAGTAAACGAGAGATAGACATCGGGCCAATAGCGTCTCCAGAGCAAACGGCCGGTATCCTGTTCGACGGCGATGATCTGTCCTTCAGCAGTATGCGTATAAAGACGACCGCCGCCACAGACGGGCAGATGTTTAACCGTGCCTTCCAGACGTCGCGCCCACCGCATTCGCAGAGGCGGTTTCAAGTCCTGGGCATTGGCATTGGTGCCCCCGAAGTCGCCGTAGTTGGTGTACCAGTCAAATTCCGGTTTGGCGAGAGGACCGGTAAGGGGGTTGCGGATTTTCCAGAGTTCCAGGTCTTTTGCTGGGAGTGCGGCCTGTGTCTGGGGCGTGGTACCATCGGCATTGAGAATGTAGAGATAACCGTCTTCGCAGGGGACATAGATTTTCTGGTCGGCAATAGCGACGGGAGCTGTGATCGGTGCCTGAAACGCTGTTTTGAATTCTGTGATCTGTTTATCTGAGAGCGAGATGACATACAAGGTGCCATCCAGACCGCCATAAACAATGTGGTTGTCCGTGATGACCGGCGGGCAGATGGAGGGGGCTTCACAGAGCACGTCGGTTGTTTCAGAGTCGAGTGTATGACGGACCAGACCGAGACCGGCTTCGGGACGAACACGAAAGACATCGTTGCCACGAACAGTGACCGAGGCAAAGCCGAGCAGGCCGGGATCGCGGATGGATGTTTGAGTGCCTTTAATATAGTCGGCCTGGATTTTGTCGCCGTCCAGTCGCATGACTTCGACGCGGCCTGCATTATCGCGGCGATGCCATTGTACAAAAACATTGCCGGCGGCATCTGCGCTTTGACCAAAGGTGGCGGGGAACTCTGCACCGGCGTACTTGGGAATTTCTCCTACGACCTGCAGCTCAGGGGCTGTGCCGCCATCTTTCAGAAAGACCGTTCGACCGCCGGCGGGGATGACCAGGGAATCACCGGCGAGGCAGATATCGCGGGAACAGACGAAGTGATCCTTCCAGGTGACTCGGTCTTTTCGGTGTTTTAACCAGTCTGCGCCGCTCCAGCGATTGCCCTCAAAGTCGACGACTTCTTTGACGAAGTCCCAGGTCCAGACGACTTCACCGGCCGGTTCGACTGCATAAACCTGCGCGCCCAGGGTAGCGAAATAGACGCGGCCTTTGTTGACAACCGGGGCAGAGAAGATCGGTTCCCGGCAGTCCAGTTCCTGGATGACGGCGCCGGTTTTGAGGTCGAATACATAATAATAGCCGGCAGCAGTACCGACGTGGAGGTAGTTATCGATGATGGCGGGCGAAGCAACATTATTGCAGTTTCCCGTTCCCCCTTTCGTCGCGTATTTCCAGAGGACTTTACCGGTCTGTCCATTCAACGCGAAGACAACACCCGCGCCATCTACTACGAAGACAGTTCCCTGGCTGACGACTGGCGATGTATAAATCCCGTCGGTTAACGGGACGGCTGCGGCCAGAGAGAGGGGCGTCTGGAGGGAGATGGCAGGTGCATTACCGGAACGCTGGCTGTCTCCTTTCAACTGCAGCCAACTGTCTGCGGCTTGAGTAAAGGAACAGAAGAGCGTCAGAATCAGGTACGTCTGAAACCAACAAAAGCAGCGGCAGGATCGTATCATCATCGTCTTTCCAGACTGCGGTTTTGAGGAAAAACTGGCGGGACTCAAGGTCGGATACTCATTTATTTTGTGGATCATCGTGGCATTGGGGAAGGATTTTCAAAGCTCATATCAATGATTCCATATATTGATCATAGACGGCTTAAATTTAGGAGTCTACCATTTTCCGGGTTTTTCGCTGAGAAGGACGAATATTTTTTAAGGTTGCTAATTATAAAAAAAACGGCTCCCCGTGAAGGAAGCCGTTCTGGATTTTGCAATGAAAAGGTTCTGGTTTTAGAGCAGTTTGGTGACTGCTTCGCCATCGTGGGCGACTTTGAAGGGGCGACCTTCAGAGGAGAAGATTTCTTTGTCCAGAGGCAGGTTCAAAGCTGACGCGATGGTCGCATTGAAGTCAGCCGGCAGCACGCCGTCAGCATCAACGCTATGTCCCCCTTTATCAGACTTTCCGTAGAACTGGCCTCCCTTGATACCGCCACCCATTAAGGCGGCAGAGAAGACGCCGGGATGATGGTCACGACCACCATTCTGGTTGATAACGGGAGTACGGCCGAATTCGGTGGTGAGAACGACCAGTGTTTCATCCAGCAGTCCGCGTTCCGACAGTTCCTTGAGCAGGTTGCCGAGTGCCTTGTCCAGAATACCGGTTCGAGTGGGAAGAATCCCGTCGTCGTAAATATCGCGGTGCATGTCCCAGCCACCGAAGTTGACTTCGACGCAGCGGACGTTGTTTTCGACCAGACGGCGTGCCAGCATGCATCCCTGGCCGAATGAGTTGCGGCCGTATTTGTCACGGTCTTCCGCTTTTTCTTCATTCAGGTCGAAGGCTTTCAGTTCATCGCTGGAGAGCAGGCTGGTGGCCTGTGAATAAAAGTCTGTGTAAGCCAGGACGTTTTGATTCTTGAACTTGGTCTGAAACTTTTTGTCGAACTTATTGATCAGATCAATTCGTTTTTCAAACGTGTTTTCAGACAGGTAGGAAGGAGTATCTGTATTCTCCAGCCCCCGATTGGGGTCACCAATCGGCAGGGGGCTGTAAGAAGGGTCCAGGAATCCTGAACTCGGGTGTCGGGCGGGCGCACTGATCAGAACGGTGTCGGGCAGATTTTTATTCTGACGTCCACGGAAACGCTGGATCCACGGTCCCATAGAGGGGTGCCGGGTCGAAGCGATTTCCTTGTAGCTGGTCCGCATCAGGTATTCACCGGGTCCATGCGCGCCGGTTTCGGTATACATGGAATTGATGACGGCCATCTTGTCAAATTCTTCTGCCAGTGTAGGGAGAAACTCGCTGATTTGAGCCCCCGGTACGCTGGTTTTGATGCCTTTGGTGTCCCCCTGGTTTTTATGACCTGGTTTCAGGTCAAACGTATCCAGGTGAGTCATGGCGCCAGCCATATACAGGTAGATCAGGCGTTTGGCTTTACCATTGACGGGCTTGCCTTTCGGACCTTTACTTTTTGCGGGAGCTGCTTCCAGCATGTTGTTGAATACGGGGAGCACGCTGACACCCAGTGCAGATTTGGCAGCATATTCCAGGAACCGCCGCCGACCGACTCCGTCGAGTTGTTTATAGAGTTCTCTCATCTGTATGCCTTTAATATTGATTTGAATTAGTTGTCATTTGCATAACCGGCTCCCATGGTTTGACCGGAGGGAGCCGAAATGGTTTTATTGAATAAACAGGAACTCGCGGGTATTCACGAGTGACCAGATCACGTTACCGTAACCTGCAGGGCCATTGTTTTCGATTTCGTCCATGGCGATTTTCAACTCATCTGCGTCGGGACGACGGCTGAGGATGGTCATGAAAATGACATCGACGCCATCTTTAATTGTTTTCTGCTCGATCACGTTGTTGTAGATCGTGGAACCTTTTTCCAGCATCATGTGAGTGACCGGGCCATTAAACATGAACAGCACCTGTGGCACGGATCCGGTGTCGGATGAACCAGAGATCAGTTCACGGTCGGACTGACCGAAAGTACGCAGGAAGTGGCTGGGCGGTACCGGAGAAGGGAGTTCGGCAGCACGGGCCAGCAGCTGGCCTTTGTACTTGTATTTCTTTTCCCGTTTGTATCGCGTACGGTCAATTTCCTCCCGTTTCTTTTCATCCGCATCCAGGACTTCCTGGGCGGTCGCTTTATTGAGGTCGACCGAGATGATTTCGGTTTCCATTTCTGCGGGCAGTTCGCGGTATTCTTCGGGGTCCACCACGGCGATTGTGAGGAAGGAATCCCAGGCCTGTTCAGCGGACATGCGACGCAATACCGGTCCCGGGAAGTGATAGATTTCACTCAGCGGAACATCCTTGGGAGATGCCTGTCGCTGATAGGTTTTTGTGTTAAACACGATTCGCAGATATTCCTTCATATCGAAATTCAGTCGTTTCATTTCTGATTCGAGATGTTTCATCAGTTCGGGGTTTTCTGCGACAGTACTGTCCATCATATCGTCGACTGGTTCGATCTGACCTCTTCCAAAGGCCTGAGTCCACAGACGGTTGGCAATGGTCAAAGCAAACCGGGGGTTATCTTTAGAGACCATCCAGCGGGAGAAAGCCTGGCGAGGCGTTTCGCCTTTGCGAATGTCTGCCGGTTTACCGAAGATGGTTTTGGGTTCGACCACCGATTTCGGTTTGGCGTCCGTATAAGCGTAGTCATGTGGCAGCTGAATCTTCCGGTTATTGTCGTGCACAACCATCATGTTCACGCGGATCATGCGGTTGAATCGTCCCTGCTTGCGACGTCGGTCTTTTTCTTCCTGATCCAGTTCTGCGAACTCTTTACGCAGACGGCTGTTGGGATCCTGACCGGTGTAGAAGCGTTTGTCACGGCCACTGGCGCGGGTCGAAGAACCGAACGTGAAAGCCGCCATTTCGTAGAATTCTTTCTGCTTCCAGCGATCAAAGGGATGATCGTGGCATTGGGCACAGCCGATGCGGGTTCCCAGGAAAATACGCACGGTATTATTCATGTTGTCCAGTGGCATGCCGGAATCACGTTGCATGTAGCCGGTAGCGGGGTTCTCCCAGATCAATCCTTCTGCCGTGATCATTTCACTGACCATTTTGTCCCAGGGCTTGTTCTCTGCCAGGCATTGTTTGATCCACTGACGATAGGGAGAACCATCGACGTTGTTATTCAGGCGGTCGGTGTACCGTAATACGTCGGCCCAGTAGTTGTAGAAGTGGCTGGCGTAACCATCACTGTTCAACAGACGGTCGATGAGCATCTTGCGTTTGTCGGGGTGGCGTGAAGCCAGGAAGTATTTGGTTTCCCGATAGGTGGGGATCGTGCCGGTGATGTCGAGGTAGATGCGACGCAGGAACTGTTCGTCGGTCGTCATCGGGTTGGGTTCGACTTTGTATTTCCGATAGTTGGCTTCAACCAGCTTGTCGATCTGTTCTGCCGATTTGATGGCTGATGAAAGTTTGGTCGTACTGACGGGCTTGGATTTGACTGTGAATCGTGGCGGGAGCGGTTCTTCTTTTTTCGAAGCGGCTTTTTTTGCGACGGGTTTTCGTCGTGGTGCTGCCTCGGAGTCGGGCAGGCTGGAGAAGACGATGAACGCAAAGGCGGCAATACAACAACTGCTTAACTTCCAGTGCCGCGCAAGCAGACCGCGGCGACCGATTTGGTTTCCTGACATGCAATAACTCCCAGAGTCGTTCCTTGAATTGTTCAGAGATGACAGCGTACCAGACTGCAAATGAAGTGACAGGCTGGACCTGTGTCATATATTCTATACAAAACGCAACAGTAAAAACTAATGCAAAGCTAATTAATTTTGTCTTAACCTGCGTGTTTTTTGCTCACATAAGGGTACAAAAAACTACTGGCAGTCGCTGGGGTTCCGGAGCATTTCCGAGCCGATTCCTGATTTGAAAATGGAGTGGGGTCGACGAACAACAGGGTTGGGAAACACGACGCGAAACAGGCTGCAAATCATTGCAGGTGATAAGAGCCAGGCATTCAGGCTATTTCGTGAATACCGCATTGTTTTGCAGATTCCCGTCGGTACAACCGTTGCTTTCGAATCTGCTTCAGTAAATTCGTCTCTGGTTTTTATCTGGTAAAAGTGCCAGAACGATTGGGCCGAAAAATGCGACTCCGATGAATTCCGCCAGCAGGACCTGCATCAGCAGGTATGCCGTCAGGATAAAACAGAATGTGATAATGAATCCCAGTTCCCCGGAATAACCCTTGTCTGTCGCAATATACACAGAACCGGTAAGAAAACCTATAAGCAGAAATCCCATTGCCAGGAAAGTGATTATTCCCGAAGCAGCGGGATCAAGTTGACCAGGGTTGTCTGTTGATGGCGGAAAGACAGTGCCCAGAGCGATCAATCCGAGAAATATCAGAAAAGAGATCAGGATAATCAAATAACCAGTTCCCATAATTCTTTTTGTTATCTATTTTGCGTTCTCGGCTTCCTGTTCAGAAGTCAAATTATATCCGGTTACATTATTCAATTTGACTTGCCGCAATTTCGCATCAGTGAAAATGGCCTCGGTCAGATCCGCGTCACTCAAATCAGTTTCGATCAGATTTGCTTTACTTAACTCAGCAGCTGATAACCTGGCTCCACTGAGATTAGACCATTTTAAATTCGCTCCCCTCAGGTCAGCACCACTTAAATCCGCTTTCCTTAAATCGGCATTGAAGAAATTTGCTTCCATTAATTTAGTGTGGGCAAGCTTCGTTTCGTTTAAATCAGCATGACTAAAATTGGACTGATTTAAATAAGCCGCTTCTAAATTTGCTTGATTCAAAACCGCGCCCGTGAGATTGACGCCCGTCAGGTCTGCTTTCTGCAGATTGGCGCGACACAAATTTGTTTGGCAAAGTCTGGCTTGCCCCAGATAAGCTCCTGATAAATCACTGCCTTCGAGGTTCGCATCTCGCAGGTCTGCATTTCTCAGATCAGCGTCCGACAGATCGAGGTCACTTAAGTTGTCTCTTCGCAAATCCGCTTTAAAAAGATCCAGACCTGCATCGGGATGCCTGCTTTTCCATTGATTGATCGCTTGATTTCCCTGTCGGATGATCCATATGTGATCCGGATTCGCCACAGTTGCCTCTTGTTGCTTGGGATTTACCGATTTATTAAAAGACTGATTCGTATATCAATATCTATCAAACGGGGAAAAATATATCCAAAGAAATTGTGCAAAAAAGTGTCATTCCATTTCTGGCAGATCCTGACTGTCGGCATTTTTTTCTCAACAGCAGACAAACGAAATCGAGCGCGTTACAATGCAGGTCCGTTATATTGTCACCGTGATATCCTCGTCCAGGCAGCTCAATCGGAGGTTTTTTGTGAACAGCCCTACTCGAATCAACGGTCGGTTTTCCATTATTGCATGCAATGTCAACCGATCCTGGCGACTGGTTACTGCTCTGACAGCGGCAATGCTGTTACTGTCAGGAATCACTTTTGCTGCTGAACCTGAAGCGAAGGCAGAGTGGAAGTATCAACCAGAGTTGCTGCAGCCGTTCTGGCAGGGGGATACGGTGCGGGGGGAATCGGTGCTGTTTATTAAAGATCCGAAAACCGGGGAAGCACGCGCATCGGTGTTGTTTCCCGTCGACAAGGTTCTGAAGGTGACTAATTCTGCGGGGACGATTACTTATGAGGAATGCCGCGACTATTGCTGGAATCCGGGCACGCAGGAAATCATTCTGACTGCGAATTCCAGAATCAATTCACAGACGCCTGCCGACCTGCGACGTCCCGATGATTCACAGCGACATAAACTGACACACCGCGATGGGAATGGCGAGATCTTCTTTGGCGGTAAACTTGAATATCACAACATGCAGACCTGTATCACTTACACTCACGCTCCGGTTAACTGGCAGAAGATTGTGCCGACCTTTGATGAGAAAGCACTGCCACGCACGATAAACAAGCTGCGCGACCAGAAACCGGTTTCCATCGTGTTGATGGGGGACAGTATCTCCACTGGCTGTAATGCCTCAGGCTGGGCAGGAGCGGCGCCGTTTCAGCCGGCATTTCTGGAACTGCTGCAGCAGCATCTGGAGCAACAGTATCAGACAAAGGTCGACGTGACGAATCCTTCGGTGGGAGGCAAAGACACACGCTGGGCGCTGACGGAAGTGGACCAGGTGGTGGCACCCCAACCCGATCTGGTGATCATCGCGTTTGGCATGAACGATTCCGCCGGTCGCTCTGCCAAAGAATATCAGGCCAATACGAAAGCCCTGATGGAAGAGGTTCGAAAAAAGCTGCCGGAAACAGAATTCATTCTGGTCGCCCCCATGCTGGGTAACCGGGACTGGGTGCGACTCAAACATGAACTGTTTCCCCAGTATCGCGATGCGCTGGCAGAGCTCTGCGGTTCAGGAATTGCGCTGGCGGATATGACTTCTATCTGGACCGAATTCCTCAAACAGAAACAGGACTGGGATCTGACAGGTAACGGCGTCAATCATCCGAATGATTTCGGTCATCGTGTTTATGCGCAGGTTCTGTCCGCCTTGCTCGTTCCACCAACGGTCTCTGTTTCGACAGTCGTTGAGACGCCTGCTCCTGAAGAGTTGATGTTGTGGAACGGTCATGCACCGATCGATAAGGAACATTTCAAAAATGAAGATACCAAGATTACCGTGCATCGACCGGCAAAAGGGAACGGGGCCGCGATTGTGATCTGTCCGGGTGGCGGCTATCAGCGACTGGTAACCGGCGGAGAAGGGCACGGCATCGCCAGGTGGCTTAATCAGCACGGGATTACCGGCATCGTGCTCGAATACCGGATGCCCCACGGTCGCACGTATGTGCCATTGATGGATGCGCAGCGGGCAATCCGCATGGTGCGGGCAAATGCCAAACGCTGGGACATCGATCCCAATCGGGTCGGCATCATGGGTTTTTCCGCCGGCGGTCATCTGGCTTCCACCGCGGCGACCCATTTTGACAAGGGGAACCCCCAGGCCAAAGAAGCGATCGACCGTGAAAGCAGTCGTCCCGATTTTGCCATCCTGGTGTACCCGGTCGTGACGATGGGTGAAAGTACGCATGGGGGCTCGCGAAAAAATCTGCTGGGTAATAATCCGACGCCGGAAATGGTGAAGCTGTTCTCCAACGAAAAGCAGGTGACGACACAGACGCCACCGATCTTCCTGGCACATGCCGTCGACGATAAACCGGTGCCCATCAAAAACAGCCAGGATCTGTACGCAGCATTGCAGGCAAAGAAAATCCCGTCCAAACTGCTGGAGCTTCCCTCCGGCGGTCACGGACTGAACGGCTACAAAGGCCCGATGTGGGACGCCTGGCAGAAGCAGTCAATGGAATGGCTGGCCAAGCTGAAGATCATTCCGGAACAGGATGCGAAAGATTGAAGAATGCTGATAAAGGTGATGTGAAGTAGTTTATTCCATTCGCATGCTGAGGCACATTGAAATGGTGAGAACATGACCAACCCACAGCCTGCGGAGTGTGTTCAGGAATTAAAACTCGTCGCAAAATCTTGGGTCGGTGTCAAGGTTCTGGCATTTGTTTTTTATGCTGCCTTTTTCGCCTGGTATTATTTCATACCAGCAGGAAACATACATGTGCTAGTGCTTGGCGTGGGGGGAACAGCATTGTTCAGCCACCGGACTACCAGATTTCTCGTTAACTACGGCGAAACTCTGCTGGAATGCCGGGATCGTAAATTGATCGCTCTGTACATCATTGTGCAGGTGCTGACGTTTGCTGCATATTGCACTCTGATCCTGATGTTTATTTTCTCGTCCGCCCCCGATTATTTTCTGTTGGCGGCCTGGGGATTCGGAACCGCTGTTTCTGAATTCCTCGCGAATCGGTATCTGCATCAACGGCTTGCGCGGCAACTGGGACTGACGGTGGACCAGAAAACAGAGACATTAAAATTCGGCATGAATATGCTGGCGTGGATGAGCTATCTGTTGTTGTTCTACTATTTAGCTGGATCAAAAAATGTCCAGGTTCCGACGATGATAGCCTGTGTCCTGGGTGTGGCATTGTTTCATTTCTTCGCCATTAAGCCGCTCATGGATAAAAAAACGATGCTGTTTGATCGACAGGATCAGAACGAAGATCAGGATGCAAGCTGATAATTTATGACTCTCTGTTTTATCATTCGCTAATAAATTAGCTTTTCATATTGACATGCTTTGCGGAAACGCTAATAATTTAGCGTATCAGTTTTAAAGTTGATTCAGGGAGCGGGAAATGTCACAGCATATCGAACTCAGCCGGCGGGAACGCCAGATCATGGATTCGATTTATTCGCGCGGGGAAGCGACCGTGCTGGAGATCCAGAGTGATCTGCCCAATCCGCCGACGCCGACCGCGATTCGCACCATGCTGCGTATTCTGATGGAAAAGTCCATCGTGAGTCGGCATAAGCGGGGACGCGAATTTGTGTATGCGCCTACATCGCCACGACGACCGGAAGGGACGAAAGCGTTGAAGCATGTGATCCAGACGTTTTTTGATGGTTCCTTTAAGCAGGCTTTAGCGGCGCAGCTGACCAGTGGCGACGATACGCTGACCGACGACGAATTGCGTGAGATGGTCAAACTAATCAAAGCAGCGCGAGAAAAGGGGAATTAAACGATGGATGTATTTTGGAAACTCATTGCGTTTATCGGGCAGCCTGATTTCCTGCTGGACCTGGTGATCAAGTCGACCGCGCTTCTGGTGGCTGCATTTCTGTTGACACGGTTGTTACAACAGGCGAGCGCCTCTGTGCGGCATTCGGTCTGGGGTGCTGCGCTCCTGGCGGTACTGGCTTTGCCTGTCATCAATGCGAGCCTGCCGAAATGGTCGATGGGAACGTTTTCCCTGTCGCAGGCGAATGCTGCAAACACCAGCCAGACAACGTCGGCAGCAGAACCTGTTGTGAAAACGATACCGTACAAAGCTGCAAATACTGCTGCCAGCCAAACAGAAATACCGCCTGCTGTCACGTTCACAACTCAGCTCAAGATTCAAAACAGTCGCTCCGCAAACGCGACGTTTTATATTTCACAAGCTATGCAGTGGTTGAGCGTCTGCTGGTTGACTGGAGTGGTGCTGATGTTTCTGCGACTGGCGGTGATGTCGGTTCGACTTCGTTCAATTGGTCGGCAGTGTGAAATGGTTTCGGAAGGACGCCTGTTTGACATCCTGCAGACCTGTCGCGAAACATTAGGTTGTACGCAGCCTGTCACTTTACTGGTGAAAGAAGAGTGGACGATGCCGATGACATGGGGCATGCTGCGGGCCTCAATTTTACTGCCGCGCGAAGCAGAGCAGTGGTCGGATGAGGAAATCCGTGTTGCGCTGCTGCATGAGCTGGCGCATGTCTCGCGTCGCGATTGCCTGCTGCAACTGTTTGTGCAACTGACGTGTGCAGTCTACTGGTTGAACCCGCTGATCTGGTTCGCCTCCCGCTGTGTGCATTTCGAACGGGAACGTGCCTGTGATGATATTGTCTTACAAAATGGAACCCGGGCTTCCGACTACGCCGACCAACTGCTGCAGGTGGTCTCGCGATTCCAGGCAGGTCGCAGGTTGAGATACCTGGCTGTCTCGATGGCGTCGCGCAGCGGTTTTGCAGAGCGACTGCAGGCGATTCTGCTGGAAACCCAGGATCGACGTCCGGTCCGAGTGCGGACGATGGTTGCATTGGCGATCACATTTATCGGGCTGACCGGTCTGCTGGGAGTCTTCCAGGTGGCGTTCAGCGGAACCGCCTGGGCACAACAGGCCGAGACCACTCAACGTGGCGAGCAGCAGTCTCGGGCGGAGTCGCTCAGGCAATCTTCGCAGGCACCGCAACAGCATCAGCAACAGTCTCGACAGGAGTCGCTACCCAGACAGCCGAAGCGAAGCGAATTGAAATCGATTCCCGTTGCTCCCGCTCAAAAACCTTTCAAAAATGGCAGTCGTCCTGATCTGATTCAAGCCGGGAAACGGCCGGCGGTGCGGTCGTTGAATGTGGTGTTTGCCCATGATCCGGGAATCGGGAATTACGATGGCATCGTGGGGCGGCCCAGTGATGTGTGGAATTCAGTGGATATTGGCACAACCGCCGTCGACTATATGCGCTATAGCGATGCCAGCCCGAGTACCGCCCGATTGCGGGTAACCCGTCATGATGGCGAGTGGGGCATCAAGGGGCAGAGCGGTATCTTCCAGGGCTATATTTATCACAACTGTCGCTGTGTGGATCTGGAAACAAAAATTCTCGACCTTCCGGCGGGTAAGTACAAAATCTATGTCTTTGCCCACGGCGATGCGCCCGATCAGAATGCGGAGATTGAACTCAAAGTCGGCAAGCGGGTGGTTGGCAAAAAAGCGACCGCCAATGACGGAACCTGGGACTATCGGACGCAGCCTTACCGTGAAGGTCTGCAGTATGTCAGCTTCCAGTTCAAGAAGAAGGCGGGCGAAGAAGTGACACTCATCAGCCATCGCGGCCCCAGCGGTTATTCGATGTTCAATGCCATTCAGATCGTTCCCTTGACCGAAGTGAAGGGGCAGCCGCAGCCAATTCCCTCTCACGCACCGCTTAAGCAGAGATAAGTATCTCGATTTCTGGCCACGCTCGACGGTTTCCCGTTTGACGGTAGCATCTCCAAGGCCACTGGGACCGAATCTGGCATCTCGAGAGACGCGATGGTTTACAGTGATTCGCCCGGGCGGCACTGTGCTGGCTTGAAAACGGTCACTTTGATCGGAAATCATCCGCATCGGGGATTCCCCTACCACTTCGGAAGTAAAATTCGCTTTTTGACCTGCAAATTTATTCCGTACCATAGGCTGTCTCCTGTTTTTCTTTCGCGTCTCCCGTTCGATTTGAACTGCTTTTTATAGATCGCGAGACGCGATAGTTAAATGGGATGTGCTCCAGATGATTGTATCTGTTCTTTCAGGCACGGACTCTCTCAGTTTGGCATAACATCTGCTCTTTCAGCTGTTGCGACAGTAAATCCATAGTCTCTGCTTGAGGTATTTTCGGGTCGGTCAACTCTGCGCCGTCTGGTATTTAAGACCGAACGGGGAGGCAGTTGTTGAGTAATTATTTCCAGATGAATCGCCAGGAAAAGGATCGAATCAATGCAACGAAGAAGCTTGAGTAAATTATTGATGCTCAGTTTATTAACGGGGGTACTTTGTACTTCTTTTGCCCCTGCTTTAAAGTCACAGGAAGCAGACAAGGCAAAACCCAAGCTGCCCGATCAGACTTACATGCCTGTGGTCAAAGAAAAACCTTTTGAAGAGGTCATGCAGGCGGATGTAGAGAAAAAACCGAAGTTGATGCAGCGTCAGGAAAATCTGTTCCAAAATCGCTATGACATGAGCGATCAACCCTCTGAAACCATGATGTCCGGCGGTCGGAAAGCGGTTCAGGAGGGAGTACGCGTGAAATTGCCCGAAGGCGTGACCTGGGAACAGCTCTCGGCGGCGACTCCCGAACGCATTAAAGAGACGAATACCTTTCCGTATGGTTTCCGTCCTTTGCCGCACGCCAATCATCCGGTCGGAGGGCAGGTCTTTCCCAAGAATCAGATTGATGCGATCCAGAAGCTGGAAAACCGCGATCTGTCCCGTTTTGATGTCGACTTCGATCTGCCAGATCACCTGACCCCTGAATTTCCACCGCCGATCTTTCTCTCCAGTCGTCCCGACCTGGGAGATATTTCACAGGGACAGGTGCTGTCGATCAAGAATTATTACAAACTGTTGAAAGGGAAAGTGACTCCCGTGCAGATGGAAGGCATGCGACTGTTGCTGACACCGTTCCCGCAACAGCAGTTTAACCAGACAGAAGATCGCAAAGTAAAAGAAGCGAGTCTGGGAGTATCCTGCCTGGACTGTCATGTCAACGGACACACAAATGCGGCCTTTCATTTGAATCCGGATACCCGACCTCAAGCCGCTCGTTTTCGGATTGATACCGTCAGTCTGCGGGGCATGTTCAATCAACAGATACATGGTTCAAAGCGATCGTTGCGGAGCGTCGAAGATTTCAGTGAGTTCGAACAACGAACCGCCTATTTCGATGGCGACCATGTGATCGCCGCCAAGAAAGGCGTGCATCTTCCTGATCGCAGTGATGCCGTCGCGATGATGGCACAGATGCAGAATATGCTCGATTTTCCCCCGGCTCCCAAGCTGGATGTCTTCGGGAAACTGATTCCGGAAAAAGCAACTGAGCTGGAACTGCAGGGGCAGGAAGTCTTCTTTGGCAAAGGTCGTTGTGCCGAATGCCATCCGGCGCCGTTTTATCTGGACGACAAAATGCATGACCTGCATCTGGAGCGGTTCTACAAGACTGAAACGATCAGTGATCAGTACAATATGCCCGACGGTCCGATTAAAACCTTCACACTGCGTGGGATTAAAGATTCGCCCCCGTATCATCATGACGGCCGTCTGATGACGCTGGCGGATACGGTGGAGTTCTTTAACCTGGTACTGCAGACCGATCTGACGGAGCAGGAAAAGCAGGCCCTGGTCGCATTTATGAAATGCTTATAACGGGAATGGCCGGAACGGATCTGAACAAATTCGTTCCGCTGGCTGGGGCCTTCTGTTCAGACCCGGGAAGCAGAATTATCTGTTTTCCGGGTTCTTTTTTAAATAAAGGGGTCAGGAACCAAATATTATAGGGTCCTGACCCCTTTAATATTGGTTGAGTCGGTTTATCTGCCAGGCTGGTTTGTGATCGCTCATCTTAAGGCGGATTGAGTGATTGCCGCGCCCGCTGATTTTGGAAAACAGACGATTGGAGTGCTAAAAAGCCCTTTAAAGTCAGGGTTCTTATTGAATGTGAGAAAAATAATTTCAGAAGAGGTTTACTGGCATACAAACTGCATTTACCCGCAATAGTCAAGCCTGGCAAATTTTAAACAATTCAATGAGATCTACAGCTAAGGAGTGAAGTCATGTTAGAGACAATTTTATTAATCATCCTGATTCTGTTTCTGCTCGGAGCCTTACCTACGTGGGGCTACAGTCGTAACTGGGGATACGGGCCCAGTGGAGGGATCGGATTGATTTTGATTATCGTTCTGATTCTGATTTTATTATAAAGCAGTTTACCTTCAATAAAGGCCGCTATGGCTTCTGCTTGCCTTTGCCGGGTTTCCGGTTACGGCCTTTGAGCTGGTTTAACTGTGCGGACAACTCTTTGACGGCGTCGGCCTGCTGTGCGGAAACGTTGACGTTCTCCAGCGGGTCGGTGCTGTGATCGTAAAGCATCTGCGAGACCAGCTTGCCTTTGGGAAGCGTGTATTCGGTATATCGGAGCGTATCGGTGCGAATGGTATCGCCGTTTCTATAACGGCTGACAGCGGCCTGTTTCCATTCTGCTGTAGAGTCTTTCATCAGGCTGACGAAGCTTTGCCCTTTCAGGTGTTTCGGCTGCGGGATGCCGGCCAGATCGCAGAGGGTGGGATAGACGTCAATCGACTCCATCAGCGATGAGCGGCGTTCGCCCCCCTTGATCCCCGGTGCCCGCACAATCAGCGGGATGTGCAGCGAGCTTTCGTAGCAACTGTGTTTGCACCAGAGGGTGTGATCTCCCAGATTCCAGCCATGATCTCCCCAGAGGACGACGATGGTGTTGTCGCTGAGTTGCAGACGGTCGAGTTCTGAGAGCAGCTTACCAATCTGCGCGTCGGTATAACTCACGCAGGCGTAATAGCCGTGAATCAGATTGCGGGCTGTTTCTTCAGAGACCGGGCCCTTCGCGGGAATGTCGGCGTAGGCCCGCAGTTCGCCGAATCTGTGAATTGATTCTTTTGGTGCGTCCTGCGGGACTTTGTGATTGGCGGGCAACTGGATTTTATCGTGGTTGTACAGATCCCAGTATTTCTGGGGCGCGATGAAGGGCAGGTGTGGTTTGAAAAAGCCGACCGCCAGGAAGAAAGGCTGCTCCTGTTTTTCCAACTGCTGCAGTTTCTCAATGGCTTTCTCTGCCAATACGCCATCCATGTACGCGTTATCGGGGACGTCGGCTGATTCCCACGCGGGCCCTTTTTTCTTGTTGCCCAGCTTCTGTCGTGCGGCGTGCTTTTCCTGGTTTTCCGGTCGCTGATACCATTGCACCCCTTTCGGTCGCCACGGCGGTTCGGACCAGCCCTGCTTGTTGTCGGCGGGGTGATGGAAGATCTTTCCCAGCGACGCCGTGTAGTAGCCGTTCTGTTTGAACTGGGTATTCATCGTCGTGGCATTCGGCGCATCGCGTTCGGCCCAGGCGAGAAAGTTGACAAAGCGATTCCGCGCAGGGCGGATACCGGTCATCAGGCTGGCCCGTGAAGCACCACAGGTAGGCACCATGCAGAACGCCCGCTCGAACAACACGCTGCTCTCGGCCAGCTTGTCGATATTTGGCGAATGAATGTGCTGCTTGCCGTAACAGGCCAGTTCGGGACGCAGATCATCGACGGCGATAAACAGGACATTGGGACGCTCTGCTGCAAAAGTGGGAGCGGCACAGCACAGAGCGAACAGCAGCAGACTCAAGCGGTACATCATCAGTGGTCCTTGAAATCGAGTGCAGGATTTAAGGGGCGCGACATTTGCGTCAGCGAACCGACTTTCTGTGTCAGTATATCAGTCGATTCGGGGGGAGTCTTGTCTTACCTGAGAGCGGGGGCCGAAAAATGTGACTTTTCGCTGGCATTTTTTTATGCCCAACTGATTGCTGATTATCGTTGTTGTTGAACCGACCAGCGGGCAAAACAATTGCCACGTTCGTTTCTTCGATGAGAGTCCTCTTGCGGATACAGGCCCGGCGGGACATCGCTGACGGCGATGGAGGCATTAAAACGGTTGGGGTAGTATTCCATGATTCTGTGAAGTGAATCATTCGCAGCAAAGCCGGCGACGGTCAGAAAGAATGGGAATGGTTGTTCATGGGGTATGATGCTCCCGGTGTAATCTCCGTTGACGTGGATGCGTGTGGAAGAGAATCCGGTTTTCAGGACACCTGATAAATCGGAATCAATCCAGACTTTGCTCCAATCAGAAGACTGCAGTGTGCCTTCGAGGCGGCCTCCAATAAACGCATGACAAGATTTCTCTGATCTGATATACCCGTCCGGCCTGACATCACCAGTGATAATGATTTCTGAGAAGCCGCTCACGTCCAGAGTGGAGTACAGATTGCCGCAGACAAGTATCGTGCCCCCTTCCGGAGCCGAGACTTGATGGAGACAGTCTTCTTCGATGATGACGGCTTGTTTCTCTTCGAGAAAGATGGCACCTGAGTCGCCCGTCCGTTTCAGCCAGGGATCGCTTTCCTTCTCGCCATGCTGCCAGTATCCCAAGGAGCGCTGGAACGCCATGTCCATGACCACATCCGCATGCGCGACACGAACTTGAGTTTCAGTAGAGACGGGCATGATGCTGTGCGCCGATTATTAAAAGGGAGCTGAACCTTAAAAAAACAAAAGTGTCAGGTCCAAAAGATACTGGACCTGACACCGGTTGCTAGCTGTTCTCACCAATTCTGAAGCAGGTTCGCTGTTGCGGTAACCTGTTTCCGGCTTTACCAGCGGCGGTACGAACTGTAATAGCTTCCGCCATAACAGCCGCCACCATATCCCCCGTAAGAGCCGCGACCCGTGCTGGCGTAGCTGGGGATGAACTGATCGAAATAGGGGGCGAGCTGGTTGCCGCCTGGGGGTGGTCTGAAGATGACGCCGCCGTCAGGAAGAGACTCAATCATAGGCGGATCTTCGGGAACAGGCTCCAGCCCAGGCTCCGCGGGAACCTGTGAGGTGTAGGAACTCATCTGCAGTGTCGGCGTAATGTCCTTCATGGGTCTGGAGCGTTTCCAGACGCCGTTCTGATGGATCAGCCACTGACCTGCTTCGGTTTCAAACATCCAGTGACCATTGTGGAAGTGGTAACGCGCCCGGGTCGCGTCGTCGTAATTCAGATGAGCGGTCCCTGCGCGGACGATGGGATCCAGCTGGATCGTGTCACTCACTCCAGAACCCGGTTCCGCAGCGGACAACAGCAGGGGGCTGATTCCCAGCGCCATAGCGGCAGCTAATACTTTCAATCCAAGGCCTCTCATGTGTATTCTCCTCTATGGTTGTTCGAGTAAACAGTCATTCTAGAACAGCGACCTCCATTATAGTCACGCTCGGTTTGATCAGCGAAGGAAAAGTGGAGGAAAATAGAAAATTCAGTATGCCGCATGCGGCGTCATCAATCTTGAAACGCACCACGTCTGCGTTTGATACGCACGATATTATTGGATTCGCACAGCGGAAACCGCTACACTGATTTAAAACCACGCCCATCGTCACTGCCTTAATCGGTAGTGCCATTCAATTTAAGCCAGGAGCACTCCATGATTCGTCTGCTACTGTTTGCGATTGTGTTTGTACTGACCACTTCGGTTCAAGCAGAAGATTCGACGGAATACGATGTCAGCCTGTTCGCTTTCGATGACCACAGCATCCCGTGGAAATCGAACCTCAAACTGATGATGACGCCGCCGAAGAAACATCCGGACAATCCGCTGATCCCGATCGGTAAAAAGGGAGCCTGCGATGCAGGGGGCGTTCAGTTTTACGGCTCGATGATTGAACACGAGGGGAAATTTAAACTCTGGTACGTCGCTTTAGACGATACCGTTTTCAAGCGGGCATACAAGGGCCTGCGTGTGGCTTATGCGGAAAGTGACGATGGCATTCACTGGACCAAACCGAATCTCGGGCTGGTCGAATATCGAGGCAATACCAACAACAACCTGGTCGCCTTCGATCCTCCGGAAGCCTGCACGATCCACATGATCGTGCTCCACGAAGCGGACGAGCCCGATCCGACGCGTCGTTTCAAGATGATGATGAATGTGCAGACCCGTCTGGCCGCGCGCAAGAAAAATGTCGCGACCTCAGTTGCTTTCTTCAGTGCAGACGGACTGCGCTGGCGGGCTGCCACGGAGATGGAGTTCGAGAACGGCCAGATCAAGGATGAATACCGCACGCTGCCGCCCGTGCATTTCGAGCAGGGCGGGCTGTTTCGCTGGAAAGGCATGTACCACCTCGCCGGTCAACAGATAACTCCCTGGGTGTATCAGGCCGATGGCAAAGTGGCGGGGCGGGTGATGACGACATACCGTTCGCCGGATCTGATTCACTGGCAGGAGGCCCCCGCATTCGGTTTCATGCGTGGCACCGCAATTGGCATTCCCGGCAAGCCCGCTGAAGATGAGGAAGCGCATTTACCCTCGTCGGTGTGGCATCGCAACAATGTGCTGCTCGGCGTTTACGGGATCTGGCGGGGCGCTGCCGAGTGGAAAGATCGCATCATTGATCTTGGTCTCAATATCAGCAACGATGGCATTCACTTCCGCGAACCGATCCGCGACTACGTGCTCATCAAAGCCGGTCAAGCGGGTGAGTGGGACGTAGGCGGGTTACTCCAGGGACAGGGCTTCGCTCATGTCGGCGACGAGACCTATATTTACTACGGTGCCTGGGATCTGACGGTTGCCCCGAAGTTCCCGCCACGTGGCGGCGTGGGAGTGGTCACGATGCGACGTGACGGCTTCGGTTATCTGTCGCGAATTGACGAAAGTGCTGCAGCGGTATTTGACACGATGACCATTCACCCACAGCAGAACGGCGTCCGCCTGATCGCGAATATTGACCAGGCCAATATCGGATCCCCGCCGCACGTCGAGCTGATTGATAACCGGGGCAAACCGATCGCCGGTTATTCGGGCAAGAACGCTGCCAGGCTCACTCAGAACGGCACACGTCAGTCGATCGTCTGGCCCGCCACAAACAGCGCTGATATTGCGGTCACCGAACCATTCTCAATTCGGGTTACCTTCGCGAATGACAGCAGCGCACACATCTACGCGCTTTATGTTGATCAGCAATGAACCGTGCAGTGATTGAAACGGTGTGATACGGTTCTATTCAACAATTCAAATGTGAGAGAGCCTTAGTTTTCAGCAGGCTTTCGTTGCAGCTGCGGATGTGTGGCCAGCAACAAGGCGGCAGAGGAAGCGGTCCAGACGGAGAAGGAGAGGGGGCCTTCGGGTCCGGTGCCGAAGGTCATGCACAGAGCGAATGTGAAGAGGAGCAGGCTGCTGGCGAAGGCAACGTAACGTAACTGGAAGCCGATGAGCAGGCCGAGCGCCAGCAGGACTTCCAGGATCGTAGCCGTCCAGGAAAAGGGTAGGACCAGCGGTTCGGGTAAGAACCAGAGCAGCAGCCGCGTGTAGTCGACAAAGGGGGGAAAACTACCCCAGGCGACTTCGCCGGTGCCGGCTGCGCCCCACAAGCCGAAGCGGTCGGCGACGGCGGAAAGGAACGAGGCTGCCAGAGCCAGACGGACAAAATAGAGAGCGAGTCGAGTGAGGCGGTCGTGTGGAGGAGAAGAGGAGTTCACGATGCTGCTTTCTGTAGATCAATCACAAATTTCGTGTGGTTTCGTGTTTTTCGTGGTAGTTCATTTCCCTGGTTTCAGCCATCAAGAGGTAGGAGCGGTTGATGCCAGTTTCGTTGTACAACCGGGGCTAAGGCCCTGCGGCTAATGTGTGTGCGACAGTTTAATTTATGACGCTTTTTTAATGGGGTTCGGGGATCACCAGTTGTTTTGCATCGGTGGGATGTACCATGGTGACGATGAAACGGGTTCGTTTTTCAGGATCGGGATTGCGGCCGATGCGGTGCAGGATCATGGCGGGTTCGAAAAAGGTGTCGCCGGCTCGGAAGGTCTGCAGGGGACCGTCGCCGACCTGGAATTCGAAGGTGCCTTCGAGGATGTAACCGGAGACGGCACCGGGATGCCGATGCGGGGGACTGCCTGCGAGGGGATCGAGGGTGACTTCGAGCATCGTGGCCGTCATGTTCTTGCCGTTCTGCTGCAGTTTGAGTTCATCCGCGCGCAGCACTTTGACGTGGACTTTCGGTTCTGCTGCGCCTGCTGCAAATGTGAATGCAGCAAGGCAGCAGACGCTGATGAAAAACAAGATAGCCGACGAGACGCTTTGTAATTTCACAGTGGAATTCCTTTGTTGGTATTCATAAAAGAGTCCTGACCCAATCCTGTTCGGCCCGGCGGTTGCTCGCGGCGGCTGATTTCAG
>TARA_R110000868_G_scaffold400956_1_pt1 | contig 75780 bp, 71 predicted proteins | sample TARA_R110000868 | Tara Oceans TARA_R110000868 (sample SAMEA4397489) | marine metagenome | biome: Polar Biome; feature: [SRF] surface water layer (ENVO:00010504); material: water (ENVO:00002006), including particulate matter (ENVO:01000060) such as... | depth 5 m | reverse complement strand
AAGGACGGGCGTGCCAAGGACGGGCGTGCCAAGGACGGGCGTGCCCAGGACGGGGCGTAGCTTAGGCGGTTGTGGCCCCAAAGGCGGGCACCGTGCCGTGCCTTTGGCGCAGCCCGCCCGCCGCTCAGATCGGTTTGAACGACTTGTCGGCGGGCAGGTACTGCTCGACCGCGCCGTTGCCGATGTCGTGCCACAGCCCGTGCACCGACAGGTCGCCCGTGGCGACACGTTCCTCGACAAAGGGAAAGGTCATCAGGTTTTCCAGCGACACCAGCACCGCCTCGCGTTCCAGCGCGCTGCGCTGCGCGTCATAGCCGTCCAGATCCTTGACCCGTTCGTAACCGGGGCGCAGCAGGTCCATCCAGCGGCCGACAAAGCTGGATTTCTCCTCCAGCTCGGGGGCGCGACCCGAACACATGTCCAGGCACCCCTGAACACCGCCGCAACCCGAATGCCCCATGATCACGACATGGGCGACCTTCAGCGCCGTCACCGCGTATTCCAGCGCGGCGGATGTCCCGTGCTGCTGGCCGTCGGGCTGGTGCGGCGGAATCAGGTTGGCGATGTTGCGGTGAATAAAGAATTCCCCCTGGTCGGCACCAAAGATGCCGGTCACATGCACGCGGCTGTCGCAGCACGAAATCACCATGGTCTTGGGGCGCTGGCCTTCATCGGCCAGTCGCTTGTACCACGCCCGGTTTTCGGAAAAGGCCGTGGCTTTCCACCCGTGATAGCGCTGCACCAGAAGGGAGGGAAGTGGCTTGGCTTTGTCCATCGAAGGCTCCTCGGATGCGTCAGCTTCAGGGTCTTATAGGCCCCTGTCGACGCCGGTGAAACGTATTAACAGCGAATTGCCCGAAAAACCTTTGCAAATACACCTTTTTTCGCCGCCGTTTTCCGGCCCCTCCGCAAGGATTTGGGAAGGTCGAGGGGTCATCTTGTCCATTGGCCGTGGGGGCTATGGAAGAAGGGTGAGTATATCGTGGAACATGTATTGGTTCTGGCGCAGCAGGAGGTCGTGCGTGTCGATCCCGACCGCCTGCAGGCGCTGTATCTGCAACTTGGCGATTCCGGGGCCGAAGACGTGCTCTGCCGCGCGATGGAGGAGGTCGCGGTGCGGCTCAGCCATACCGAACGCCTCTACCGGCAGGACCGGATGGGCGACATGCGCAAATCGGCGCGCAGCCTCGTGGCGATTGCCGACCAGATCGGCATGAATGCCCTTGCGCGCGTGTCGACGGATGTGACGCGCTGCATCGACGTGGGCGATCCTGTTGCATTGGCCGCCACGCTGGCCCGCTTGCTGCGCGTCGGCGAACGCTCTCTCACCGCGGTGTGGGATTTGCAGGATATCACCGTCTGACACCTGATGCGGGGGCTTGCGGCTGGGCGGCACAGGTCTACCCTATGGTCAGACCACAGCAGGATTGCCCCGATGCCCGAGACCACCGCGCCGAACATTGCACCGCACACCGCCCTGACCTTCGCCCCCGATTCGTCCGACGCCCTGCCGTTGCATGTCGTCGAAAGCGATGCGCTGGCGGCCTTCCTCAAGGATCAGCCCGACGCCGTCGCCACCTGGGTGGCGGCCACCGGTTTTACCGGCGGTCTGCGTCAGGCCTGCGTTGTCCCCGGCAGCGACGGCGCGCCGATCATGGCGCTGGTGGGCTATGGCGATGCCGCCGCCCGCGCCCGGGGCCGCTTCTGGCTGGCGGCGGCGGCGGAAAAACTGCCAAAGGGCAGCTATCGCATTGCCTCCGGCCTGCCCGAGGACATGGCCGAGGTCGAGGCGCTCGGATGGCTGTTCGCCGGCTACCGCTTCGACCGGTACAAGACGCAATCCCCCCTTGCCGCCCGCCTTGTCGCGCCGGAGGGCCTGCCCGCCGACCGGCTTGAGGCGATCGCCACGGGCGAGGCGCTGACCCGTGACCTGATCAACACGCCCGCCTCAGACATGGGCCCGGCCGACCTTGAACAGGCCGCGCGCGCCCTTGCCGATCGCTTTGGCGCGGACACCTCCGTCATCACCGGCGACGACCTGCTGGCGCAGAACTTTCCGATGATCCACGCCGTTGGCCGCGCCGCCGCACCCCATCGCGCGCCCCGCCTGATCGATCTCCGCTGGGGCACCAACGGCCCGACACTGACGCTGGTGGGCAAGGGCGTGTGTTTCGACACCGGCGGGCTGAACATCAAGCCCGGTGCCTCGATGGGCCTGATGAAAAAGGACATGGGCGGCGCGGCGACCGTGCTGGGGCTGGCGCAGATGATCATGGCGCGCGACCTGCCGGTGCGCCTGCGCGTGCTGATCCCGGCGGTCGAAAACGCGATTGCGGGCGATGCCTTCCGTCCGCAGGATATCCTGACGGCGCGCAACGGCCTGACGGTCGAGATCAACAATACCGATGCCGAAGGGCGCCTCGTGCTGGCCGATGCCCTTGCCCTCGGGGCCGAGGAAACGCCGGACCTGATGATTTCCATGGCGACGCTGACCGGCGCGGCGCGCGTCGCGGTCGGCCCCGACCTGGCGCCATTCTTCACCGACGATTCCGAAATTGCCACCGCGTTGCAGAACACAGGTGGCGTCGTGGCCGACCCGGTCTGGCGCCTGCCATTCTGGGAACCATACGAGACGATGATCGAACCGGGGATCGCAGACCTGGACAATGCGCCAAAGGGCGGTTTTGCCGGGTCCATCACCGCTGCGCTGTTCCTGCGCCGCTTTGCCGGAACCGCCAGCCGCTATACCCACTTTGACATCTACGGCTGGAACCCCACCGCCGCCCCCGCCCGCGCCAAGGGCGGCACGGGGCAGGGCGCACGGGCGCTGTTCTCGGCTCTTCCCCTGTTGCTGGGGCTCTAGGCACGATGCGCGACGCTGACCAAAGGCCCGATAAAAGGCCCGATCAAAGCCCACAACACCGGCCCGACCGCCGCCGCTGGCCCGCCAATGCCCATGTCGCCGCCAGCCGGCTGCGCGGCCAGGCGCGCGCCGAAACCTACAGCGACGGCACCCCGGCGCAGGTGGTGGTACCCGTGGCCGACCTCTGCGCCAGCCCCGGCGGCACCCGGGATCGCCAGTTGCTGCTGGGCGCGCAGGTCACCGTCTACGACACGCGCGACGGCTGGTCCTTTGTCGAGGCGTTGCAGGACGGCTACACCGGTTACCTGACCGAGGCCTCCCTTGGTCCGCAGACCACCGCGACCCATGTCATCACCGCCCGCGCCAGCCATGCCTACACGGCCGCAGACCTGAAAACGCCGGACCGCGCGGCGCTGTCGATGGGCAGCGCGCTGGCCGTCACCGGCTGGCACAACGGTTTCGCAGAAACCGATCTCGGCTTTGTTCCGGGCCAGCATGTCACGCCGCTCGGGGCCACCCTGCGCGACCCCGTCACCCTGGCCGAGGGGCTGCTGGGCACGCCGTACCTCTGGGGCGGCAATTCCGCCTTCGGGATCGATTGTTCGGGGCTGGTCCAATTGCCCCTCCAGATGCTTGGGCACGATTGCCCCGGCGACAGCGACATGCAGGCGTCCGAACTCGGGGTCCCGCTGGAGGACGGCGCACCGCTGAAACGCGGCGACCTCTTGTTCTGGCGCGGGCATGTCGCCTGGGTGGCCGACCCGACGCGCATCCTGCACGCCAACGCCGGCTCGATGAGCACGGCGTTCGAAGACCTTCAGGGCGCGATCGCCCGCATCGCCGCGGCCGGGGATGGCCCCATCACGGCGCGGCGGCGCCTGCCTTTCTTGTGATGCGGCGCCACTTTTGATGCGGCCCTACCTTTGATGCGGCGCGTTCCGTCATAAGGTTGGTGCGGGCTGCGGGCCGGCGTCGCTCGGGGCCGCGCGGCGGGCCAGATGCGGGCACCTTGCGCCGGCCTGCTCATCACCGCGCCGCTATCCGGGCCGATCAAGCCCGACCCTGTCAAAACGCGACACCCAGGCGCGGCCTAGTCGACCGCGCGGATCAGCTTGCGTTCCAGCACCCGCAGCACGGTTTTCAGGTCGTGACCGCGCCGCAGGATCTGACCGTCCATGCCATGCACCGTGTACATGCCCTGACGTGCCCGCAGCTTTGGCCGCTTCTCGATCCGGTACAGGGGGTTTTCGGCGGTCCGGCGAAAGATCGAAAATACCGCGACTTCGCTCAGGTTGGAAATGCCGTAATCGCGCCATTCCCCCGCAGCGACCATTCTGCCGTACAGCGACAGGATCACGTTCATCTCGGTTCGGTGGAACGCCACCTGAGAGGGCGATATCCCCGGAACGGGGGCAGGGCCTTGTATCGTCATGTCGGAATCCTGCGCCCCCCGCCTGGCAAAATCAAGCCGCTTTCGCACCGCATTGCGCGCAATGCCCCGACGGCCCGCCGCTTGCCCCCGCCCCATCGCACGCCGCGTTAACCCGTCTCGGCGCTGAAGGCCGCACCGCCCGGATACCGTTCGGATACCGACGCAGGCACCGACGTGCCGTTTTCGCCCTTGGCCCTTGTTAACCTGGGGTGTGCGGGCGATTCGCGGCTGATCCGGTAAAACGGCACCGCACCGCAGGTTTGTCGACCCGCACCGCAGGTTTGTCTACGAAGTGCTCCGCCACGTGTTCCGGCATCTAATCTTTTCGTGATCAGCGCCCGAGGCACCTTGGCGCATCCGTGGATGCGGGTAAGGTGGACGCAATGACAATAGGGAGATGACGATGAAACACTTCATCCTGACGATGACGATTGGCGCGATGACCCTGACCGGCGCCGCCCTTGCCAACGCCGAGGTCAGCAACCCGGCGGTAAAGGACCGCATGGACCTGATGGGCACGATCCGTGGCAGCTTTGCCGTTCTTGGCGGCATGGCGCAGGGCAAGGTTGATTTCGATGCGGACAAGGCAACGTCGGCCCAGGCCACGCTGGTCGAAGCCGCCGCGAAGATCCCCGCGAAGTTCGAGCCGAACGAGGCCGATCCGGAATCCGAGGCGCTGCCCGCGATCTGGGAAAACTGGGATGATTTCGTCGACCACGCCGCGGCGCTTGAAACCGCGGCAGCGGCGCTGGACCCCTCCTCGCTGGAGACCGTCAAGGCCGGTGTCGGCAAGATCGGGGCATCCTGCGGCGGCTGCCACCAGACCTATCGCATGAAGTAAACCCGCGCAGGGGTTGGGAAATTTTCGCCCCATCCCCTGCACGTCGACCCGGGTTCAAGTGCCGGAAGCGGCCTGACCCCTGATCCTGAACAGGCTTGGCGCGGCTCTCCGCGCCGGCACTTCCCGGGGCTATGTGCTCAGCCGCAGCTCAGGCTTTCGACCCGGCCATCCTCGTCCAGGCGGACGTTCAGGCGGCCGATCACGTAATCCATGGTGGCCATGGAACCCTTTTCCAGCACCCGCAACTTGCCGTCGTAATCCCCCAGCAACTCGGGCGACCAGATCTTGCCGATCAGGTCGTTGAAATCCTCGGCTCCGCAGGTGGTTTCGGACGCGGGCGGTACGGGCACCGTCTTGCCCGGCGCCGGATCGGGCGCGCCCCCGGCAATCGCTGAGCATCCGCTGCCCAGCATCGCAAGGCAGATCATCAGGGCAAAATGGCTGTGGCGGCGGGGCATTGCGATCCTCGGGTCAGTGTTCGATGCGCCAGCCTAGCCCGTGGGCAGGGGCGCTACAAACGCCAAACCCGTCGAATGCGCGATAAGGGGCGGCATGGGCAAGGGGCTGCCGATCGCACCGCCGATCACGCCGCCGATCACGCCGCCGATCACGCCGCGCCTAATCCTGCGTGACGCCGTAGCGCGCCAGGAACATCTCCACCGCTTCGGCCGCGACAAAGCTGGATTCCTGCGGTGAAATGCGCTTGTCCACGCCGAACGCCAGCCGCGCGAAAATGCCTGCCTTGCACAGCTCGGCGAACTGATTTGCAGCAAATTCAGGGTGTTCGACGTTCAGCTCGCCGCGTTCCGTCGCCTCACGCAGATAGGCCCCCAGCTTGGTCTGCGCCATCAATGGGCCGTTGCGATAGAACTCCTGCGCAAGGTCGGGAAACCGCTCGGCCTCGGCGACGCAGAGGCGAAAGATGGACAGCGACAACGACGAGTTGAAAAAGCTGACCATCCGCGTCGCGATGAAACTCAGCATGTCACGCACGGGCAGATTCTGCGGCATGATGCTCTTGGCTTCGTCGCCCTGGCGCTTGCATTCCAACCGGGCAATTTCGATGAACAACAGGCGCTTATCCGGGAAATAGCTGTACAGCGTCGCCTTGGAGACACCCGCGTTGCGCGCGATGTCATCCACGCCGGCACCGTCGAATCCGTCTTGCAGGAACGCCTGACGCGCCCCTTCCAGAACCTGATCGTACTTGCGTCCCTTGCGCCGTTCCGGCGTCAAATTGTTCATCTTTTCTGCCTGTCTCGAAGCCATGTCATGCTCGGTCAGACCCGACAGCACATGCTGGTCCCGTAACGTGTATACCCCAGTTGATGCCGCATGTCCCGATTGTGGCCCGCGCGGCCAAGAAACTGTTCAACAGCGTCAATGTCCAGCCGCGAAATGGCAACAGGGTGGTCTTGCCAGACGCGGCCTCAGGTTGACGGCCCCGGCCACTCTGCGATGATCCGGTGCGGACAAAGCATAGGAAATACGCGATGTATGACAAGGGCCGGAGTGCCGGTGCCGCCTGCACCAGCGGCGAAAGGGCGGCCGCATGCCGGTCCGCGCGGCCAAGGCATTTCGTCGCAATGGCCGTATCTGCCACCAAATCGGGCACAGCCGCAGGCACAGTTCCCGGCACCAGCGCAGACACTCGCCGCCCTGCCTGTCGCCTGCGGGGCGCGGGGCCAGTGACGCGCCCTGACCATATCCCGAACCGCGCCCCAACCACGACAGGACTCACCCCATGACCACGATCTACGTCGATGCCGATGCCGATGCCTGCCCGGTCAAGGACGAGGCGGAAAAGGTCGCCACCCGGCACAAGCTGCCGGTCATCATGGTGTCGAACGGCGGCTTGCGCCCCTCTCCCAACCCCTATGTCGAACATGTCATCGTGGCCGCCGGCCCGGACGAGGCGGACCGCTGGATTGCCGAGCGGTGCGGCCCGCAGGATGTCGTGATCACGGGCGACATTCCCCTTGCGGCGAAATGCGTCGAGGCCGGGGCGGAAACCCTGCGACATAACGGCGACCGCTTTACCGCCGCGAATATCGGCCAGCAGCTTGCGATGCGCGACCTGATGGCGGATCTGCGCGCGGCGGACCCATTTCGCCAGGGCGGCGGCAAGGGCTTTACAAAGGCCGACCGCTCCCGTTTCTTGGATGCGCTGGAACGTGCGCTGCGCGCCGCGAAAAGCAGGTAACAGGCCAGCAATAGGCCGTGGACCGGAAACAGGGAATAGGCGGAGAGAATGCAGAAAGAACTGGCCAAGGCCGTTGTCTTCGACATTGGCAACGTCCTGATCGGGTGGAACCCGGAACGCCATTATGACGCGGTAATCGGGCCGGAGCGGCGCAAGGCGCTGTTCGAGGCGGTGGACCTTCATGCCATGAACGACACCGTCGACCGGGGCGGCGACCTTGCCGAACTGACCGCGACACTGGCCGAGGCGACGCCGGAATGGCGCGACGAGATCCTGATGTGGCATCGCGACTGGCTGACGATGGCCGCTCCTGCGATCCCGCATTCGGCGCGTCTGCTGCGCGCCCTGCGCGCCAGAGGCATTCCGGTCTTTGCGCTCAGCAATTTCGGCATCGGCACCTTTGACATCGCCTGCCGCGCCTATCCCGTGCTGACCGAATTCGACCGCAAATATATCTCGGGGCACATGCAGGTGATCAAGCCCGCCGCGCAGATCTACGAGATGCTTGAGGCCGACAGCGGTCTCTCCGGGGCCGAGCTGCTTTTTACCGACGACCGGGCCGACAATATCGCCGCCGCCAATGCGCGCGGCTGGCAGACGCACCAGTTCACCGCACCCGAAGGCTGGGCCGCGCGTCTGGTGGCCGATGGCTATCTGACGGCCGAGGAAGCGGCGTGAGCGTTCCCCAGATATCCTTTGAGCAGGGCGAGGCGGTCCTGAACTGGCTCACCCTGACGGACGCTCTTGCCGCTGCCCACGATCTGCCCAAGGCCGAGATCGGCGATACCTTTCTCTATCGCGGGGGGGACACGCTGCTGACCCGCTCAGCCTGGATCGACGGGCTGGGGGTGGCGGTCAAGGCGGCGACCATCTTTCCCGGCAACAAGGACAGCGGCAAACCGGCGATCAATGGCGCCGTCAATCTGCTGTCAGATCAGGACGGCACGCTTGAGGCGCTGGTGGATTTTCACCTTGTGACCAAGTGGAAGACCGCCGGCGACAGCCTGCTTGCCGCCCGTCGTCTGGCGCGCCCGGACAGCAAGGTCATCCTGATCGTCGGCGCAGGCGCGGTGGCCGCGACCCTGCGTCAGGCCTATGGTGCAGCCTTTCCCGACGCGCGCTTTCTGATCTGGAACCGCACCCCCGCCGGGGCAGAGGCACTTGCAGCGCAGTATCCCGACTGCACCGTTGCCCCCGACCTGCCCGCCGCCGTGGCCGAGGCCGATATCGTCACCTCCGCCACCATGGCGGTTGAGCCGTTCCTTCAGGGCGACTGGTTCCGACCCGGCCAGCACATCGACCTGATCGGCGCCTATCGCCCCGACATGCGCGAGGCGCAGGATAGCGTGCTGCAACGTGCCAGCATCTTTGTCGACAGCTTCGACACGACGCTGGATCACATCGGCGAAATGAAGATCCCCCTCGCCTCGGGCGCGATCGGCCGCGCGGACGTGCGGGCCGACTACTATGATCTGCCCGCATTCCAGCGCAGCAGCGACGACCAGATCACCCTGTTCAAGAATGGCGGCGGTGCGCATCTGGATCTGATGACCGCGCGCCATATCCTCGATTCATGGCGGGCGGCCAAGTGACGCTCTGGTGGGGTCTCGGCGCCGCTCTGGTGCTGCTGATCCTGTTTCCCGTCGTGCAAGAGGCGCGCCGCACCAGCGTCGCCACCCTGCGCCGCCGGCAACGGGCGACCTCGGGGGCCTTTGCCTCGTTGTCGCAGGGCATCACGCACTACCGCTGGCACGGGCCAAAGGATGACCCCGATGCGCCGGTGCTGGTGATGGTGCACGGCCTCACCACCTCCTCCTATGTCTGGGATGCAATGATCCCCGGCCTTGTCGATGCCGGGGCGCGGGTGCTGACATATGATCTTTACGGGCGCGGCCTGTCGGACCGCCCGCATGGCCGCCAGGACCGTTACTTTTTCAAGCGCCAGATCCTGGACCTGCTTGACTCCCAAGGCCTAACCGCCCCTGTCACCCTCGTTGGCTATTCCCTTGGCGGGGGGATCGCTGCGGCCTTCGCCGCTGCCCGCCCGGCGCAGGTCGCCAGCCTGATCCTGATCGCGCCCGCCGGGTTTGGCGACACGCCGTCGCGCTTTGCCGAATTCACCCGCAAGACGCCGATCCTCGGCACATGGGCCAACATGGTACTGGGCGATGCCGAATTGCGCAGCAAGGTCGGGCGTGGTGCGCCCTCGGTGATCCCCGACATCGCCGCGCGTCAACTGGCCGAGATCGGCACCAGGGGCCTGTTGCGCTCGGTCCTTTCGACCCGGCGCTTCATGCTCAGCGAGGATCTGTCGAGCGAGCATGAGGCCTTTGCCGCCTTTGGCCTGCCAGTTCTGGCAATCTGGGCTGACGGGGATCGCGTTGTGCCCCTGCGCGCAAGCGATGCACTGGCGCAGGCCAACCCCGCCGCCCAGCAGGTGGTGATCGCGCAGGCGGGGCACGGCATGGTGCACACCCACCCCGCGCAGGTGACCGCGCCGATCATCGCCTTTCTTTCAGGTGCGCCGACAGCCGGGGTAGAAACCGGGGCCTGATCCATCCGTCATGCGGGCAGGGCCGGGGCCACGCGGTTTTCCCGGATCGGCAGATGCACCAGTGCGCTGAACGCCCCGATGCCGACGCCGATCCACCAGACCAGCGTGTAGTTGCCATAGATGTCGTACATGCGCCCACCCAGCCAGACGCCCATGAACCCGCCGATCTGGTGGCTCAGGAACACGATCCCGTACAGCGTGCCCATGTAGCGCATCCCGTACAGGTGCGCGATCAGCCCGCTGGTCAGCGGCACGGTCGCCAGCCACAGCCCGCCCATCAGCCCCGAAAACAGCAGCACCGACCCCGGCGTGATCGGCATCAGGATAAAGGCCCCCGCCACGATGGTGCGCAGCGTGTAGATCCCCGCCAGCAGGTATTTCCGCTGGTATCGCTTGCCCAGCCAGCCCGCGAACAGCGTCCCCACGATGTTCATCACCCCGATCAGCGAGATCGAGATCGCCCCGAGCGCCGATGTCGTGGTGATCCCCAGCCCCGCCAGGATGCCGCCCGTGGCAATCGGCCCGCACAGCTCGGTCACGAAGGCCGGAAAGTGCGCCGTGATGAACGCCAGCTGATACCCGCATGAGAAAAAGCCAAGGAAAATCAGCGTGAAACTCGGGTCTTTCGCGGCGCGTGTCAGGATCGCCCCCAGGCTTTCCTCCAGCTCGGCGCGGGTGGCGGGCGAGCTTTCAGTCTTCAGGAAGGGCAGCAGAACCAGCGTGCACAGGATCGCGGCGGCAAAGACCAGGAACACCGACTGCCATGGCATCATGCCCAGCAACCACTCGGCCACCGGCGCGCCAAAGACCTGGCCCGCGCTGCCCGCCGCCGTCACGACCGCCAGCGCCATGGACCGGTTTTCCGGCGCGGCGGTGCGTCCGACCACCGCCAGGATCACACCGAACCCGGTGCCTGCGATACCAAAGCCGACCAGCACCTCCAGCCCCCAATGCGCCTCGGGCGTCACGGCAAATGACGACAGCACCAGCCCGGCGGCATAGGCCAGCGCGCCAAGCACCACCGCCAGCCGGTCGCCCATGCGTTCTGCCAGCGCGCCGAATATCGGCTGCCCGATGCCCCAGGCCAGGTTCTGGATCGCGATGGCCAGCGAAAAGTCGGCGCGCAGCCAGCCGAACTCGCTCGCAATCGGGATCTGGAACACCCCGAACGACGCGCGGATGGCAAAGTTGACCAGGATGATGGCACAGCCCGCGATCAGCACGGGGGTGAACAGGCGGGCGGAAACGGGCATTCTGGCTCTCCATTGGGTTGCGCGAGATTACTGTTCTGGCACAAGCCGTCAATTGAAGGTTTGTGGCCTGTCCCATTCGCATTCGTGACCTTTCCCCGGTGCGCGCGGCAGGGTATCACCCCGGGTATGAGCGCCCCTATGTCTGATCTTTACGCCGCCCGCGTGGCCGATGGCACCATCAAGCCCGATGATGCGCAGCAGGCCGTCCTGCCCGAATTTGACCGCATTTGCGCGGGCCTTCAGGCCGCGCCTGCGAAACGCGGCCTGTTCCGGCGCGCAAAGGATCCCGAACCGCCAAAGGGGCTCTACCTCTGGGGCGGGGTCGGGCGTGGCAAGTCCATGTTGATGGACCTTTTCGTCGAAACCCTCGACGTGCCGGTGCGCCGCGTCCACTTCCACGCCTTCATGCAGGAAATCCACGAAGGCCTGCACGCCGCCCGCAAGGCCAATACCGAGGATTCCCTGGCCCCCGTTGCCGCAAAGGTCGCGGAAGAGGTCAAGGTTCTGGCCTTTGACGAGATGCAGATCACCGACATCACCGACGCGATGATCGTCGGCCGCCTGTTCGAGGCGCTGTTCGCCGCAGGTGTCGTCATCGTCACCACGTCGAACCGGGTGCCGGATGACCTGTACAAGAACGGGTTGAACCGTCAGCTGTTCCTGCCCTTCATCGCCCAGATCAAGGACCGGCTGGTGGTGCATGAACTGGCCAGCCCGAACGATTACCGCCAGAACCGCCTTTCCGGTTCACCGGTCTATTTCACGCCCGTCGATGCCGAGGCGCGCGCCGCGATCGAGGGCATCTGGCAGGATCTGACGGGCGGCGACGCCGCGCCGCTGGTGCTTAAGGTCAAGGGACGCGAGGTCGTGATCCCCGCTTATCGCAACGGCGTCGGGCGCGCGCGCTTTCACGATCTGTGCGGCGCGATGCTGGGTCCGGGCGATTACCTTGCGGTGGCGGATGCGCTCAAGGTGCTGATCCTCGAAAACATCCCGTCGCTGTCGCGTTCGAACTTCAACGAGGCAAAGCGCTTCGTCACCCTGATCGACGCGCTGTACGAGGCGCGGGTGCGCCTGATCTGCTCCGCTGCCTCCGACCCCGAAACGCTCTATCTTGAGGGCGAGGGCGTGTTCGAATTCGAACGCACCGCCAGCCGGCTGCGGGAAATGCAGGATCAATCCTGGGGCGCGCCAGACTAGGGCGCCGTCACGGATCTGATGTCGGAAAAAAGATGGCGGCTAGCTGAGCTTGGGGCGATCTGCTCTCAAACCGCCTGGTCGAAAAACGGAGCGGGGGTCGTTGAACCGACCCCCTGATTTTGCCCGTTGGTCCCAAGCCTGAATGACGTCTTGCGAATCGCTGTGATAGGCTGCCGATGCGATGGGCGAGACGACTGAGAATGCCTGTATCTGAAAGGATATTAGGCGATATTTTTCGAATCGGTCAATACCGCGCGAATCGCTTTTGCCAAGTTTCTGCCACGATTCGCCGCGCTGATTCGGAAAGCCGAATCGGAACAGTCGCTTAGGCGTTTCCAGGCCGCGCAAAAAAGAGTCGGATTGTCGGGGCAGGTACGTGAAACGCGGCCGCCACAGGTTCAGCCGTTGGTTTCCAGCACCCTGCCGGCCAGGTACAGCGACCCGCCGATCAGGACACGGGCATCGGGGCAGGCGGCGATGATACGCTGCAAGGCGATTTCGACCGTCTCGGCGACAAAGGCTTCGTGGCCGGTGTCGCGGGCGGCGGTGGCGGTTTCCTCGGCGCTCAGCGTATTTGCCTCGCCGGGAATCGGAACTGCCGTCAGGCTTTCCACATGCGCCGCCAGCGGCCGCAGATAGCCGCGCACGTCCTTGGTGTTCAGCATCCCGCAGATCATGTGCGTGGGCCGTCCGGCCATCTGGCTCAGGTGCAGGGCCAGCGCCTCGCCCGCGGCGGGGTTATGGCCCCCGTCCAGCCACAACTCGCCCAGCGGTGCACTCTCGGCCAAGGGTCCCTTGCGCAGGCGTTGCAGGCGGGCGGGCCACTCTGCCTTGGATACCGCGGCCTCGCAGGCGGTCTCGCACGCGGCCTGGCCCAGCGTCAGCTGGCGCAGCACGGCGATGGCGGCACCGGCGTTCACGATCTGATGCGCCCCCGGCAGGTTCGGCAGCGGCAGATCCAGCAGGCCGGTTTCGTCCTGGAACACCAGGCGACCGCGCTCTTCCCAGACATGCCAGTGCTGGCCATGCACAAACAGCGGCGCGCCCAGACGTGCGGCCCGCGCCTCGATCACCTCCAGCGCGGCCTCGCTCTGCGGGGCCACGACGCAGGGCACACCCCGTTTGAGGATGCCGGCCTTTTCCGCCGCGATCTTTTCGATCGTGTCGCCCAGAAAGCCTTCGTGATCCATCGAGATCGGCGTCAGCACCGTCATCGCAGGGCGCGCGACCACGTTCGTCGCATCCAGTCGCCCGCCCAGCCCGGTTTCCAGCAGGCACCAGTCGGCGGGCTGGCGGGCAAAGCCCAGCAGCGCGGCGCAGGTGGTGATCTCGAAATAGGTGATCGGGTCGGGGCCATTGGCGACCAGGCATTCATCCAGCAAAGCACTCAGCGCCGCTTCGGAAATCAGCGCGCCGTTCAGGCGGATACGTTCATGAAACCGCACCAGGTGGGGCGAGGTATAGGCATGAACCGATGCCCCCATCCCCTCCAGTCCGGCGCGCAGCATCGCCTGGGTCGATCCCTTGCCGTTGGTTCCGGCAAGGTGGATCACCGGCGGCAGCTTTTCTTCGGGGTGATCCAGCGCAGCCAGCAACCGCCAGACGCGATCCAGCACAAGGTCGATGACCTTGGGATGCAGCCGCATCATCCGGTCCAGCAGCGCGTCAGACGGTGCGGCGGTCACTTCTTGTCTTTCGCCTTGTCCTTGCCCGCGTCCTTGGGGACCTCTTTCGTCGCGGCCTTTGCCGGGGTCGGTGCAGCGCCTGCGGCAGGCTTGATGTCCTTGGCCTTGGCGTCGCTGACGCCAGAGGTCGGCACGACGACGGCCGCGGCTTCGGGGTCCGGCAGGGCCGCTGCCTTGTCGGGGGCGGGCAGGTCGCCGCGCACGGCGGGCGGCAGGCCCATCAACATGCGGGTGATCTGGATCAGCTCCTCGCGCATCTGGGTACGGGGGGTCACGCGGTCCAGCATGCCGTGGTCCAGCAGGTATTCGGCCCGCTGAAATCCTTCCGGCAGCTTTTCGCGGATCGTCTGTTCGATCACCCGCGGCCCGGCAAAGCAGATCAGCGCGTTCGGCTCTGCGATATGCACGTCGCCCAGCATTGCGTAGCTGGCCGTCACGCCGCCCGTGGTCGGATGCGTCAGCACCACGATATAGGGCAGACCGGCCTCTTTCAGCATCTGCACGGCGACCGTGGTGCGCGGCATCTGCATCAGGCTCAGGATGCCTTCCTGCATTCGCGCGCCGCCAGCGGCGGAAAACAGCACCAGCGGGCATTTCCGCTGCACCGCGCGTTCGGCGGCGGCCACGATGGCATTGCCGACGTACATGCCCATTGACCCGCCCATGAAGGAAAAGTCCTGCGCGGTGGCGACGATGGGCGTGCGCCCGATCTCGCCCTGCGCCACCAGCATCGCTTCGTCCTCGCCGGTCTTGCGACGGGCCTCGCGCATCCGGTCGGGATATTTCTTCTGGTCGCGGAAATGCAGCGGGTCATTGACCGGTTCGGGCACATCGACTTCGGTAAAGATACCGCCATCGAACAGCGCCCTGAAACGGTCACGCGGTGAAATCGCCATGTGATGCCCACAAGACGTGCAGACATTCAGGTTATCGCTCAATTCCCTGTGAAACAGCATCGTGCCGCAGCTGTCGCATTTGCTCCAAAGGTTCTCGGGCGTTTCCCGCCGCGAAAAGATAGAATTGATGCGCGGCCGGACGTAGTTGTTGATCCAGTTCATCGGCGATTTGCCCCCGGGGTTGCCAGTCGCGCATGAAATAAGCGGCTGCGCGCCGGATTGCAATCAACGCCTTATGGCAATGCGTGCCGCCAGCCAGGCCAAGCCGATGGTGCCCAGCTCGATGATCAGCGCCAGACTGATCAGGGGGCCCTGGGCCAGGGCCGGGTCGGCCAGGCCGTCGCTGGCCGGAAACAGAAACAGCGCCAGGCCGGAATCCGGGCCGCCGGCCTCGCCAAAGCACAGAAAAGCATAGGCATTATTGGCCAGGTGCAGCCCGATCGCGGGGCCTAGATTGCCACTGCGCGCCGTCAGATCCGATGCGGCCAGGCCAAAGCAGAAGGCCCAGATCAGGTACTGCCAGTTGTCCACCGGCGCGGCCCCGTCCTGCCAGTGTACGGCGGCAAACGCCAGGTTCGGCACCACCATCCAGACCAGCGGCGCGCGGAATCGTGCCGCCAGCTGTTGCTGGATAAAGCCGCGATACAGCAATTCCTCGGCCCCGGTCTGCACCAGCAGCGCGGCCAGCGCAAAGGGCAGCACGGCCAGCCAGCCCGCCATGCCACGTGCGCTTTCGGCAGCGCGGAAATCCAGCCAGGGCGGCAGCAGTTGAATCGCCACGAACACCGCCGCCGAGGCCGCAAATGCCAATGGCAGCATCGCGCCCGCCTGCTCCGGCGGACCGGTCAGGCTGGCGAAACCGCGTTTGTTCAGCCGCCGCGCCACCAGCCAGACGGCGCCCCCCAGACACCCGTAAGAGGCCAGTTGCACCACCAGCCCCAGGGCGGTGTCGCCGTAAAACAGCGCCTTGGCCAGGTCGGGCGCAAGGTACGCCAGCCCCCCGTCAAAGGCCCAGATCCCGGCATCGAACAGCCCCTCGATCAGCACCAACCCCAACAGCAGCCGCCACACCTGGGACGAGGCGCGCGCCGGTGCGGCATAGGCCACATGCGGGGCATAGGCGCGTGGTGTTCGCATCAACATCAGCATCCGCTCAGCGCCGCAAGGCCAGCCGGGCGGCCAGCCACAGCACCGCCGTCGTCGCCAGGTCCAGCGGCATCAGCGGGGTCAGCGCCGGGTCCGACGCCTCCACCGGCAAATGATACAGCGCCAGCCCGCCCAGTTCGTCCCCGAATCCGATGAACAGGATGGCCAGCACGTTGTTGATGAAATGCAGCGCCAGGGCTGGCCCCAGCGTCCCCGACCGCGCTGTCAGATCGGCGGCCGTCAGGGCAAACAGCGTCGCGCTGGCGACGAACCACAGCCCGTTCGGCCCCGCCGCGCCCTGGTAATGCAGCGCGCCAAAGACCAGCGATGGCAGCACCATCCAGACCAGCGGGTTGGCAAATCGTGCGGATAGTCGCGATTGCAGATAACCGCGAAACAACAGCTCCTCGGCAGCGATCTGGATCAGGATCGCGGGCAGGGCAACCGGCAGCAGGCCCACCCAGGGCGCAAGGCCCAGGTGCCGCTCAGGGCGCAGGTCCGCGGGCATCGGCAGCAACCACACGATGGCCTGCAACAGGGCCACATGCCCCGCAACGCGCAGAAACTGCGCCCCCGCCAACGGCCATGGCCCGATCAGCGCCGCCAGCCCGCGCCCATGCAACAGCCGCAGCATCAGCGTCAGGGCCACCAGCGCCGCTGCGAAAGACCCCAGGAACAGCAGCGTCGCCGCCGCGCCACTTGCCAGCGCGTCTCCCCCCGCCGCGTCAGCCCCCGGCGTGCCGGTCTGCACTGCCCGGGTCGGGTCGCCCAACCCGAACAGGCCCGCCGCGCCGATGAACCACAGCGACAGCAGCACCACATACAGCACCGTAAAGATCCCGAAGCCCGCCGCCGTGCGCCACAGCGCCGCCGGATCGTCCTGCCAGTGCGGTGCGTGCCGCTGTTCCGTTCTGCTCATGACGCGAAACTATCCTCGCCGTTTCGTGCCCGCAATCGCCCTTGTGCCTCTGCCGGTGGTCATTTATCCCCAAGCCAGCCAAGTTTCCGGGGGGAGCCGCACCGATGACAAAGTTTGACAAATCCAAATTGCCCAGCCGCCACGTGACCGAAGGTCCGGCGCGCGCACCGCACCGGTCCTACCTCTACGCCATGGGCATCTCGGAAGAGGAAATTCACCAGCCCCTCGTTGGCGTGGCAACCTGCTGGAACGAAGCGGCCCCCTGCAATATCGCGCTCAGCCGTCAGGCACAGGCCGTCAAGCAGGGTGTGAAGGCGGCCGAGGGCACGCCGCGCGAATTCACCACCATCACCGTGACCGACGGTATCGCCATGGGCCACGAGGGGATGCGCTCCTCTCTCGCCTCGCGCGAAGCGATTGCCGACACGGTCGAGCTGACGATGCGCGGCCACTGCTATGATGCGGTCGTCGGCCTTGCGGGCTGTGACAAGTCGCTGCCGGGCATGATGATGGCGATGGTGCGTCTGAACGTGCCGTCGGTCTTCATCTACGGCGGCTCCATCCTGCCGGGCAAGGCGCCGCAGATCGAAGAGATCCCCGCCGACTTCCGCTCGCGCGATCTGACCGTGCAGGACATGTTCGAAGCCGTCGGGCGTTTCCAGAACCAGGAGATGTCCTCGGCCGCGCTCGACATGCTGGAACGTGTCGCCTGCCCGTCATCGGGGGCCTGCGGCGGCCAGTTCACCGCCAACACCATGGCCTGCGTCTCCGAGGCGATCGGGCTGGCGCTGATGAACTCCTCCGGTATGCCAGCGCCCTATGAATCCCGCGACCAGTACGGCGAGGCCTCGGGCCGCGCCGTGATGAACCTGATCGCGAAAAACATCCGCGCCCGTGACATCGTCACCAGGGAATCGCTGATCAACGCCGCCCGCGTCGTCGCCTGCACCGGCGGCTCGACCAACGGCGGGCTGCACCTGCCCGCCATCGCGCACGAGGCCGGGATCGATTTCAACCTGACCGACGTCTGCGACATCTTCCGCGACACCCCCTACTTCGTGAACCTGAAACCGGGCGGCGATTACGTGGCCAAGGACCTGTACGAGGCCGGCGGCGTCCCCGTCGTGCTGAAGGAACTCGACAAGGCCGGCCTGATCTATCGCGATTGCATGACGGCCAGCGGGTATTCCATCGGCGAGGAGATCGACAAGGTCACCCGCGAAGCGGACGGCAAGATCATCCACTCCATCGCGACCCCCATCACCAGGACCGGCGGCGTTGTCGGCCTCAAGGGCAACATCGCCCCCGAAGGCGCCATCGTGAAGGTCGCGGGCATGAGCCCCGAAGAACAGGTCTTTACCGGCCCGGCGCGCGTGTTCGAATGCGAGGAAGACGCCTTCGAGGCGGTGCAGAACCGCGCCTATTCGGTCGGTGACGTCATCGTCATCCGCAACGAAGGCCCCGCAGGCGGCCCCGGCATGCGCGAGATGCTGGCGACCACGGCGGCCCTGTCCGGCCAGGGCATGGGCAAAAAGGTCGCGCTGATCACGGATGGCCGTTTCTCGGGCGCGACGCGCGGTTTCTGCGTCGGCCACGTCGGCCCCGAGGCGGCGCATTGCGGCCCCATCGCCCTGTTGAAGGACGGCGACATGATCACCCTGGACGCCATCAAGGGCAGCATCGACGTCGACCTCTCCGAAGAAGAACTCGCCGCCCGCAAGGCCGAATGGACCGGCCCGCGCGATACGATCTATGCCTCCGGCGCGCTGTGGAAATACGCCCAGCTTGTCGGCAGCACCTATCTCGGCGCCGTGACGCACCCGGGCGGCAAGGCGGAAAAGCATATCTATGCCGATCTCTGAGCGGACAGGCCTCGGGCGCGTCCTGCGCCCGGTCGCCCTGTGTGCCATGCTCGCCCTGCTGGCGGGCTGCGAGGCAACCGGCAATGCCGGTGCCCTGGCACGCGAAGACAAGGGCCAGGCCCTCAGCTTTCTGTCCAGCGTGAACCGGTCCTCGGGCATGGTGCTGCGCAGCGCCGAGGTGGCAGGCGGCGATGTCGTCATCCACGGCCCGGCCGGCTATTGCATCGAAGGCCGCAGCCTCAAGAAACGCGCCCGCTATGGCTTCGCGCTGCTGGCGCGCTGCGACATCCTCAGCGGTGGCAAGATCGGTACGCCTGTCGCCCTGGCCCTGCTGACCGTCACTGTCACCCCCTACGGGCAGGGGGCCGGTGATCCGGCGGACCTGCCCGATGCCCGCACCCTGTCGCGCGAATTTCCTGCGGGCGACGTGCTTGCGGCCAGCGACGTTGCCTCTGTCCGGTTGCTGCACCTGGCGACAGGGGGGGATTCCTTTGCCCCCGGTGCCGACCCCCGGCAGTGGCGCGCGGCCTTCGTGCTGAACGGGTATCTCGTTTCCCTGGCGGCCTATGGCCCCCAGGGCAGCACCGTCGCGGACAAGGGCGGGCGGGCGCTGTTGCTCGACATGGCCAAGTCGATGCGCACCGAAAGCCCGAAAACCCCGGCTCGCGCCACGGCGGACACCCCCGCACCCGCGCCTGCGACCCCTGAAACCGAGGCGACCAAGGCGGGCTGAGGCGGGAAAAACATCGCCCCGTCCATTCTGCCTGTTTGTTTCGTTGAACCTTTTGCGCCTATGCTGAACTCCGGGCGCATCCTGCGGGTGCGCCCGGAGCGCAGGGCGATACGGTCGAATGGCCGGGCAGGGGAAATGGCAGGGACCATGGCAAAGACAGGCAGGTCGGTTCTGGGCAAATGGGTGGCCCGGCGCGAATTGCGGCGCTGGCGCGACCGCGCTGTCCTGGCCGACGGCCTCCATCTGTCGCAATTGCGGGGCCAGTGGACGCAGGCCCGCGCGCTGCGCGATGAACTGGATCGGCTGATCCATGTGGCCGACAGCAGGCTGGCGCTGCCTGCCATCGGCTCCACCGCCTTTCCTGTGCCCCATGATGCCGATTGGTTCTGGCGGCCGCAGCTCTGGCGGGCGCCGCTGCCACGTTCGGGTATCGCCTCGGTACGCTCGGGCGAACAGCTCGGCGAAGAGGTCAGCCTGTTTCACGATTGCGCCGCGTCCGAAATCTCGTTGCGCCAGATCCGCAACTTTCGCGAGGCCGACCTCGCCCCCTTTGCGCTGCGCATGGATGTCTTTGCCTTTTCCGGGTCTTTCCTGTCCATCGTCGTCGACCTGCCCGAGGCGGCGGTCACCGACCTGCGCCGCCGTCACCTGATCTGCCTCGACACCGCCGTGCAGATGGAAAAGCCGCTCGATGTCTATGCCCGTCTCAATATCCGGCACGGCCCGAACACCGAACAGATCGTCCTGCAAGTGCCGCTGAACGAGGACGAGATGACAGTCGAATTTGACCTGGCCTACAGCGCCATCAACGAAAAGCGGGTCGAAAAGGCTTGGATCGACCTGATCTTCGACGGTCCTGCAATGAACGAATTGACCTTGCGCGATCTGACCCTGTGCCGCCGCCCGCGTGCCGAACTGTGACGTGCCGATGCGGACTGTGGGACGGCGCAATCGACCACCCAACGCAGGCCCGCCCCCTGAGGAGAGGTTATGACTGACGCGACCCTGACCAAGATCCGCCTGCATTCTGGCCAATGGGAAGGGCTGCTTGTCCTGCCCGACATTGCCGCGATTGACCCGGCACCGGCCCTTTCCGGGACCGGCACGGGGACGACGGACGCGACACCCCTGCACGGGACAGCAGCAAGCGCGGGTGCCGACGCGGATACGGCCGGGGGGCGGCCCGCCGGGGTCGCCACGACCGCCAATGCCGCCGCCGGCATGATCGAGGTGCTGTTGCACAATGAACCCGTCGCAGGGGTACGCGTTACCGCCTTGGACAAGCCGGGTGAATTTGCCGTGGTCATTCCCATTCCGCCCGACGCGATTGCGGATGGCGTTCAGGTGATCCTGATCCGGCACCGCCAAAGCAACGCCGTGCTGAATGCCTTTGCCATCCTCTCCGGTGACGTGCTGGGCGACACCCTGCATACCGAGGTGTCCTTGCTGCGAGCTGAGCTGGACATGCTGAAACGCGCCTTTCGCCGTCACTGTGTGGAGGCCGGGGCGGGCGGCTGAAACCTTTGGCAGCCTCCTCGGCATGTCCGCGCAAGGCCCGACTGGTCCGCAGCCATCGCCGATGACGCGACGCGGTGCCCCTCACCGCGCCGCACCACGCGATGCCGAACCTCGGCCTGTACCGCGCCTTCGTGCAGGCCCGCGCCCGCCTTACTGTCGGAAGGGCGCGCCGTATAGTATGGCGCCGCCCCCCGGTTTGCCGCCGACTGTTTCGCGCGCTGCGGTTTGGCGATTTCTGGCAGCCGACGCCGGGCCGAACACCGTTCAGATACCGACAGGATACCGACGTTGAAACCGATGGAAACTTGCGCCCCCACAGCCGTGCAGACGGGGCGAGCCGCTGCCCCGACGTTTGTGTCCAAATTGGAATTTCAGTGTTTCGCCGTTTCCCTGCCTTCAACGATCCTCGACAAAACCGCTTTATTGTCCGTCCCTTGCCCCCTTTCTGCCCGATTTGACGCCAATAAACGTCAGGACCATGTAGCGAGGCAGGCGTTCAGAATGGACAGGCTCACGGAAATGGAGGCATTCGCGACGGTCGTGGATCAGGGTGGATTCACCGACGCCGCGAAAAAGATGGGGATTTCCAAATCCGCCGTCTCCAAACATGTTTCCTCCCTCGAAGCCCGCCTCGGCGCGCGTCTTCTCAATCGCACCACGCGCCGCGTCGCCCCGACCGAGATCGGGTTGGCCTATTACGACCGCGCCCGCCGTGTGCTGAACGATGCCGACGAGGCGGATGCGCTGGTCACGTCGATGCAATCGGCCCCGTCGGGTCAGCTGCGCATCTGTGTCGCAACGGATTTCGGCGTCAATCACCTCAGCCCTCTGCTTGTGGATTTTCTAAGGGAATTTCCACAGGTTACGGTCAACATGGTGTTGGAAAACCGCCCCGTCGATCTGGTGTCCGGGAGCTTTGACATGGCGATCCGCGTCGGAGCGCCGGATGGCGCGCCCCTCACCTCGCGCAAGCTGGCCGAGACGGCGCAGCGCATGGTGGCCAGCCCCGGCTATATTGCCAGCTTCGGCCGCCCCGCACGTATCGACGACCTCAAAAATCACAAGCTGTTGCATTATTCCGACCTCGACAGCGGCAGTGTCTGGCGTCTGATCGCCCCATCCGGGGAACAACGCCAAATTCGCACGGCGGGGTGGCTTTCGGTCAATGACGGCCAATCGTTGCTGAACGCGGCCATCTCGGGGTTGGGCATTGCCTACCTGCCCAGTTTCCTGTGCGCGGACGCCCTGAAAGAAGGACTGGTCGAGGATGCGATGCCCGACCTGGCACCGGACCTGCAAGGTATCTACGCAGTTTATCCGTCAGCGCGTTTCACCCAACCCAAGGTGCGCGCACTTGTCGATTTTCTGGTGGCCGCGTTCCGCGACAAAGGCCCGGAAAAGTGGTGAATTTCAATTCGTTTCAATAGAGTACGGCGATCTAGTCGAGGCTCAGCAGAACGGCTTCTACCCTGCGGTTGGCCTCCCGGCCGGCCTCGGTCAGATTGGTTGCGCGCGGTGCAAGGTAACCCGCGCCCTCGGCTGTCATCTGGCCCGAGGGCACGCCGTAGCGGCGGCTTAGTCGCTCCATCACCGCGCGTGCGCGGCGTTTGGACAGGGCGATATTGCCCGCCAGCGAACCTTCGGTATCTGTGTGCCCGACCAATGCCACGCGCCGACCTGCCCCTGCCTTGAGAAACGCCGCCAGGGCCGTCAGCGCATCATAGGGGGCCTCGGCCAGTTCGGCTGATCCGGTGGCAAAGATCAGGTCGCCCAACACGACCCGACCACCTTGCGTCAACGCGGCGGCCATGGCTGCGGCGTCAGGGTCGGTAATCGTCACCTCATCAGCCGTGACCCCGTCCGCAGGATCACCGGGACTGTCGGCATGTGCGCCAACAAGGGAACCGCCATCGATGCCGTCTTGAGTGGCGTCCGCGGGATCGTCTTGCGGGAACAGCGCGACCGGCGCCGGGGTGATATGTACCAACTGGATATAGCCCACCGGCCCGGCCCGACTGACCAGAAGAAAGACGTAATCGGCATCTTTGCCGACGCCACGCCGCGCCGACAACGCCCGGAAATCGAAAAGGTCGACGTTCATGTCCGGCGCCTCGATCACATCGACGGCAAAGCGAAAGTCAAAGCCACCGCAGGCGTCGGTGTCGCATTGCAGCAGCGGAACAAAGCCCATGCCTTCCAGCTTTTCGCGCAAGGGTGCCAGCAATTGCAGGGTGGTCATCTGCCCGCCCACCTGCCAGGCCATGCGGCTGACCTCTCCCTCCAGGGGCAGACTGGTCACGTTCCCGTCGGCAAACGGGGCCGTCGGCAGCGCAAAGGAATCGATGCTGGTGACACTGTGGGTCTGACGTGCCGAAAATGGCAATTCAAAGGCCAGTGGCGCGGCCTGACCATCCAGGGCGCGCACCGCCAGCCCGAGTCCCAGCAGGGCAGCGATGACTTTGCCTTTTCTCGATATGGCGTGCCGCGCCCCTGTTTGCATTCAGCGGGCCTGCCCGTGATATTCCGGGTTCGGTTGCATCTCGATGGCATTCGCGACGCGATTGGACATGTTGAAAAAGCCGGTGACATTGGCAATGTCCCAGATGTCGCGGTCCGTAAAGCCGACATCGCGCAGCGCCTGTCGGTCCGCTTCGCCGATTGTCGCGCTGTCCGTCGTGATCCGTGCGGCAAAATCCAGCATGGCGCGTTGGCGTTCAGACAGGTCGGCGGCGCGATAATTCATCACCATCATCTCGCCCAGCTCGGGGCGGCCAGACAGCTCTCTTACGGCAGCACCATGCGCGGTCAGGCAATAGAAACAGTGGTTGATTGAGCTGACGACGACCGCGATCATTTCGCGTTCCAGCTTGCTAAGCCCGCTCTGGCCCAGCATCAGGTCATTGTAGAGCCCGGCAAAGGCATCCAGCTTGGCAATGTCGAAGGCATGGGCCTTGAGCACGTTTGGCACCATGCCGAGCTTTTCGTCGCACAGGTCGAAATACGCCTGCGTCCGTTCGGGCAAGGGTGACACCATCGGCAGATCCAGGGCCGTAATCTTCTCGTTCATGACCATCTCCTCCTGTCAGTCTTTCTGACGGTAATGGTAATGACCGACCTTTGTCATGCCGAGCGCAGTGTAGAGTGCGTTTGCGGCGATATTCGCCTGCGTACAGACGACCGAGAACGTGTTTGCCCCGTTCTGCGCCGCCCAGCGGGCCGCGTCGATCATCATTGCCTTGCCCATCCCACGCCCGCGCATCGCCTCCAATACCTCGAGCGCGTGCAGCATTCCGACGTGATCCGAAACCGCGACAAAGGCGGTCCCGGCGGGCGAATTGTCGAAACGTCCGATCAGGGTCGTGCGCGGCTCACCGGCGCGCAGCATCACGTCGATCCGCGCGTCACCAATGCCGCCCGTGGCCCAGATCTCGCGCTGGATGGCCAATGGTTCCCAGGTGGCCAGGCTATGCTGTTCCGGGCGCTTTTCCTGTTCAGCCAAGACGTTGACGGGGCAGGCATAGATGTTCACCGGGTCAACCACGACATAGCCGCGCGCCGCCAGCTTGGCATCCAGCGCTTCCTGCCCGGGGCGGAGGCTGAACAACAGCGGCTGCGACATCGCACGCATCGCGGCCTCTGCTTCGACGACGTCCGCATCTGTCACAGGCCCCATCGCGGACGCAGCCGAGACGCGCTTGCCCCCACCGCCGCCACGGCGCAGCAGCCATGCGCCCTGGTGGCGCATCTGCGCGGGCGGCCAGGTCGCGTCGACAACCGCCATGTAGCGGTCGGTATTCTCGACCACGGCGGAGGAGGGGGCGGTGCTCATGCGGGAAAGCTTTCGGCCAGCCGCGACATGGCGGCGTCGATCATCGCGCCGTCGCTGCCCCGGATCACGATCGTCGCGCCATAGACGCCGTCGCGTTGGAACGGGTACGACCCGATGGACAGATCGGGATAATCCCCTGCCAGCAGGCGCAGCGGGCCGGCGATCTCGCCCTCGCCGCGATTGATGCGCAGCGACTGGCTCAGCAGCGGCTTGCCCCCGGTCAGACGCGGCAGGATCGACGCGACCATCGCCTCGAATACGCTCGGGACACCGGCCATCACATGCACGTTGTCGACCGAAAAACCCGGCGCGATGGACACCGGGTTGTCGATCAGGGTCGCGCCATCCGGGATACGCGCCATGCGCAGGCGGGCCTCGGTGATCTCAACGCCTCGCCCGCTCCAGTGATTGACCAGCAGGTCGCGGGCATCGTCGCGCACGTCGATATGCTGATCAAAGGCTTCGGCGATGCAATCCGCGGTGATGTCGTCATGGGTCGGGCCGATCCCGCCAGAGGTAAAGACCTCGTCATAGGCGGCCGACAGCGCCTTGACCGCCTTGATGATGGCCTTGGCGTCATCGCTGACCACGCGCACTTCCTTCAGGTCGATGCCGACCTTGGTCAATTCGTTGGCAAGAAAGTACATGTTGGCATCCCGTGTGCGCCCCGACAGGATCTCGTCTCCGATGACGAGCATGGCAGCGGTGGGGTTTGGCATGGGGTCAGCCTCCTTGAGTGTGATTACAGAAATCTATAGGGCGCGCTCATGCGCTTTCAAACCCCCCTTGTTCCGGCCATCTTGTTGCGACGCTACAAGCGTTTCCTTGCAGATATCCGGCTGGCGGACGGACGCGAGGTTGTCGCCCATTGTGCCAACCCCGGTTCGATGATGGGGCTGGCCGAACCAGGCAGCCGCATCTGGGTCGAAGCCAACGACGATCCCAGGAAAAAGCTGAAGTACGGCTGGCGTCTGGTCGAACATCCGGGCGGCCATTTCACCGGTGTCGACACGTCCGTCCCCAACCGCGCCCTGCGCGAGGCGCTGTTGGCGGGGCAGGTGCCCGGCCTGCAAGGCTATGCCCAGATCCGCCCCGAACAGAAATATGGCACTGAATCGAGCCGTATCGATTTCCTGCTGACAGACCCCGACCGCCGCGATTGTTATGTCGAGGTCAAGTCGATCACCCTGTCACGCCAGCCGGGCCTGGCCGAATTTCCCGACAGCACGACCCTGCGCGGGCAGAAACACCTGCGCGAGCTGGCCGAGGTCGCGCGTGCCGGACATCGGGCGGTGATGCTCTACCTCGTGCAGCGCACCGATGCCCGCCGGACGGCGATCGCCGCCGATATCGACCCTGTCTATGCGGCGGCCTATCGACAGGCCCGCGCTGCCGGGGTCGAGGCGCTGGCCTTTGCCTGCCATATCACACCGCAGGAAATCACGCTGGGGGCTGCGTTGCCTGCGCCGGACGTGGATGCGGCGTGATGACACTTTGGCCCGAATGCACGTGCCTCTCTGGCATTTTGCGGCGGAATGCACTAGATCAGGCCTGTGGCGCCTGCCGGATTTCTTCGTCGTCTCGCCACACATTGGGCGAGACCGTATCGACAAAGGCGAAATGAATTGAAACAGGAACATCGTGGTCGCATGACGCGTGAAGGCATTCGCATACACGAAGCCGCCGATTTCGACGGCATGCGCAAGGCGGGCGAGGTCACGGCCCGCATTCTCGACGAAATCGCGGACCATATCTTTGTCGGCCAGACCACCGGAGAGATCGACCGCATCATCGAAGAGAAGGTGACCGAATACGGCACCACCTCGGCGACGATCGGATACAAGGGGTACAAACATGCCTCCTGTATCTCCGTGAACCATGTCGTGTGTCATGGCATCCCCGGCGACAAGAAGCTGAAAGACGGCGATATCCTGAATATCGACGTGACCGTCATTCTGGATGGCTGGTTCGGTGACAGTTCCCGCATGTATGCCGCCGGCAACCTGCCTCGCAAGGCCGAGCGTCTGATCGAGGTGACACATGATTCCCTGATGCGGGGGATCGAGGCCGTCAAACCCGGCAATACCTTTGGTGACATCGGTCACGCCATCCAGACCTATGTCGAGGCACAGCGCATGTCGGTCGTTCGGGATTTCTGCGGACATGGTCTTGGCCGCGTGTTCCACGCACCCCCCAACGTGCTGCACTATGGTCGCCCCGGCACCGGCCCGGTGCTTGAGGAAGGCATGTTCTTCACGATCGAACCCATGGTCAACGTCGGCCGCCCGGAAACCAAGGTGCTGGCAGACGACTGGACGGCCGTGACCCGCGACAAATCGTTGTCGGCACAGTTTGAACACTCCATCGGTGTCACTGCGGATGGGTGCGAGGTGTTTACCCTGTCGCCCGGCGGGTTGTTCCACCCGACCTACAAGCAGGGCTGATCCTGGCCCGGCGGGGTGGCGCGTGGAGATCACGCGCGACACCTTGCCAAAACCCGCGTGCCCTAACCTGCCTCAGATCTTGCGCAGAAAGCTGATCGTGCTGTCGCCAAAGGGGCGCGCGTCGATCACCTCCCAGCCTTCGGGCGCTGTGACCTGCGCGCTTTCCTCCCAGACGATCAGCGCATCGCCGTCGATCCAGCCCTGTGCCAGCGCACTCCGCAACGCCGTTTCTCCCAACCCCTTGCCATAAGGCGGGTCGAGAAAGACAAGCGTTGCCGCTGGCTCGGGGCAGGGGGGCAGCCGGATCGCATTGGCCTTGATCAGCCGCACCCGCTCCTTGATCCCCAGCGTCGCGATATTCTCGGCCACGAGGCGCCCGGCGACCCGGCCATCATCGACAAACGTGCAGGCTTCGGCGCCCCGCGACAGCGCCTCCAGGCCAAGCGCGCCTGTTCCGGCAAACAGATCCAGCACCTGTGCGCCCTCGATCGGGTCGCCAAAGCGCCCGCCGGACAGGATGGAAAACAGGCTCTCGCGTACCCGGTCGGTGGTCGGGCGCAGGTGCGCACCCGCGTCGCCCTTGCCAAGCGCGGCCAGCCTGCGGCCCCTGAACTCTCCCGCAATGATGCGCATCAGGCGCGCATCAGGGTCTTGAGGTCCACGGACGCATCGGCAACCAGTGCCGGGTCCGCCGTCCTGCCGGCCTCGATCAGACGTTTTCCCACCATGTAACCGCGTGGATCATTCATCGCGTCGACCGCCAGCAATGTGTCGCCCGCGTAGTACCAGTGGCTCACCGCGCCCTTGTCGCCATGACGCGCGACAACCCGGTCGTACCCTGTGTTCAACCCTGCGATCTGCAATTTCACGTCGTACTGATCCGACCAGAACCAGGGTTTCGGGTCATATTCCTTGCCCGCCCCCAGCATGTTTTCCGCCACGCACTCCGCCATGTCGATGGCGTTCTGCACGCTCTCCAGCCGCAGGCGCGCGCCCTTGAACGGGAAACTGGCGCAATCACCCGCCGCCCAGATCGCGGGGTCGCTGGTGCGGCCCTGCGCGTCGCAGCGGATGCCGTTCTCGATGTCCAGCCCGGCCTCTTCGGCCAACGTCTCTCCGGGCAGGATCCCCATGCCGATGATCACGAAATCGGCTGCAATCTCGGTCCCGTCACCCAGGATCGCGCCGGCGACGTCGCTGTCTCCGACCAGCCGCTCCAGCCCCGTACGTTCGCGAATGTCGACGCCATGGCCCCTGTGCAGCGCGCGGAAATAGTCCGACGTCGCCTCGCAGGCGACACGTTGCAGGATGCGCGGTGCCATCTCGATCAACGTCACCTTCAGGCCCTTCTTGGCGGCCACCGCCGCTGCCTCCAGCCCGATGTAGCCGCCCCCGACGATCAGCACCCGCGCCCCCTCACGGAACTGCGGCTCCATCGCGTCTACATCCGCAAGGGTGCGGACAGAAAAGACATTGCCCAAAGCCCCTCCAAGCGCCTCCGGCAGATGACGCGGCACCGATCCGGTGGTCAGGGCCAGCTGGTCATAGCGGATCACCTCACCGCCCCGAAAGATCTCTTTTGCGGCGGGGGAAATCGCCTCGACCGGGGTGCCCAGCCGCAGTGTGATGCGGTTGTCGTCGTACCAATGCAGCGGGCGCAGGTACAACCGCTCCTCTGCCATATCGCCCAGCAGGTAGGATTTCGACAGCGGCGGGCGCTGATAGGGGGGTGCGTTTTCACCGCCGATCAGGGTGATTTCCCCGTCGTGGCCAAGGCTTCTCAGCTTGGCGACCAACGATGCCCCGGCCTGTCCGGCGCCAATCACGGCGATATGCGTCATCACTTTGTCCTTACTGTGTCTGGCTCCCCCCGGCGGGACAGCTATAGTCGCTGCCATGTGGAACACAAATCAATGACAGGACACAAGCATATGACCATTTCAACAGGGGATCACCTCCCCGACGCCACCCTCGTCGCAATGACCGACTCCGGCCCGGCGCCGGTTTCGATGAAAGACAAGACCGCGGGTCGCAAGGTCGTCATCTTCGGCCTGCCCGGCGCGTTCACCGGCACCTGCTCCACGGCGCATGTGCCCAGCTTCATCCGCACCAAGGACCAGTTCGATGCCAAGGGCGTGGACGAAATCATCTGCGTGTCGGTCAACGATCCCTTCGTCATGGGCGCCTGGTCGGAAACGACCGGCGCAGGCGCGGCGGGCCTGACCTTTCTCGGCGACCCGTCCAGCGAATTCACCAAGGCCATCGGGATGGAGTTCTCTGCTCCGCCTGCCGGTCTGATCGATCGTTCCAAACGCTATGCCATGCTGGTCGAAGATGGCGTGGTCAGCGTCCTCAACCTCGAAGATAACCCCGGCGCCTGCGAGATTTCGGCCGGCGAAGGTCTGCTCGATTCGATGTGATCTGGACGAAACCGGGTCATGCAGCTTTTGGGGGGTGGGGTGAACCTGCCCCCCATCATGCCGATGATCAGGCGCGTTAATCAGAAAACCCGAAGCCTCATCCCCAAGGCTTCGGGCCGGTACAGCAGGTGCGTTCTGCCCCGATGCTGCGACTTCTACCCCATTCCCCTTATCGACCCAGCAATGGTATCGAGCGTCTTGGTTTTGGAACGGCATGTGCTTGACGCTAACGTAAACCGTATCTGCATGACAAATTAATGTCAACGAAATGAGTCCCCATCAGGCGCGCGTTGGCATCACCCGACGCGCCTTCTCCGCGGTGCGGTGCGGCCCCTGCTAAGACGGGGCGTCGCGCATCGGAAAGCGGTCCGCGCCAAGGGGGGAGCGCGCGTGCAACCATGCGATCTGGACATCACTTTCGACCGCCTCGGGAAAGGCGCGACGGACATGGGCGATGGCCTGATCTGCCGGCATTCCGCGTTCGATCAACACCAGCGCGGTGACCAGACCACTGCGCCCAGCCCCGTACTGGCAGGTGATGGCGAAGGTGCCGCCCCGGTTCAGCATCGCATGCAGGCGTTGCCGCAGCACCTGCCAACGGCCCAGAAAGGCCGCGTCCGGCGCGGCGTAATCGCGGATCGGCAGCAGGATGGCGTCGATCCCCGCGTGCACCAGCGCATCGTAACCCTGTTGCAGCGCACCTTCGGGCAGTTCGCCGGGTTCGGGCAGCAGCAAACAGACCTCTGCACCCATGGCGCTGATGCGGTGCAGCGTCAGTTCCATCCGTGCGGGATCTATATAGGCGCGCCCGTCGATCCCGCTGTCCAGGCCCGGAAAGCCCGCCATCACCACGTTGCCGCCACCCGGAATCGCGACGCGGGCGCGCACGGATCCCTCGTCAGGGTTGTCGGTGTCGAGGGGCTGGGTCACGGGCCTATCCTTGTTTCGGGCGGCTGGGTCGTTTCCAGATCTTAACGTTTGGTATACAGTCGTGTATCGCCTTGATAACGCTTTTTTGGCGCCAGTTGCGCCGCACAACCAGGTTAGTACACCAATGAGACAAAACAGCAGCGACATTGCGGCGGTGATCCGCGAACGGATCTGCCTGCATGCCGGTGCCGAAGAGATGGTGTTGCACGAAGGCCAGCTGGCCACCGAGTTCGGCGTATCCCGCACCCCCATTCGGCAGGTCCTGCAGATGCTGGCGTACGAAAGCCTGGTTGAAACCCGTTCGGGCATCGGCACCATCGTGCCCCCGTTGCTGGCGGCGTCGCGGGACCGCGATGAAACGGCCTTTCGCGCGATACTTGCCGCCGCGGCGGCCTGTCCGTCACCGCACGGCCACATCCCGGAAACCGTGCGCCTCAGGCTGGGCGAGGGTCGCCGCGCCCTGCGCGACACCAGGATGTCCGAGGCTCAGGCGCTGTTTGCAAGCCTCGCCGCCCTGCTGGATGCCACCGTGGCGCTGATCGGGGATCATATCGTCGTTACCGCGCTGCGGGCGGCATATTGGCGTCACATCCGCTGGACCATCGCCCAGGATAGCACGACGCGCGCCGCCGCCCTGACCCGACTGCGCCAGTTGATTGCCGATTCCGAAGGTCTGGCAGACGCTGACGATCTGCCCGGCCTGTTGATGCTGCTGACGCGCAACGCGATCTGAAAACGAAAATGCGCCCCGGCCCTGTGTTCGCAAACGCGGGCGGGGCGCATCTTGTCATGCGGTCCAAGGGGCATTCCCGGCAGGTCAGTCCACGGTGTTGGCCGTCGATCCCGGTTCGCCGCTGGGCTGCTGCAAAAGGGTCCGCGTGGGGAAGGGGATGTCGATCCCGCCCGCATCCAGCGCTTCCTTGACCTTGCGCTTCATGTCGGCCTGAAACTGGAACAGCTCGGCACGATCGCACCAGACCCGGACCAGAAAATCGACCGAGAAATCCCCGAGGTTGTTCACCTGGATAAAGGGCGCGGGCTCTGCGTGGCTGCGCGGATCGGACATGATCGTGTCACGGATGATGTCTTCGGCCTGCTTGAGGTTGCTGCCATAGCCGACGCCAAAGACCCACTCCGCACGGCGTGTCGGATAGATCGAATAGTTGACGATCGTATTGCCCCACACCTCGCTGTTGGGGATGATGATCTGTGTATTCGACAGGCTCGCCAGTTCGGTGAAGTTCAGAGAGATGTTCTTGACCGTCCCCATCTGCCCGTTCACTTCGACAAAATCGCCGTTCTTGATCGGGCGGAAAAAGATGATCATCACGCCGGCGGCAATGTTCGACAGCGTGCCCTGCAGCGCCAGACCGATGGCCAGACCGGCGGCACCGATGACGGCGACCACCGATGTCGTCTGCACACCAAAGGTGTTCAGCACGAACAGGAACGCAAAGGCGATGATCGCATAACTCAGGATCGAGCCGAGGAATTCGAACAGCGTCTCGTCCAGCCGTTCGTGGCGCTTGGACAGGTTGGTGATACGACGCTTGGCCCATCCGGCCAGGAACAGGCCCGCCAGCAGGATCAGGACGGCGGCAAGGACATTGCCAAACAAACTCGCCAAAAAATCCAGCGTCAACAGATCGCCAATGCTCTTGCCGTTCAGGATCTCGGTATTCAGTAAAGTGTCTAGGTTCATGTCAGGATCTGATCCATCTTTCTTGCCAGTTTCGCGTCCAGGGCCGTGACCCCGCCCACGTCATGCGTGGTCAGCCTGACCGTAACCTTGTTGTACCCATTGCTCCAGTCCGGGTGGTGATCCCACTTTTCCGCCCAGAGCGCGGCACGGGTCATGAAGGCGAAGGCTTCGGTGAAATCCGCGAACTTGAATGTCTTTTTCAGGACGTCCTTTTCAGCGTCGAGTTCCCAGCCTGTCTCATACAACGGGGCCAGCAGCGTCTCGCGGCCGGATTCGCTCAGTTTCTCAGTCATCTTGTTCCTCCTGTGTGTCGCGGCGGAAAGGTCCATAGGCGGTCAGCACCTCGATATCCTCGTCCACCGCGCGGGCCTCGGCCTGAAGAAATTCTTCGATGGCGTGGGCAAGGCCCGGATTTGCAATCCAATGCAGTGAATGCGTGTGGGCGGGCAGGTATCCGCGCGCCAGCTTGTGTTCGCCCTGGGCGCCCGCCTCGACGCGCGCCTTGCCATGCGCGATGGCATAGTCGATGGCCTGATAGTAGCACAATTCGAAATGCAGGCAGGGGTGGTGTTCGGTGCAGCCCCAGTACCGCCCAAATAACACCTCGCGCCCGATGAAATTCAGCGCCCCCGCAACATAGCGCCCGTCGCGTTCTGCCAGCACCAGCAGCACGTCGTCGCGCATCGTTTCCTGCACCGCATCGAAGAAGGCCCGCGTCAGGTAGGGCGTGCCCCACTTGCGATTGCCCGTGTCCGTGTAAAACCGCCAGAAGGCATCCCAATGCTCGGGCTGGATGTCGTCGCCGCTCAGGGCGTGGATGGTGCCGCCAAAGGCCTGCGCCTGCGCACGTTCCTTGCGGATGTTCTTGCGCTTGCGCGACGACAGACTGGCGAGAAATCCGTCGAAATCCGCGTAGCCGTCGTTATGCCAGTGGAACTGCTGCGAATGGCGGCGCATCAGTCCCATCGCCTCGCCCGCCTCGGCCTCGGCCTCGGTGCAAAAGGTCACATGCACGCCCGAAAGATCGTTGTCCGAGGCAAGCTGCACAGCCCCCTGGACAAGCGCCGCTGTTGCCGTCGTCTCGTATGCGGGTTTGACCAGGAACCGCCGCCCGGTGGCGGGTGTGAACGGCACCGCGATCTGAAGCTTTGGGTAATAGCGCCCGCCCGCCCGTTCAAACGCATCGGCCCAGCTGAAATCAAAGATGTATTCGCCCTGGCTGTGACCCTTGGCAAACAGGGGTGCGGTGCCGATCAGCGTCTCGCCATCATAGGCCGCAAGGTAATGGGCCTCCCAGCCGGTGCGAGGCCCGACCGACCCGCTGATCTCCAGCGCGTTCAGGAAACGCCAGGTTGTGAACGGGTCGTTGGGGCGTCCGCCATCGGCCGCTTCGGGGCAGGCGCAGGCATCCCATTCCGCTTCCTCCAGCCCGCTGATCGCGGACAGGGTGCGGATTTCAATCGTGGTTTCCGGGGCTTTATCCATGCCCCGGACTATCTGTGCCGCGCCGGGGCAGGATCAAGCGGGAATGGCCGCCGCATAGCCTTCAAAGGTCACATTGTCGGCAAGTTGGCGCGCGTCGGCCTCGGCTGCGGCACTGCGGATCGTCCAGCACAGCACCGGCCAGCCCTGTTGGGCAATCTCGCGGACGCGCGCGCGCCCCAGATCTGGCGCGTGGTGGCTGATGAACGATGCGCCCGTGCGCTCCATGTCGGGGATCGCGGCCAGACGCGCGCAGGTCTCGGGCGACAGCATCGTCCAGTCGCGCGGATCGTAGGCGGCGGTGATCAACCCGCGCGGGGTGTCGGGCATCAGCTCCGCCATCCGTGCCACGCTATGCGGATTGAACGACATGAAGGCCAGCGGCCCGTCATAGCCCCGCGCGGTTTCGGCGGCCGCCGCTTCAAGTGCGCCGATCGCGTCGCCCATCTGCCCGTCCTGATCCTTGATCTCGACCAGCAGCGGCACCCGGCCTGCCACGATCTCAAGCGCTTCGGCAAAGGTCGGAATGCCGCTGGGGCCATCGTTCAGCAGGGTCGTTGCCAGATCGGCGGCACTCCGGCCCTTGATCGGGCCGGTGTCACCGGTCAGCCGGTCCAGCGTGTTGTCGTGAAACACCATCGCCACCCCGTCAGAGGAAGGCTGAAGGTCGATCTCGATTCCGTAACCCGCCGCCACCGCGGCTGCGATGGCCTCGCGGCTGTTTTCCGGTCGCCCCGCCGCGCGGTCGTGCAGCGCACGGTGGGCGATCGGGGCATGCAGAAAGCTCTGCGGCAGCGGCGGGCGTTGCATCAGGCGATCTCGAAGATGGCTTCGATTTCGACGGCGACGCCAAACGGCAGGGCAGCGGCGGATACGGCCGAGCGTGAATGACGGCCCGCGTCGCCCAGCACCTCGACCAGGAAATCCGAGGCGCCGTTCACCACCTTGGGCTGATCGCCGAAATCGCCGGTAGAGTTGACGAAACCCGTCAGCTTGATCACGCGCTTGAACCTGCTCAGGTCGCCGCCGCAGGCGGCCTTGGCCTGGGCCAGCAGGCCGATGGCACACAGTTTGGCGGCGGCGGCACCGGCCTCGACATCCATCGTGTCGCCCAGCTTGCCCTGGACCAGGCCGGTGGCGTCCTGGCTGACCTGACCCGAGACAAAGACCATGTTGCCGACGGTCACGAAAGGCACGTAGTTCGCGGCAGGCGCTGCGGCGACGGGCAGGGTGACGCCAAGCTCTGCGAGGCGGGATTCGATGGCATTGGTCATGGTGTTCTCCGTGTTGGGGCGCTGGATGGTCGCGCCGCTTGCGCGGACGCTACAATCCGGGGCCGGGATTGCAACCGTCAATGCACCGATTGTCCGCCTCCCTGCCCTGAGGCGCGCGTATCGGATGGCCAGCGGGCCGGGTGCAGGGGCGCAACCCTTTAGGCACCTGTGTCGTGGTGGCGGCAAACGGGCTCGCCCTGCTGCTGCATGATCGCTTTGCGGCCATTGGCACCGTGCAACACGCGCCTGGTCGCGCAAAGCCAAGGTGACGACGCGGCGGGCTTGACCGCGATACCTGCGCCGCGGGTTGTGGCGTGGTCAGATGCGGCGCCCACTGCGCGCCCCGGCACCTAGCCCTCGCGCATCGCCTTGGCAAAATAATCCGTCAGCGGTTTCAGCAGGTAGGCCAGTGGTGTCCGGTCCTCGGTGCGCAAATAGGCCTCGACCGGCATCCCCGGCAGCAGGGTCAGGCCCGCAGGCAGCTTGGCCAGGGCGGCCTCGTCCAGCCGGATCTCGACGCGGAAATAGGTCCGCCCCGTCGCCTCGTCGCGGAACGCATCCGCAGAGATGCGTGTCAGGTGGCCGGCCAGTTCGGGTGTCGTGCGCCGGTCGAAGGCGGGAAAGCGCAGCATCACCTCCTGCTCCAGATGCAGCGCATCGATGTGTATGGGCTCGACCTGCGCGGCAATGACCAGGGGGCGGTCCTGCGGCACGAGATACATCAGCGGTTCTGCCGGGCGCAGCACCGATTGCGGCGCAAAGACGCTGAGGTCATAGACCAGCCCGGCAACGGGCGCAGTGATCTGCAACTTGTCGAGGCGCGCACGCAGGGCACGTCGACGCTCGGCCAGTTCCATTTCGCGATAGGTCAGGTCGCGCAGGGTTGTGATCGCGCTCTCCTGTCGCTCGGTTTCAAGCTTCAGCAGGTCGAGACCGATCTCGGTGATGCGCCCCTCCGCCTGGGCTTTCTGGGCGGTCAGGTCACCGATGGCGCCGCGCAAGCGGGCCTCTTCGCGTTGCAGGGCCTGCACGCGGGCAACCTGCGACAACCCCTTTCCCAGCAGAACGCGCTGTGTTGCCAGTTCCTGTGCGATCAGCGTCAGCTGCGTGTCCAACGCCTGCGACTGGGCCGCGATTCCGGCGATCTGGCTGTTGACCTGCTGAACGCGCTCATGCACCTGGCTGACCTGTTGCAGCTGGGCCGCGCGCCGCGCCACCAGCAATCGCTCCTGCCCGCTCAGCAGGTCGGCAACCTCGGGCTGCCGGGTCGCGGCCTCGGCCAGCAGCGGGGGCGGCACCAGGTGGCGCAGCCCGTCGCGCTCGGCCTCCAGACGCGCATGGCGGGCCATCAACTCGAACAGCTGCCCCTCGACGATGGCAAGGTCCGACCCGAGGGCGTCTGGTGCCAGCCGCACCAGGACCTCTCCGGCTTCGACCCGCTGGCCTTCGGCAACCAGTACGGCCTCCACCACGCCGCCCTCGGGGTGCTGCACCACCTGGCGATTGCGCTCGACCTCCAACTGGCCGGGGGCGACGATTGCCCCGGCGATCCGGGTCAGCGCCGACCAGCTGCCGAACCCCGCCAGCAGGATCAGCAATGTCACCCCGCCCAACAGCAGCGGAAACCGCACCGAAAACGACCTGTCGCGCCTGCCGTTCAGGCCGGACCCCTTTGGCAAAGGCGCATCCGGGCTGCCTGACCGGGGTGGTGTCCTTGCGTCACCCGTCATTGCACACCCCCCTGCATGCCGCCCTGCACGGCACTGCGCCGGATCTGGTCGTGGTTCTGCACCACTTTCCGCAACACGTCGTCACGCGGACCGAAGGCCACGCGATTGCCATCCTCCAGCATCAGCAAAAGATCGCATTCCTGAATGGCAGCCGGGCGGTGTGCCATGATCATCACCGCGCGCCCCTCGGCCTTCATCGCCCGGATCGCGGTGTTCAGCGCCTCGCTGCCCTCGTTGTCCAGGTTGGAGTTCGGCTCATCCAGAACCAGCAGCACCGGCGCGCCGTACATCGCCCGCGCCAGGCCGATCCGTTGGATCTGGCCGCCGGACAGGCGCGTGCCATGTGGGCGCACGGCCGTGTCATAGCCCTCGGGCATGCGCAGGATCATGTCGTGTGCGTCGGCCGCCCGCGCCGCGGCGACGACCGCCGCATCGTCCGGAACCTCGGCCATGCGGGCGATATTCTCGGCAATCGTGCCCTCGAACAGCTCCACTCGCTGCGGCAGATAGCCGATCAGCTGGCCCCGCACCGTCGCGTCGTAATGCTCCAGCGATGCGCCATCCAGCCGAATGCAGCCGCCCGCGCAGGGCCAGGCGGCGGTCATCGCCCGGGCCAGCGTGGATTTCCCCGCCCCGGACGGCCCGATCACACCAAGCGCCTGACCGGGCCCGATCGAAAACGTCAGCATCCGCAACGCCGCCATGGAGTGCCCGGGCGGGATCACGGTGGCTTGCACGACCTCGATATGTGCCTTGGGATGGGGCAGCCCGGTGCGTGGGGCTATGACCGGGACCGCGCCCAGCAAGCGGGCAAGGTTCTGCCAGGCCTGCCGGGCGCGCAATGCCAGCGGCCATTGCGAAATCAGCATCTCGATCGGCGTCAGCGCCCGCCCCAGCAGGATCGAGCCCGAGATCATGGCCCCCCCCGTCACTTCGCCGCGCAAAACCAGCCAGGCACCAAGGCCCAGCATCCCCGATTGCAACGCCAGGCGCAGCGACCGCGTCAGCACGGAAAATCCCGCCGTGACATCCGTCGCCATGATCTGCTGCGTCAGCGCGCGTCGGCGCATCCGGTGCCAGCGCGCAAAGGCTGCGTCGCCCATTCCCATGGCCCGGATCATGCCGGCCTCCGTGCGCATCTGGTCGGCCTGCGCCTGGGCGGTGATCGCCGCCCGCAGCGCCTCTTTCTGGGGGGCCTGGCTGCGCATCCTGCTCAGGGCGGCCACCCCGATCAGCACGGCGCCCCCGCCCAGGGCCATCAGGCCCAGCAGGGGGTGAAACAGGGCGATTGCCCCCAGGAAAAGCGGTGTGAAAGGCAGGTCGAACAGGGCCGCCGGCACCGGAGAGGCCAGCAAACGCTGGATCGCCTCCACGTCTTGCAGGGCGGTGTCGGCATCCGGGTCGCGTTGTATCGCGCTCTGACGCAGCGCCGCGTCATAGGCACGCGGATCCAGCGTCGCCTGAAACCGAGCACCGATCCGCGACAGGATTCGCCCCCGCACCAGGTCCAGCACCCCCATGTTCAGATACAGGAATGCGGCCAGGATCGTCAGGGCCAGCAGCGTCTCGACGGAACGCGAGGTCAGAACCCGGTCGTAGACCAGCAACATGTACAGCGGGCCGGTCAGCATCAACAGGTTGGCAAACACCGAAAACAGCCCCGCAGCCCAGTACAGGCCCCGGCTCCTGCGCCGCAGGTCGCGCAATTCCTGCGCCCCGGCTTCGGTTTTGCGATCTCGGTTTTGCTGCCGCACGATATGCGCCTTTCCGCCTATTCAGATTTCCGGGTTTCCCGTCATATGCCATCGCAATAGACTGCGCCTGCGGCATGCCGTACTGGCTCGGGCCGATCCGATTTGTCGCCAATTGGCCACAGGAATCGCGCTCGCCCACTATTGCTATGGCCCCAATGCGCTTAAGGATTAGATAAACGTGGGCCGCAATTGGCGGCGCGCTCATATGGGATTTAACACGAATGTTCTCTGCATGATTTCACGCACCGCTCTCCGCGCGACCCGTACTGCCCTGACCTCGCCCCGTGCCGTCCTGTCCGTGATCCTTGTCGCGGCGACACTGGCGTCGGCGGGCTGCACGCGTCCGGCGCCCGAGGCCGCGACGCAGCAGTATTTCGACCCCTACGAGGCGCGCAATCGCAAGATCCACAACTTCAACAAGGGCCTGGACAAGGCCGTGCTGCGCCCCGTCGGTGTGGCCTACGCCACCGTGGTCCCCGAAGAATTCGCGACCCTGGTGACGAACTTCGGTGAAAACCTCGCCACCCCGGCGGACGTGGTCAACGATGTCCTCCAGTTCCGGCTCAAGGATGCCTTCGTCAACACGGTTCGCTTCACGATGAACTCGACCATCGGCCTTGGCGGGCTGATCGACGCGGCGACCCTGTGGGGCATTCCGGCGCGCGACACGGACTTCGGCGAAACGCTGTATGTCTGGGGTGTGCCCGAAGGCGCCTACATGGAGCTTCCGATCCGTGGCCCGTCCACCGAACGCGACACCGCCGGGCGCATCGTCGACTTCTTTACCAATCCGCTTGGATATGTCCTTGACTCGCCTGAGAAATCCTATGGAACGCAGGCCCGTGTCGTCAGCGCGATCGGGTATCGCGGCCGCTATGCGGACACGGTTGACTCCGTGCTCTACGACAGCGCCGACAGCTATGCGCAGTCGCGGTCGATCTACCTGCAACGGCGGCATTACCAACTGGGCGACATCGCTGCGACCTCGCAAGCCGAAGATGCCTATACCGACCCCTATGGCGCCCCTGCGGCGTCCAACACTTACGACGACCCTTATGGTGACCCCTATGCTGAATGACCTGACCCGGCGCCGCTTTGTCGGCGGTGCACTGGCGCTGGCGATCGCGCCGCTCTTCCTCTCTCCCCGTGCCGCTCTCGCGCTCAGCGATGCGCAGGCCAAGTCCATGGTCGACAGCCTCGTCGCGCGGATCAACCAGGTGATCGCCTCGGGCAAATCCGAGGCGGCGATCATCCGGGATTTCGAACAGATCTTCGACCAGTACGCCGATGTCTCGATCATCGCGCAATCCTGCCTCGGGCCGGCGGCACGCGGCCTGTCAGGGGCGCAGCTGGCGGCCTACACAGCGGCCTTTCGCGGGTACATCACCCGCAAGTACGGCAAGCGGTTCCGCGAATTCGTCGGTGGCCGGATCGAGGTCAACGACGCTCGCGAGGTCAAGACCTGGCACGAGGTGATCACCACCGCCTACCTGCGTGGCGAAGCCCCGTTCGAGGTCAAGTTCCTGGTGTCCGACCGGTCCGGCCGGGACCTGTTCTTCGACATGTTCATCGAAGGCATTTCGATGCGCCTGACGGAACGAGAGGAAATCGGCGCCATGCTTGACCGCAACCGTGGTGACATCGCCGCCCTGACCGCAGACCTGCAACGCGCCGGCTAACGGACAGGCGGATTTTCGGCCCACGACAGGGCCGCCCTGAAAGAAAGCCCCGAATGGTCCACGCCATTCGGGGCTTTCGCGTTTCGGGCCCTTCCCGACCGCACAATGTGCAGATCAGGAAGGAGAGGCGTGGGCAGCAATCAGTTCAGGCCAAAGATATCCTTCAACGCCTTCTGGATGATCGTGTCCAGGCGTTGCGGTTGCTGCTGGCTCTGCCTGGCGTTGTCGCTGCTGGCGGCGACATTGCGCCCGGCGTTGGGGTCGGGCCGCAGCATGGGCAGGGGTTTGGGTTCGACCCCGTCCTCGACCCGGCTCATCACCTCGTGAAAGATCTCGGCGGGCAGGCCGCTGCCGGTCACGCCGGTCAGCGGGGTGTTGTCGTCATAGCCCATCCAGACGCCGGCCACGTAATCGGCCGAGAACCCGATGAACCACGCGTCCCGCGTGGATGATGTCGTTCCGGTCTTGCCGGCGATTTCGTGATCGTCCAGCCCGGCGCGCGTACCGGTCCCGTGCAGCACCACCTGGCGCATCATGTAGATCAGTTCCTGCGCGGCACCTTCGCTGATGACACGCTCGCCGATCCCGCCGTCGCTGCCCATCAGGGGCTGGCTGTCGCCCTGCAATGTCACCGATTCGATGCCATAGGGTTCCACGGACGACCCGCCATTCAGGATACCGGCATAGCCGCCGACCATCTCGATCAGCGTCGATTCCGAGGCCCCGAGGGCCAGCGCCGGCCCCTGCGCCAGGTCGCTCTCGATGCCGAAATCCGATGCGACCTTGCGCACGTTGTCCAGCCCGGCGGCCTCGGCCAGCCGTACCGCGGGGATGTTCAGCGACTTCATCAACGCCTCTTCCAGCGTCACCGGGCCGCGGAACTTGTGGTCATAGTTCTCGGGTTTCCACGGGCCTGATCCCGGCACGTTGATCGTCAGCGGTTCATCCTGCACGACATCGTTGTAATGCCACCCGAGGTCCAGCGCCGCCCCGTAGACGAACGGTTTGAACGCCGATCCGGTCTGACGCAGCGCCTGCGTGGCCCGGTTGAACACACCCTTCACCCGCGTGTCACGGCCGCCGACCATCGCGCGCACTGCGCCGTCCGGCCCCATGACGACGATGGCGGCCTGCGCCTTCGACGTGTCCTTCACCTTTTCTTCAAAGATGTACTTCATCGCTTCTTCGGCGGCCTTCTGGATCCGCTGATCCAGTGTCGTCCTGAAAATCACGTCCTGCGTCGATTTCTTGGTCAGGAAATCCGGCCCGGACGACATCACCCAATCCGCGAAATACCCCCCCGACTGTGCCTCGGCCGCGGCGGACAGACCGGCAGGATGAGCAATGGCGTTGCGCGCCTGCGTGCTGTCCAGATACCCCTGCTCCTGCATCAGGCCGACGATCACGTTGGCGCGGTTCTGCGATCGTGCCAGGTTGTTGGTCGGGGCATAGCGCGTCGGTGCCTTCAGCAGCCCGGCCAGCATCGCGGCCTCGGCCGGGGTGACATTGGCGGCGGATTTGCCGAAATAGCGCTGGCTGGCGGCTTCGAAACCACGGGTGCCCTCGCCCAGGTAGGCGCGGTTCATGTAGACGGTCAGGATCTCGTCCTTGGAATAGCGCATCTCCATGCCGATGGCATAGACGGCCTCCTTGACCTTGCGCCACAGCGTCGTCTGGCGACAGTCGTCCTCATACGCGGTTTCGTTCTTCCACTGCTTCGGATCGTAGGGCGTGCCGAGGCACAGCAGTTTTGCCGTCTGCTGGGTGATGGTCGACCCGCCATGTCCATCCAGCGGCCCCCGCCCTTCGCTCAGGTTGATGCGGATGGCCCCGGCCACGCCGCGCGGGCTGACGCCAAAGTGCTTGTAGAACCGGCGGTCCTCGGTCGCGACGATGGCATGGCGCAGGTTGGGCGACACGCTCTGCGCATCCACCACGCCGCCGAACTGGTCACCGCGCCAGGCAAAGACCTGGCCATGCGTGTCCTGCATCGTCACGGACCCGCGCGCGCGCCCGTCGAACAGGTCGTCCACGGGCGGCAGCGTCGCCGCGACATAGGCCGAGGCCAGCAGCACCAGCGCGACACTGACCGCCGTCAGCCGCCAGACGAACCGCCAGATCAGCGCGATGATCCCGCGCAGCAGACGCACGATGGGGTTGCGCGACCCGCCGCCGCCACCACCCCGGCCGCCACGCCCCTTGCGCGGGGGCTTGCGGGGCGGTTGCTGGCGCGATGCGGGTTTCGCAGACCGCGCGGCAGGTTTGGCCGTCTTCGCCGAGGGCTTGCTGGCGGCCTTCGCCGCGCCCGATTTGGAGGCATTTGCACGGGATCCGGTCTTGCCTGTCCCCGATGTGCGGCCTGCACGCGGCCCGCCCACTCGCCTGTCCGCCACGAGTGGCGGTTTGCGACGTCCTGAATCACTCATTTTTTACTGCCCGGAGCTTTTTGCTTTTCGACACTTTACAGACTTTGCCCGCGAATGTTGAGGCTGAAGAGTTTTTGATTTGCCCAATTTTTGTGCTTATTTTGAAATACGGGCAAAAAAACGGCATCCGATACGCAATTTACCCTAGCCAACTCGGCCCATTGTTCCGCATTCCGGGCAGGGACGGCTTATCTGCGGGTGCCAAACTGTGGACCCGTGTCCGCAACAAGGAAGGGGAAAGTAGTGAAACTCATTATCGCAACAATCAAACCGTTCAAGCTTGAGGAGGTCCGCGAGGCGCTGACCGAAATCGGCGTGCGCGGGATGATGGTGACGGAAATCAAGGGCTTCGGCTCTCAATCGGGCCATACTGAAATCTACCGTGGTGCGGAATACGCGGTGAATTTCGTCCCGAAAATCAAGCTCGAGATCGCCGTGACGGCCGCGATGGCCGATCAGGTTGTCGAGACGATCACGACGACTGCCAAGACCGGGAAAATCGGCGACGGCAAGATCTTCGTGCTGGATATCCAACAGGCGGTTCGGGTGCGGACCGGCGAAACCAACGACGACGCACTCTGAACTGCGACCGGACAGGGGAAAGGACTCACTCTATGAAAACCGTTACCAAATTTGGCCTGGCTGCCGCGTTGATCGCGCTGCCCAGTCTCGGCCTTGCGCAAGAGGCTGACACGACGCCTCCGATCGAAGAAATCGGCTATATCTTCACCACGTTCATGTTCCTCGTCACCGGCTTCCTGGTGATGTTCATGGGCGCGGGCTTCGCCATGCTCGAAGCCGGCCTCGTGCGTCAGAAGAACGCCACGATGCAGCTGATGAAGAACGTCGCGCTCTTCGCGATTGCAGCGATCATGTACTACCTCGTCGGCTACAACCTGATGTACCCGGGCGACGGCTGGACCGTCCTCAACGTCATCGGTGCCTTCGGGACCGCCGTGATGGAACCCGTCGGCCTGGCAGACACCGAAACCGACCTGACCTATGCGTCGGTTGGCTCGGACTTCTTCTTCCAGCTGATGTTCTGCGCCACCACCTGCTCGATCGTTTCCGGCACCCTGGCCGAGCGTATCAAGCTGTGGCCCTTCCTGATCTTCTGCGTCGTGCTGGCAGGCTTCCTCTACCCGATCCAGGCATCCTGGAAATGGGGCGGCGGCTTCCTGAACGAAGCGGGCTTCCTCGACTTCGCCGGTTCCACCGTCGTGCACTCGGTCGGTGGCTGGTGTGCCCTGACCGGCGCGCTGATCCTCGGCCCGCGTATCGGCAAGTACAAGAACGGCACCGTCACCCCGTTCCCCGGTTCGAACCTGACGCTCGCCACTCTGGGTACGTTCATCCTGTGGCTGGGTTGGTTCGGCTTCAACGGCGGTTCGCAGCTCTACATGGACACGGCTGCCAACGTTGCTGACATCTCGCGCATCTTCGCAAACACCAACACGGCTGCGGCCGGCGGTGCCATCGCGGCGATGATCCTGACGCAGATCCTGTACAAGAAACCCGACCTCACCATGGTGCTGAACGGCGCCCTGGCCGGCCTCGTGTCGATCACTGCCGAACCCCTGACCCCCGGTCTGGGCGCGGCAACGATCATCGGTGCCATCGGTGGTATCCTGGCCGTCCTGGCCGTGCCGATGCTGGACAAACTGAAGATCGACGACGTTGTCGGCGCGATCCCGGTTCACCTGGTCTGCGGTATCTGGGGCACCATCGCGGTTGTCTTCACCAACGGTGACGCAACCATCGGCGCACAGCTCTACGGCATCATCACCGTGGGTATCTTCACGCTGGTGGCCTCTGCCGTCGTCTGGTTGATCCTCAAGGTCATCGTCGGCCTGCGGGTCTCCGAGGAAGACGAGATCATGGGCCTCGACATGGCCGAGCTGGGCATGGAAGCCTACCCCGAGTTCTCCAAGGGCTGAGCTTCCCCTCCTGAAACGGACTGAGATCGGCCCGGGCGTTCGCGCCCGGGCTTTTGCATGTCCGTCGTCCGGGCGGTGGCGTGGCAAACCGGCTCATGTCGTCACGACAAAGGCGATCCCGCCGCGCCGGGCAATTGCCGCACCGCCAAATCCGTGGTTAGGATTCCTGCAAAGACCAAGAACAAGGGAACGGGACAGATGTACGACATCGCGGCCATCGGGGCCTGGCTGGAATTTGCTGTGCGCTGGCTGCACGTGATCACCGCCATCGCCTGGATCGGATCTTCCTTCTATTTCATCGCGCTCGACCTCGGGCTGCACCGCGACCGCAACCTCGCCTCCGGCGCGGATGGCGAAGAATGGCAGGTCCACGGCGGCGGCTTCTACCATATCCAGAAATACCTGATCGCGCCCGACGCGATGCCCGCCCACCTCGTCTGGTTCAAGTGGGAGGCCTATTCGACCTGGCTCTCCGGGTTCTTCCTGCTGGCGCTGGTCTACTACCTCGGCTCCGACTTCTATCTGATCGACCCGGCGGTCATGGACCTTGCCCCCTGGCAGGCCATCGCGATTTCGCTCGCCTCGCTCGGCCTCGGCTGGCTGGCCTATGACACCATCTGCAAATCGAAGTTCGGGGATGACAACACCCGCCTGATGATCGGCCTCTACGCCATCCTCGTCTGCCTGGCGTATTTCTATACGCATGTCTTCTCGGGCCGTGCTGCCCTGCTGCATCTCGGGGCCTTCACCGCCACGATCATGAGCGCGAACGTCTTCTTCATCATCATGCCGAACCAGCGCATCGTGATTGCCGACCTCAAGGCGGGCCGCAAACCCGATGCGAAATACGGCAAGATCGCCAAGCAGCGGTCGACCCATAACAACTACCTGACGCTGCCGGTCATCTTCATGATGCTGTCCAACCACTATCCGCTGGCGTTTTCCACCCAGAACACCTGGATCATCGCGTCGCTGGTGTTCCTGATGGGCGTCACGATCCGGCATTTCTTCAACACCATGCACATGCGCAAGGGCACGCCCTACTGGACCTGGCTGGTGACCGCGATCATCTTCCTTGCCATCGCATGGCTGTCGACCGCGCCGATGTTCCGTGCCGATGAAGACCCCGAGGCCGGCATCGTCACCCGTTTTGCCGAGGCCGAGGGATTCGCGCATGTCACCGACATCGTCATGGGCCGCTGTTCGATGTGCCATAACGCCGAACCCTTCTATGACGGCATCCTCTGGGCGCCTAAGGGGGTGCGGCTGGATACCCCCGCCAATATCACCCGCAATGCCCGCATGATCTATCTGCAGGCCGGGCTCAGCCACGCCATGCCCCCGGCCAACGTCAGCTTCATCGAACCGGCGGAACGTCAGGCGATCATCGACTGGTACGCGGCGGCAACCAAGGGCTAGGGCGTGGGCACCCCGCCTCGGGCAGCGCACGCGCGGCGGGACGGGGCGGCGGGGTGAACCCCGCCCTGCGGCCCGCCCGACCCGCCCACAAGATCCATCCACAGCAAACCACCGCCAGCGGCGTTTCCCCCCGTTCCCGACTCATCACAGACATGCTAAGTCTTGGGTTATGCACCGCCCAGACCCCAACATACGCGACACCCAACCTGTCATTCGCCAACTCGACGACTCCGCGATCAACCGCATCGCGGCGGGCGAGGTGGTCGAACGCCCTGCCTCCGTGGTCAAGGAACTGGTCGAAAATGCGCTCGACGCCGGGGCCACCCGGATCGAGGTGACCATCGCGGATGGCGGCAAGACCCTGATCCGCGTGCGCGACGACGGCTGCGGCATCACCCCCGATGCGCTGCCGCTGGCCCTGTCGCGCCACGCCACCTCCAAGATCGACGGCTCCGACCTGCTCAACATCCACAGCTTCGGATTCCGGGGCGAGGCGCTGCCCTCCCTCGGTGCGGTCGGTCGCCTGACCCTGACCTCACGCGCGCGCGGATACGAGGCCGCCGAGATCCGCGTCAGCGGTGGCCGTACCGATCCCGTCCGCCCTGCCGCGCTCAACTCCGGCACCGTGGCCGAACTGCGCGATCTGTTCTATGCCACGCCCGCCCGCCTGAAATTCCTGCGCACCGACCGCGCTGAAACACAGGCGGTCACCGACATCATCAAACGCCTCGCCATGGCGGAACCCTTCACCGGCTTTACCCTGCGCGATGCCTCGGGCGGCGGCGAGGGGCGCGTGCTGTTCCGCGCCGACCCCGAGACGGGCGACATGTTCGACGCACTGCATGGCCGCCTCGCCACTGTGCTGGGCCGCGAATTTGCCGAAAACGCGCTGGCGATTGATGCCGAACGTGAAGGCCTGCACATGACCGGCTACGCCGCCCTGCCGACCTATTCACGTGGCGCGGCGGTGGCGCAGTTCCTCTTCGTCAATGGCCGCCCGGTGCGGGACAAGCTGTTGATGGGCGCGCTGCGCGCCGCCTATTTCGATTTCCTTTCGCGGGACCGCCACCCGGCGGCGGCGCTGTTCATCGATTGCGACCCGGTGCTGGTCGACGTCAACGTCCATCCCGCGAAATCCGAGGTCCGCTTTCGCGACCCGGCCGTCGCGCGCGGCCTGATCGTGTCGGGCCTGCGTCACGCGCTGGCGAACGCCGGGCACCGTGCCTCGACCACCGTCGCAGGCGCGACCCTCGGGGCCTTCCGCCCCGAGCGTCCGTCGCAGGCGGCCCTCGGCGCTGCGCAACAGGCCCTGGCGCCGGAAGATCACGATGCGCCGCGCGTCTATCAATACGACCCGCGACACCGTTCAGATACCGCTCAGATACCGTCCGGATACCGACGTTCGAATCCTGGCTTTTCAGACACTTACGCCGACATGCTGCCCAGTCTGACACCGACACCCTCTGCGCGCGCCGAACTGCCGGTGGAAAATGACACCCAGACCCCGCTCGAAGCATACCCCCTCGGGGCGGCCCGCGCGCAGGTGCACGAGAATTACATCATCGCCCAGACGACGCGCGGCATGGTCGTCGTCGATCAGCACGCCGCCCACGAACGGCTGGTCTATGAAAAGCTGAAGGCGCAGATGGCGGCCAGTGGCGTGCCCTCGCAGGCCCTGCTAATCCCGGAAATTGTCGAGCTTTCTCAATCGGATGCCGCCCGCCTTCTGGACGCTGCGGACGACCTCGCACGCTTTGGCCTGCATATCGAAGCCTTCGGCGGGGGCGCCATCGCGGTGCGCGAAACCCCCGCGATCCTGGGCGAAATCAACGCCGAGGCGCTGATCCGCGACGTGCTGGACGAGCTCACCGATCAGGATGACAGCATGGCCCTTCAGGCGCGGGTCGAGGCGATCCTGTCGCGGGTCGCCTGTCATGGGTCGATCCGTTCGGGTCGCCGTATGCAAGTCGCTGAAATGAATGAACTTTTGCGGCAGATGGAGGCAACCCCCCATTCCGGTCAGTGCAACCATGGCCGCCCCACCTACGTGGAGCTGCAACTCTCTGATATCGAACGGCTTTTCGGGCGCACATGATCCAGATCGGTTCCCTCACGCTGGATACCTCCGATCCGCTGACCCTCGTAATACTCGGTGGCGCGGCGGGCTTTGTCATCCTGTTGATTCTGCTGATCTTTTCGCTGCGCGCTGCCGCTCGCGCCTCTGATCCGCTGATCTGGCAGATGACCCAATTGTCGCGTCATGTCGAAGGGCTGGGCCGCGGTCAGGAACAACTCGCCGGGAATTTGTCCAACGTTTCCAACGCACAAACGACAGGGCAGGCACAGATGCTGCAATCGATGGAGGCTCGTCTGGCCCACGTCCAGCAGCAGATGAACGACCGGCTGCACGAAAACGCCATGCGCCAGGCCCGCTCTCTCTCCGAGATGCAGGAGAAGATGAACGCCCAGCTGCGCGGCGGCTCCGAGAACACCGTCAAGAGCCTGAGCGCCCTGCAAGAGCGGTTGCAAACGATTGACAAGGCTCAGGAAAATATCACGAAGCTGTCCGGTGACGTGCTGTCGTTGCAGGATATCCTGTCCAACAAGCAGACCCGTGGCGCCTTTGGCGAGATCCAGTTGAACGATATCGTCTCCAAGGCGCTGCCACCCGACAGTTATACGCTTCAGGCCAAGCTCTCCAACGACCGCCGCGCCGATTGCCTGATCCATCTGCCGAACCCGCCCGGTCCCATCGTCGTCGATGCCAAGTTCCCGCTTGAGGCCTACGAGGCCCTGCGCCGCGCTGATACGACTGAGCAGAAGGCCCGCGCGGCGCAGATGTTTCGACAGTCCGTCCGCCATCATATCCGTGCGATTTCAGACCGTTATATCATCGAGGGCGAGACTGCGGACGGTGCGCTGATGTTCCTGCCCTCCGAAGCGGTCTATGCGGAACTGCACGCCAATTTCACGGATGTGGTGCGCGAAAGTTTCAACGCCCGTGTCTGGATCGTCTCGCCCACGACCTGCATGGCGACGCTGAACACCATGCGTGCCATCCTGAAAGATGCCCGGATGCGCGAACAGGCGGGTGCCATCCGCAAGACCCTGCACCTGCTGCATCGCGACGTCGAACTGGTGGTCGAACGCGTCGGAAAGCTGGAAACGCACTTCGATCAGGCGCGCCGTGACCTGGATGGTATAGGCACCGCCGCCGAACGCGCCGGTAAACGTGCGCTGCGCCTCGATAATTTCGACTTCGAAGAGCTGACGTCAGAGGATGCGACGCCGCTGGAAAGCCTGGCGCAGGCGCCGTCAAACGGGTGAAATTGGCGCCGATCACCGCAGGGGCTTCCGCCGGGGGCATTTGCGTTCCAGGCCAAAGCTGTGGTCTTAGGTGACTGACCCGTAGCACCGGAGGCCCCCATGATTCCCGTTGATCCAGACCGATTTCTGGCTGATTTGCACCATCTGCGCAGCTTTGGCGCCTCTGGCGTCGGCAAGGGCGTGGTGCGCCAGGCCTATTCCGACGCCGACATCGCCGCGCGTGAATGGCTGGCCGCGCAATACGCCGAGGCCGGATTGCAGGCCACCATCGACCCGCTGGGTACGGTCTGGGGGCTGGCACCCGGGAAATCCCTTCTGGTCGGGTCGCACAGTGATACCCAACCCGAAGGCGGCTGGCTGGACGGTGCGCTTGGGGTGATCTGCGGGCTGGAACTGGCGCGGGCGGGGGTACAGGCTGGCCTCCCGATCTCTGCAGTGTCCTTTCAGGACGAAGAGGGCCGCTTTGGTGTCATGACCGGCAGCCGCGTCTGGTCGGGCCGAACGACCCTGGCCGATGCGGATGCGCTGCGCGATTCCGGCGGTGTCACCTTTGCCGAGGGCCGTGCCCGAATGGCCCACATGGTCACGGGCGAGGTCGACCCCTCCAGGTTCTCCGGCTTTGTTGAATGCCATATCGAACAGGGCCCGTGGTTGGATGAGGCACAGGAGGCCGTGGGCGTTGTCACTGATATCGTTGGGATTCGTGACCTGACCATCACGTTTTCCGGTGAACAGAACCACGCGGGAACGACACCGATGCACCGCCGAAAGGATGCCTTGAAAGGCATGTTGCGCTTTCAGTCCCTGATCGAAGAGCGGTTCCGCAACGTTGTGACCCCGCAAACGGTCTGGACGACTGGGCATGTGGATTTGCACCCCGGATCGCACTCCATCGTTCCTGGGCGATGCAGTTTTTCGATGCAGTGGAGGGACGGTGACGCGGCACGCCTGGACCGAATGGAGACGATCGTGCGGGCAAGCGCGGCAGACGTCGCGGAAGAAACCGGGCTGACGCTTGAGATGTCGCAGATGCTGGGGCTGGAACCTGTGCCGATGGACCCTGCCTTGCAGGCTGCGTTGGCGATGGCCGCAGAGGGTCAGCTCCCGGGCCGCTGGCGCAAGATGCAATCGGGGGCCCTGCATGATGCGGCCAGCCTGTCGCGCCTGATGCCTGTGGCCATGCTGTTCGTGCCGTCGATCAACGGGATCAGCCACGCCTTTGCAGAAGACACCGAGGAGGCGGATCTTGTCGCGGGGCTGAAGGTGCTCGCCGACGCTGTCGAGGCGATTGCCACCGCTTGATGTGCGTCAGATGAGTGCCGGCCAGGCCGCGCTAGCCCCAGGTGACATCGCCTAGAAAGATATACCCCGCGCCGTAGATCGTCTTGATCAGGCGTGGGTTTTTCGTGTCTTCGCGCAATTTGGTACGTAGTCGAGAGATCCGCACATCCATCGCACGATCAAAACTTTCACCTGCGGCGCCGCCCAGAACCTCCTGCATGGTGGCCCGTGACACGAGGCGTTTCGGGCGTTCGAGGAACAGGCGCAACACTTCTGCTTCGGCATGGGAAAACGGCGTCTCCTCTCCGTCTGCATCCTCTAGCGAGAAGCGGTCGAAATGGGCAGTCCAGCCGTTGAAGTGCGCGATCTGACCTGCGCCCGACCCCGTGACAAGGTGATCCCGACGCAGGCGTGCACGAATGCGCGCCACGACTTCGCCAGGGTCGAAGGGCTTGATGATGTAGTCGTCAGCACCGAGTTCCAGGCCGGTTACCCGATCCTGCACTTGTGCACGGCCTGAAATGATGATGATCGTCGCCCCTTTTTCCAGCGCCAGGCGATGCACCAGGGTCAGACCGTCACGGTCGGGCAGGGACAGGTCGACCAGGCAAACATCGGGAGTGATGGTTTTCAGAGCAGCTTCGAAGTCTGTCGCGCGGGCAAAGGCGCGCGTCCGAAAACCTGCCTGTTCCAGCGCGGTGACAAGGATATCGCGGATTTCGGGTTCGTCATCCAGGATCGTGACCAGGGGGCTACTCATTCGACGCGCGCTCCTTCTTGCAGGAATGTACGTAGCTGGGTGGCATCGAAAGGCTTTTGCAGGACAGGGCCACGGGCCCGCGCGGCCCTGTGCAGGCCGTGGTCGGGGCGCAGCGAGGTCATCATGACAAAGGGCGGCGCAGCGGCCGGCAGCGCATCAAGCAGATCCAGGCCGGTCGCGCTGCCCTCAAGCGACAGATCGCTGAGGATCAATGCCAGATCGTCGAGATCCGCGATGATTTCCAGCGCTTCGGCGGCGGTGGGGGCCTCGATCACGGAATAGCCTGTCTCGACCAGCATCTGCCGGATCGATTGGCGCAGGTCGGTGCTGTCTTCGACCAAAAGCGCCAGACCTCCCGGAGAGGCCATTTGCGGCAATTCTCGCCAAGGTAGCGAAAGTATGACCTCCGCTCCCGAGGGGTGGTTTGCGATCCGCATGCGGCCACCGGCGCGCTGCGTCATGTCATAGACCATCGAAAGACCCAGCCCCGAGCCCTCCTTTCCCTTGGTGGTAAAGAAAGGGTCTGTCGCCTTTTTCAGTGCCGTGGCGGCAAAGCCGGGGCCGCTGTCCGACACCCGGATCTGCAACCATGTCCCCTGGACGTTGCCGCAGGTGATCACGATCCGCCCCGGTCCGTCGCCGATCGCGTCGCGGGCATTCAGGACGAGGTTCAGCAGACTGTCTTGCAGCATACCCGAATCCAGCCAAAGCCGTTGCGCCTTTGCGGTGTTGTCGATTGTGAGGTGCACGTTCACCGGCAGGGCAGAGCGGGCAAGCGTGGCGAAATCCGCCAGAAAGGCCGCCCAATCCGTCGGGCCGGGGCTGTGTTCGCGCCCCCCGGTCATGTCCGCGATCCGGTTGAGCAGGTCACCACCGCGCTTGGCCGCCCGCTGAGTCGCGGAGACCAGCGTCTGTGCCGCATCTGGAAGGTCTTGGCGCGCGAGTTGCGATTGCAGTCCAAGGATGATTGTCAGCAGGTTGGAAAAATCGTGCGCCATGCCTGATGTGACCTGCGCCGCCAGTTCTCTCCGTCGGGTCTGCGTCAGGGCGGCACGGGTCTGGCTTTCTTCGGTGACATCCATCGACATGATATAGACGCCTTCGGTGCCATTCGGTGTCAGGGCGGTCCGGATGCGGCGGCTGCTGGATTCGTCCGTGAACTCAAACGCGGCGGCGCGCCCCTGCATCGCGGAATCGATATAGGGCCGCACGGCCTGGTGCACCTGGTGACCCAGAACATCCGCGATATGCAGCCCGACGATATGCGATGGTCGGCCGGGCAGAATGGTGTTCAGACGGCGGTTTGAATAGGTGTAGATCCGCTGCGGAGAGATATGGGCGATATGGGCGGGCAGCATCTCGGTCGTCAGTCGTATGCGAGCCTCCATTTCCGTCAGGCCGCGACGCGCCTCCTCAAGCCGGGAATTTGCCGCCTTAAGCTGGCGGTTGGTGGCGGCCAGCTCTTCGGCGCGGGTCAACAGTTGGTCTGACAGCTCTTCGGAGCGGGCGCGAAGCAAGGCTTCCTGCCGTTTGGTGTCCGTGATGTCGGTATAGACGGCAACCCAACCGCCCTGCGGCAAGGGCGCACCTTCGACACTGACAACCCGACCGTTGGCACGTGTTCGTTCCATGTAATGTGGCTGAAAGGCGCGCGCAGTCTCGACCCGCTGGCGAATCGCCGCCTCGATATCATCAAGGGGGCCGTATTCGCCGCTGATGCAGAGGTGGCGGATTGTATCTTCGAACCGGGCACCGGTGCGCACAAGTTCGGGCGGCAGATCGAACATCGCGCGAAACTGGCGATTGGATTGCACGAGGCGAAGATCCTGATCGTAAACGGAAAGTGCCTGCTGAATCAGGTTCAGACCGGCCATGGTCATCGTCTCTTTCTGCGATGCGCTGGTGTTCAAATGCCGTCCTCCTCTGCCATCGCTAGCGGGGAACGGGCTCCGGCGAAAGGGTGCCGCAGCGCAACCGCAGCGAGATCTCTTCGCAGGCGCAGTACCCGTAACAATTCGTTAGGTTTTGGAAATGATCCAGTAAAAATTGCCGACAAGGCTGGCTTTGTCGCTAGGGTGATCCCCTGCGATCCGCTTTGAGGAGAGCGGCGTCCGGCTTGGGAGGGCCGGACTACGGGAGGACAAAGAGTGACGGCAAATGCCCATGACGCGGGCGGGGCGGCGCAATCTATGCCGGCCCTGCTGGATCGCAACGCCAAGGCGTACCCAAAGAAGGCAGCCTATCGCGAGAAAGAGTTCGGGATCTGGCAAAGCTGGACCTGGGCCGAGACCCGCGAAGAGATCCGCATGCTGGCGCTTGGGCTGCTGGACCTTGGTGTGCAACGTGGCGATTTCATCGCGATCATCGGGGCGAACCGCCCACATCTTTATTGGTCCATCGTTGCGGCCCAGATGATCGGAGCGGTCCCGGTTCCCCTGTATGCCGACAGCGCGGCTGACGAAATGGCCTATGTCCTGGATCACTGCGGCGCGCGCTTTGTCATCGCAGAAGATCAGGAACAGGTCGACAAGATCAGCGATATCCGGGCGCAGCTGGGCGCGCTTGAGGAGGTGATCTATCTGGATCCCAAGGGGATGCGCAAATACGACCATTCGCATCTGCATGACTTTGTCGGAATTCAGACCCGCGGCAATGCCGCACGCGGCACACTTCTGGTGGAGCTGGAGCGGCGCCAGGGCGACATCACTTATGACGACATATGTGTCATGCTGTACACGTCCGGCACGACGGGCAAGCCCAAGGGGGTGGTGCTGTCGAACCGCAATATCATCGAGACGTCGAAAAACTCCTCTGATTTTGACAACTTGGGGCCGGGGGACGAGGTCTTGGCCTATCTGCCGATGGCCTGGGTCGGCGATTTCATCTTTTCCATCGGGCAGGCGTACTGGACCGGTTTCTGTGTCAATTGCCCAGAGAGCGAGACGACGCTGATCACCGATCTGCGCGAGATCGGGCCGACCTATTATTTCGCGCCGCCACGGGTGTTCGAGACGCAGCTGACCAACGTCATGATCCGCATGGAGGATGCCGGGCGTCTGAAGAAAAAGCTGTTCGATCATTTCATGGGGCTGGCCCGGCGGGTGGGGGGCGACATTCTGGATGGCAAACCCGTGGGGGTGCTGGATCGCTTGCGATACCGGCTTGGCAGCGTCCTGATCTATGGTCCGCTTAAGGATACGCTCGGGTTGGGCCGGGTGCGGGTGGGCTATACGGCGGGCGAGGCGATCGGCCCTGAAATCTTTGATTTCTATCGCTCTCTCGGGATCAACCTGAAACAGCTGTATGGGCAGACCGAGGCCAGCGTCTTTATCACGCAACAACCCGACGGTCAGGTGCGCAGCGATACGGTGGGGGTCGCCTCGCCCGGTGTCGAGATTCGCATCGGGGACAGTGGCGAGGTGTATTATCGCGGTCCGGGAGTTTTCGAGTATTATTACAAGAACGCCGAGAGCACGGCCTCGACCAAGGATGCGGAGGGGTGGGTGGCTACAGGGGATGCCGGTTTCATCGAAGAGGAGACCGGACATCTGCGTATCATCGACCGCGCCAAGGACGTGGGCAAGATGGCGGACGGGCGCCTCTTTGCGCCAAAGTACGTTGAAAATAAACTGAAATTCTATCCCAATATTCTCGAAGCCGTGGTTTTTGGCAACGGTCGCGACTGCTGCACCGCCTTCATCAACATCGACCTGAACGCGGTTGGCAACTGGGCGGAGCGCAGGAATATCGCCTATTCCAGCTATCAGGAACTGGCGGGGCACCCCCAGGTGCTGGATGCCATTCAGGGGCACGTCGAAGCGATCAATGCCTCGATCGCGGAGGATGAGATGCTGTCCGGCTGCCAGATCCACAGGTTCTTGATATTGCACAAGGAACTGGACGCCGACGATGGCGAGATGACCCGAACGCGCAAGGTGCGGCGGCGGATCATCGAGGAGAAATACAAGGACCTGATCCAGGCCCTGTACAGTGACGCACAACAGGTCAGCACGCGCACCGAGGTGACCTACGAAGACGGGCGCAAGGGGCATATCGCGGCCACTCTGGTGCTGCGCGATGCCGCTGTGACGACGCCTGCACAACCACGGGTGGCCGCAGAATGAGCCTTGCAGAACAATATGTTGCGGATGATGTCGCAGAGACTTCGGATGGGTATGTCACCGCTGATGGGCGCAAGATCGGCGGGGTGATGATGGAGATGCGCAACATCACCCTGAAGTTTGGCGGTGTCGTGGCGATCAAGGATATCTCGTTCGACATCCGGCAGGGCGAGATCCGCGCAATCATCGGGCCGAACGGCGCGGGCAAGTCCAGTATGCTGAATGTTATCAGTGGCTTTTACCACCCGCAGGAGGGCGAAGTCTGGTACAACGGGGCCCGCCGCGCGCCGCTGCGCCCCTATCAGGTGGCACGTCAGGGGATCGCGCGGACCTTTCAGAACATCGCGCTGTTCGAAGGCATGACGGTGCTGGACAACGTCATGACGGGGCGGCTGAACTTCATGAACACCAACCTGCTGCAACAGGCGGTCTGGCGCGGCAAGGCGGCGCGGGAAGAGGTGCATAACCGTGAATTCGTTGAAAAAATCATTGATTTTCTTGAGATTCAGGCGATCCGAAAGACCCCCGTGTCGCGGCTACCTTATGGGCTGAAAAAACGGGTGGAGCTGGCGCGGGCGCTGGCGGCGGAGCCGCATCTGCTGCTGCTGGATGAACCGATGGCAGGCATGAACGTCGAGGAAAAAGAGGACATGTCGCGCTTTATCCTGAACGCGAATGACGAATTCGGGACGACGATTGCGCTGATCGAGCATGACATGGGCGTGGTCATGGACCTGAGCGACCGGGTGGTCGTGATGGACTATGGCAAGAAGATCGGGGATGGCACGCCGGACGAGGTCCGCAACGATCAGGCGGTAATCGACGCCTATCTGGGGGTGGCACATGATTGATCGCCGCGCCGCAGCAAGTCCTTTGGAAACATGGAAAAATGCCTGTCGGTATCTGTACGGTATCGGAGCGGTATCACGTCGGTGCCGCAGTGCGGAAACCGCGTCAGGTCTGCTGACATATATCGGCGCCACCACGGCGTGCCCCCGGGGCAGTGACGCGGGCCGCCGGGGCAGTGACGGGGAGGGGATCTGATGCCGGATCAGCTGCTATTCGCGATGGAGGTCCTGCTGAACGGGCTGATGGCGGGGGTGCTGTATGCGCTGGTCGCCCTTGGCTTTGTGCTGATCTACAAGGCCAGCGGGATCTTCAATTATGCACAGGGCGTGATGGCGCTGTTCGCTGCCATGACACTGGTCGGGATCATGGAGGGGCAGGTGCCCTTCGCACATCTGATCAACGCGGCCTTTGGCACGGACCTGCATGTCTTTGGCTGGCAATTGTCGGGGCTGGTCGGGATCGTTCTGACGGCGCTGATCATGATCGCTCTGGCATGGGCCGTGAACCACCTGATCTTTCGCCATCTGGTCAATCAAGAGCCGATCATCCTGTTCATGGCGACCATCGGGCTGGCCTACTTCATGGAGGGGCTGGGCGATCTGATGTGGGGTGCGGACATCAAGAAACTGGATGTCGGGCTGCCGCAGGGGATCAACGGCTGGATCGACACGGTGACCTTTGATGCCTTCGGTTACGGGTTCTTCATCGACAACCTGGATATCTGGGCGACGGTGATCGCCGCCGTGCTGGTAATCGCCCTGATGATCTTTTCGCAATATTCCAAGCAGGGGCGGGCGCTGCGGGCGGTGGCGGATGATCATCAGGCGGCGCTGTCGGTCGGGATCAGCCTGAATTTCATCTGGGTGCTGGTGTGGTCCATCGCCGGGTTCGTGGCGCTGGTCGCAGGCATCATGTGGGGCACCAAGAGCGGGGTTCAGTTCAGCCTGAGCCTGATCGCGCTGAAAGCCTTGCCGGTGCTGATGCTGGGGGGCTTCACCTCGATCCCCGGCGCGATCGTCGGCGGGCTGATCATCGGGGTCGGTGAGAAACTGTTCGAATTTGCCATCGGGCCGATGGTGGGGGGCGCGACCGAAAACTGGTTCGCCTATGTTCTGGCGCTACTTTTTCTTGTGTTCCGCCCGCAAGGGTTGTTCGGTGAAAGACTGATCGAACGGGTGTGAGGGGCGCGCAGGAGGAGCGTGCCCGTCAGGAGAGGCCCGGGAAGATCGACTGCGCGCTGCGCGCGACACCCGCCCCCCCGGATCCATACCGTTGGGGGCAGGGTGACAACCATCAAGACTCTGGGAGGAGTGACGATGACCAAGACGATGATGGACAGGACGATGATGGTCGGAGCGGCCGTGACCTGGAGCGCATTCTGGGTGTTCTGCTACTGGGCTGCGGCCAATGCCCCGATGAAGGAACGCCATGAGATCGTGATCGCGGTGCTGACCGGATTGGGCGTGTTGGGGGCGATCTTTGCCTACAAGCTGATCTGCGCCGGCATAGACTGGATCGGGCAGGCCCCCGATCAGGGCGTCTGACGTGCTGTACCGCGAGGCCGGCGATTTCAAGACCAGCTATGAGGAGGACAGCCAGACCTTTCCGATCCGGTTCGACCGGTTGGCCTATCATGGCGCCCTTGTCGTGGCCTTTGCCATCGTGCCGTTCTTTATAAACGATTACTGGGCCAACGCCGTCGCGCTGCCGTTCCTGATCTATGCGATTGCGGCCATCGGGCTGAACATCCTTGTCGGGTTCTGCGGGCAGGTGAGTCTGGGCACCGGCGGTTTCATGGCCGTGGGGGCCTATGCCACCTACAAGCTGATGACGGCCTTTCCCGAGGTGAACATCTTTTTTCACGTGCTGATCGCGGGCGGAATCACGGCGCTGGTCGGTATGCTGTTCGGTCTGCCCAGCCTGCGGATCAAGGGGTTCTATCTGGCGGTGGCGACGCTGGCGGCGCAGTTTTTCCTGGTCTGGCTGTTCAACCGGGTGCCGTGGTTTTACAACCACTCGGCCTCGGGGCAGATTTCCGCGCCCGAGCGTACGGTGATCGGCGTGCCGGTGACCGGGCCGCATACCGAGGCCTGGGCGACCTATCTGTTCTGCCTGGTGTTTCTGGCCGGGTCCGCCCTGATCGCGCGCAACCTGACGCGCGGGGCGACGGGGCGCAAATGGATGGCGATCCGCGACATGGACATCGCCGCCGAGATCATCGGGGTGAACCCGTTGCGCGCCAAGCTGAGCGCCTTTGCCGTGTCGAGCTTTTTCATCGGGATCGCGGGGGCGCTGTTCTTCAGCGTCTACCTGGGCGCAGTCGAGGTGGGCGAGGCCTTTGGCATCAACAAGAGCTTTCTGGTGCTGTTCATGGTGATCATCGGCGGGCTGGGGCGGATCTTTGGCTCGCTCGCCGGGGCGGCGTTTCTGGTGCTGTTGCCGGTGCTGCTGAAAAACACGCTGGTTGGCACATTGGGCTGGCCGACGGATCTGGCGGCGCATCTTGAGATCATGATCGTCGGCGCGCTGATCGTCATTTTCCTGGTCGCGGAACCGCACGGGCTGGCGCAGCTGTGGCGGATCACCAAGGAAAAACTGCGGCTCTGGCCCTTTCCGCATTAGGGCCGGGGATCGCGCCGGGAGAGGAGGCCCGGCGCGCAAGAAGAAACATCGCAACATCACTGGGAGGAGATGAAAAGATGAAGAAAGTTCTCGTAAGTGCCGTGGCGGCCGCGCTGGTGGCCGGACCGGCCGCGGCGGATCTGGTGTTCCCCGATCTGAGCTATCGCACCGGGCCATATGCGGCAAACGGCATTCCGTTTTCCGACGGCTATCAGGATTACATGACCCTGCTGAACGAACGCGATGGCGGCATCGGTGGCGAGATGATCAAGGTCATCGAATGCGAAACCGGGTATAACACCGAGAAGGGCGTCGAGTGCTACGAGGCGACCAAGGGCGAGGGCGCGCTGCTGTACCAGCCGCTGTCGACCGGCATCACCTATCAGCTGATCCCCAAGGCAACGGCGGATGGCATTCCCGTGCACTCAATGGGCTATGGGCGCACCAGTGCCAAGAATGGCGAGGTGTTTCACAACATCTTCAACTACCCGGCCAACTACTGGGACGGTGCCAGCCATGCCATCACGCAGATCCTGAACGAGAACGAAGGCGATATTGCGGATCTGAAGATCGCGCTGGTCTATCACAACTCGGCCTACGGCAAGGAGCCGATCCGCACGCTGGAGGAACTGTCGAAGAAGCACGGCTACGAGCTGAGCCTGCTGCCCGTCGACAGCCCCGGACAGGAGCAGAAAAGCCAGTGGTTGCAGATCCGCCGGGAACGCCCCGATTACGTGATCATGTGGGGCTGGGGTGTGATGAACCAGGTCGCCATCCAGGAAGCGGTGAACATCCGCTATCCGATGGACCACTTCATCGGCATCTGGTGGTCTGGGTCTGAGAACGATGTGCTGCCGGCGGGCGAGGCCGCGGATGGCTACAAGGCACTGACGTTTCACAACCTCGGCAGCGATTACCCGGTCTACGACGATCTGAAAAAGTACGTTGTCGACGCTGGCAAGGCGGCGGGCGCGGGCGATCAGCTGGGAACCGCGCTCTATTCCCGCGGCATGTACGCGGCGATGCTGGCGACCGAGGCCGCGCGCACCGCGCAGGACATGTTCGACACCAAGGCGCTGACGCCGGCGCAGATGCGCGATGGCATGGAAAACCTCGAGATGACGGAGGCGAAGATGGCGGCGCTCGGCCTGCCGAACTTCGGCCCCGAATTCAAGGTGACCTGCTCCAACCACGGTGGCGACGGCCTGGGCGCCGTGGCGCAATGGGACGCGAAGGCAAGGGAATGGTCGTTGATCACCGACTACTTCCCGGCGGATGAGGAGGTTCTGAACCCCCTGATCACCGCCGACAGCATGGCCTTTGCCGAGGAAAACAACATCACCCCCGGGTGCATGTGACACCACGCGCACCCCGGCCTGCCTGGCGGGTCGGGGGCATTTGAACGGGGGATGGCCGGAATGCTGGATGCAGGCAAGGCGCAGGACAACCTGCTGGAAGTGAACAACATCGAGGTGATCTACAACCACGTGATCCTGGTGCTCAAGGGCGTCAGCCTGTCGGTGCCCAAGGGCGGCATTACTGCCCTGTTGGGCGGCAATGGCGCGGGCAAGACGACGACGCTGAAGGCGATTTCCAACCTGCTGCATTCAGAGCGTGGCGAGGTCACAAAGGGATCGGTGCTGTACCACGGCAAGACGGTGCAGCACCGCGACCCGGCCAGCCTGGTCAAGGCGGGCGTCATCCAGGTGATGGAGGGTCGGCACTGCTTCGAGCATCTGACGGTCGAGGAAAACCTTCTGACCGGCAGCTATACCCGCGCGGCCAGCCGGGCCGAGATCGAACAGGATCTGGAACTGGTCTACAGCTATTTCCCCCGCCTCAAGCTGCGCCGCAAGAGCCAGGCGGGCTATACCTCGGGCGGGGAACAGCAGATGATCGCCATCGGTCGCGCACTGATGAGCCGCCCCGAGACGATCCTGCTGGACGAGCCGTCGATGGGCCTGGCGCCGCAGTTGGTCGAGGAAATCTTTACCATCGTGAAAAACCTGAACGAAGAGGAGGGGACGACCTTCCTGCTGGCGGAACAGAACACCAACGTGGCCCTGCGCTATGCCCACTACGGCTATATCCTGGAATCGGGGCGCATCGTGATGGATGGCCCGGCCGCAGAGCTGCGTGAAAACCCCGACGTCAAGGAATTCTACCTCGGCATGTCCGACGAAGGGCGCAAGAGCTTTCGTGACGTGCGTTCCTACCGGCGGCGCAAACGGTGGCTGTCGTGATCGGCCTCCCCCGGGTGCCGGGCGCGCACTACAGATCCTGAGAGGCGAAACCATGTCGCAACATTTCGATACGCTTGAGACCCGCAGCATGGAGGCCCGCGAAGCGGCCCTGGCCACGGATCTGCCCCGCCAGATCGCGGCGGCGCAGCGTCTTGCGGGGTATGGCGACCGGCTGGCCGGCATCGACGCGGCCCGGATCGCTTCGGTCGGCGCGCTGGCGACACTGCCCATCCTCAGAAAATCCGACCTGGTGGCGGCGCAGAGCGCCAGCGCCCCTTTGGGCGGGCTGACCACCCTGCCGATCAGCGGATTCGCGCATGTGTTTCAGAGCCCGGGTCCGATCTACGAACCCGGCGGGGCCTCGCATGACTGGTGGCGAATGGGGCGGTTCCTGCACGCCTGCGGTATCGGCAAGGGCGACATCGTGCAGAACTGCTTCGGCTATCACCTGACGCCTGCCGGGATGATCTTTGAAAACGGTGCGCGCGCGGTCGGGGCCTCGGTGCTGCCCGCAGGCACCGGCCAGACCGACCTGCAGGCGCGGGCCGCCCATGACCTTGGCATTACCGCCTATGCGGGGACACCGGATTACCTCAAGGTGATTCTGGACCGGGCAGAGGCGCTGCACCTGCCGCTGAAAGTCACCCGTGCCGCAGTGGGCGGCGGCGCGCTGTTCCCCAGCTTGCGCGCCGAATATGCGGACCGCGGCATCGCCTGCCTGCAATGCTATGCCACGGCGGACCTCGGCAACATCGCCTATGAAAGTGCTGCGATGGAGGGGATGATCGCCGACGAGGGCGTGATCATCGAAATCGTCCGCCCCGGCACGGGCGATCCGGTCGCCCCCGGCGAGGTCGGCGAGGTGGTGGTGACCACCCTGAACCCGGATTATCCGTTGATCCGCTTCGCCACCGGTGACCTCAGCGCGGTACTTCCCGGCATCAGCCCCTGCGGGCGGACAAACCTGCGCATCAAGGGCTGGATGGGGCGTGCCGACCAGACAACCAAGATCAAGGGCATGTTCGTGCGCCCCGAACAGGTCGCCGATTTCGTGCGCCAGCACGCCGATGTCAGCCGCGCCCGCGTCATCGCCCGACGCGAGGGCGAGATGGACATCATGATCCTGCGCATCGAAAGCGACGGCGGCGACAGCGCCCGCTACCAGCCGAGCGCACTTCAGACCCTGAAACTGAAGGCCGAGATCGAGATCGTCGCCAGGGGTTCCCTGCCCAACGACGGCCTGGTGATCGAGGATCAGCGCGTTTACGACTAGGCGCGCGCCCGCTCGCTCATCTGGCCGGAAATACCCCCGCCGGAGGCTCCCGTCTGCGGTGCCAGGTGCAGCCCGCGCCGCCCGGCACTCCCCCTGGGGACAGGGCCGTCAAGCAACAGAGCCGTCAAGCAAAAGGGCCGCGAAGGAAAAAGGGCTGCCAAAGAAAAAGGGCCGCCAAAAGCGACCCTTTCCGGTAAGTCTTGTGCTGCTGTCGCGGCACCCGGGGCAATCAGCCCTGGCGTGCCTTGAAGCGAGGCTGCGTCTTGTTGATCACGTAAACGCGGCCTTTACGGCGCACGACGCGGCAATCGCGGTGGCGCTGCTTCAGCGAGCGGAGCGAGTTACGAACCTTCATGGTCATCTCCTCTTGTCGCGGCGCGGCTAGCGCCAGTGTTTCGCGGTTGGCAATCAGACGATTACCGATGAATTCATGGTGGGCGATACAAGGTTCGAACTTGTGACCCCTTCGATGTCAACGAAGTGCTCTACCACTGAGCTAATCACCCATGACCGGTTTGGCCCCTGCCCCTTTTAACCAAAAGGAGCGCGGAGTTCCGCGCCGGTTCGGGTCGTATAAAAGGAGTCGATGGCGGGATCAAGGGGCTTTTGGCATTCCTTTTTTGGGGTAGTATCAGGGCGCATCCGGAGTTGTCATGACACGATCCGCCTTTGAACTGTTTCGCCCCGTTCGCCTTGGGACCAGTGTGGTTTTCGCGTCGCCCCATTCCGGGCGCGACTACCCCGACGATCTGATGCAAAGGACCCGTCTGGACAGGCATCAGGTGCGCTCCTCCGAGGATGCCTTCATCGACCGTCTGTTTGCTTCGGCACCGGATGTCGGGGCACCGCTGCTCTGCGCGACGGCGCCCCGGGCCTATGTCGACATGAACCGCGCGATCGACGAGTTGGACCCCGCGCTGGTCGAGGGTGTCCGGCGCCGTGGGCATAACCCGCGAATCGCGTCCGGCCTCGGTGTGATTCCGCGCGTCGTGGCGGGCGGAATGCCGATTTATCACGGAAAACTGACGCTGGAGGAGGCCGAGGCGCGGCTGGAACGCACCTGGAAGCCGTATCACGCCACGCTGCAAAGCCTGCTGAACGAGGCCCGCGCGGCCTTTGGCGAGGCGATCCTGCTGGATTGCCATTCGATGCCGCACGAGGCGCTGGACGGGGTGGCGCGCAATGCCCGGCGTCGCCCGGAGGTGGTGATCGGGGACCGGTTCGGTGCTTCGGCCGACAGTTTCCTGATCGACCGGATCGAGGCCGCCTTCGTGAATGCCGGGCTGAACGTGGTACGCAATGCGCCCTTTGCGGGGGCCTATGTCACGCAGCACTATGGCCGTCCCGCGCGGGCCCAGCACGCGGTGCAGATCGAGATCGACCGCGCCATCTACATGGACGAAGCCCGCATCGAGCCGCTGCCGCGATTCGATGCCTTTGCCGAAGTGATTCGCGGTGTGGTGGCGGAAATTGCCGATCTGGGGCGCAGCGGGGTGCCGCTGGCCGCCGAATAGCTCGGGGCCCCAGCGACACGAGATCATTTCTCAGGCAGATCGAAACTCAGGCAATTCGCAGGGATCGCCGGGCGCTTTCGGGGTGGGCTGCGCGGGCGGGGTGGGCTGCGCGGGCTAGCGCAGCGCCCGTCCCTTGCGGATGGCATCGGGGCCGAAGCGGGCGCGAATAGCATCTGTGGCGCGCTCGGCCTCGCTGCGGCGGGCCGCGTTCGGGTCCAGCAGGTCGGGGGCGCGATCGGCCTCGGCGTCGGACGTCAGATCGGTCAGTCCGACCCCGATCAGGCGAAACGGCCCCTGGTCGCCCAGGGCATCGAACAACGCGCGCGATTCGCGGTACAGGCGGTCGGCCATCTGGGTGCTGTCGCGCAGCGCATGGCGGCGGGTGATCAGTGAAAAGTTGGCGCGTTTCAGCTTCAGCACCACCACGCGGCCCGCCAGATCCTTGGCCTTGGCGCGGTCTGCGACCTTTTCGGCCAGCCGCCACAGGTGACCGTCCAGCAAATCCGGGTCCGAGGTATCCTCGAAAAACGTCGTCTCGTTCGAGATGGATTTCATCGGGGCGTGGGCGGTGACGCGTCGCATGTCCTCGCCCCGTGCGAGGTGCCAGAGGCGGTCGCCCATGGAACCGAACCGCGCCGCCAGATCCCGCTGGTCCCAGCGACGGAGATCGGCAAAGGTCTGGATTCCGGCCTTGTCGAGCGAGGCCTGCCCGGCCGCCCCGACACCCCAGATGAGGCGCACTGGTTTGGGGGCAAGGAAATCCTGCGTTTCGGCCTTGCCGATCACTGAAAACCCGTGCGGCTTGTCCATGTCCGAGGCGATCTTGGCCAGGAACTTGTTGTGGCTGAGGCCGATGGAGCCGGTCAGGCCGAGTTCGTCGCGCATCCGCTTTACCAGACGCGCCAGCATCACCGCAGGGGCATGGCCATGCAGGCGGAGAGTGCCGGTCAGATCGAGAAACGCCTCGTCCAGCGACAGGGGTTCGATGGCCGGCGTCATCTCTTCCATCATGGCGCGGATGGCGCGCGATGCCTCGACATAGGCCGACATGCGCGGTTTGATGACCACCGCGTCGGGGCAGAGTTTCAGGGCCTGGAACATCGGCATGGCGGATCGCACGCCACGGATGCGCGCCACGTAGCAGGCGGTCGAGACCACGCCGCGCCTGCCGCCGCCGATGATGACGGGTTTGCCCGCCAGATCCGGGTTGTCGCGCTTTTCGACAGAGGCATAGAAGGCATCGCAATCCATATGCGCGATGGAGAGCGACATCAGTTCGTCATGCGCGATCACCCGCGGGCTGCGGCAGGCGGGGCAGCGCAGGTGCGACGCGCGCGGCGCGTCGAAATCGGTGAGGCAGTCGCGGCAGAGTGCGTGCATGGGGGCCTGCGGGGCGGGAAATGGGGCGCGACGCCGGTCGGGCGCCTGCGTCTTGGTGCAATTGGCTGGGGGCATGATATACCGCTGCCATGGACAGGCAAACCGACATTTCCCCCGGGGCGTTCGACCGCGCACGCGATGTATACGGCGCCAAGCTGCTGATCCTGTTCGGCACGCGAATGCCGGTGATCCTGCGCGACAACCGATCCGATATTCCCGATCCGAACAAGCTGGACCTGCCGGGGGGCGGGCGCGAGGCAGGCGAAAGCGCAGTCGAGTGCGTGCTGCGCGAAACGCGCGAAGAGCTGAGCCTGGGGTTGGCGCCGCGTGATCTGCACTATGGGCGCGCCTATCGCAACGGGGCGGGGCGCGAGGTCTGGTTTTTTGCCGCGCACCTGGACTATGCGCGGCTGGACGAGATTGCCCTGGGCGACGAGGGGCAGAGTTGGCATCTGATGCAGATGGCCGAGTATCTGTCCCACGCCAGCGGCATCGTGGCGTTTCAGGATCGGCTGGCGGACTACCTGGCGTGGGCGGGCGCGCGGGTTCCGCCGCGCTGAAGCATGCTGCGCCGATCCGGGGGCCGGATCAGAGCCGGGCGATTTCGGACAGGATGGCCTGTGTCGCGGCGCGGGGATCGGTGGCGCGCCAGATCGGGCGACCGACGACGATATGATCGGCCCCGTCGCGGATGGCGTTGGCCGGGGTGGCGATGCGTTTCTGGTCATCGGAGGCATCGCTCTCGGGGCGGATGCCGGGTGTGACGATCAGGCGGCCCGCCGCCTGCGGAAGGGCACGGATCATCGCGGCCTCTTGCGCAGAGGCGATGACGCCATGCGCACCGGCCTCGAATGCGCGGGCGGCGCGTTCGGCCACCAGATCGGCGGTGTCACCCGGCTTGAGGCAGCTTGCATCCAGATCGCCGCGATCAAGCGAGGTCAGGATCGTCACGGCGAGGATCTTGAGGTCGGTGCCTGCGGCGCCTTCGCGGGCGGCGCGCACGACATGGGGGTCGCCGTGGACAGTCAGGAAATCCAGATCGAACTGCGCCAGGCCCCGCACCGCTGCTTCGACCGTGGCGCCGATGTCGAAGAGTTTCATGTCGAGGAAGATACGCTTGCCTTGTTCCTGCTTGAGTTCGTTGGCGAGGCCGAGGCCGCCGCCGGTCAGCATCCCCAGCCCGATCTTGTAGAAGGAGACGGCATCGCCCAGCTGTTCGGCCAGGTGCAGCCCGGCAACCGCATTCGGGACGTCCATGGCGACGATCAGCCGGTCGTCGGAGGGTTGAGTGTGAGCGTGCGTCATCTGGTGGCCCCTTCTGTGTGCAGCGCCCTGTCGGGCAGGGCAGGGCCGTCATGCGCAGCAGAACGCCGCGCGTCAAGGGTGTCGCGGCATGCGGTGATGGTCGGGTGGCGCGCCTGGCGTGTTTGCGGGGCGCGGCACCGGGGGGAGGGCGCAGAGGCAAAAAGGGGTCCGGGCATGTCTGGTCGGCAGCCGTCGTCCCGGACCCTAGACGCGCACGGTGGAACATCCTGTACCAGAACCGGCCGGTTGAGGCGTCAACCTGGTCTGGCCGCGCGCACCGTCATGAGACAATGCCGGGGCGCGCGATAAGCGGATGCGCCGTGCGCATGCGTGAAGAAGCCGAATGCCGCGACACGGCGGCAGGTCAGGGGCCGGGCGGAGATTGTCCGGTGGCATTGGTCAGAAGGAGATGCGCCCGAGAATGCGGGCAGGTCTGATCAAAAAAGAGGGCGGATGGAAAATCGCCCGTGGCGCCCCTCAGGCTTCAATTAGGGAATTTCGGTCATTGCTATTGTTTCGCCAGAGCGATGCGCCGTTGCATGAATTGCAATCTGTGGCGCGGTAATCTGGCAGTTCTACCCATAGTTATGTTTTTGTACTTTGGGGTAATCTTAATTCTTGAGAATCTGAATGTAAAGCGGGTGCAGCAATTGCACTGCATTTACAGGGCATGCATTGGGGGCTTTTCCGTGCGACTCATATGTCCCTCGCGCCCGACCGTGTCGGCCAAGAACGGCCGGCCGGAAACGACGGCAATATCCGAAGGGGTGTGACCAGAACGCGGGCACGCACCGCGTTGAATGAGGCCGCTGTGGAGCTGTTCGCGCCGTGGAAAACCGCGTGCTTTTCCGCACGCTGGCGAAGAGTCGTCCTGTGGCGGCGCGGTCGGCCTGCGGTTCACGCGGGTTGGGGCCAACAGGGGCCAGTCAGGTCAGGCCGCGCGGCGCAGCAGGCGATCCCACAGGGCGTTGGTGGCCTGGTGCACGATTGCGGGCAGGCTGTCAAAGCTGTGCATGTCGGGGCGACGGGCGCGCATCGTGCTATCCTGCCGGGTGTGGCGACGCTGGGCCATGTCGACGACGGCGATGCTGACATCGGCATAATCCATCGTTATCGGTGCCCGCAGGGAAATCGGGTAGGTGAAGGCTTCGCCCCGGTCGAACAAAGTGACGCAGGCCTCGAAGGCCCGTTCGGCGGGGTTGTAACGGATCGTGGAAATGCGTGTTTTGGTCGTCGTCATGAGGACCTCCTGCTCGCTGGTTATCTGTTCTGTGCCTGTCCTTTGCAGGGAATAAACGGATTGGGGTGCAGGAGAGTTCCGTTTGCCGTTCTGGGGCGGCTTGAACCCGCCGATGGCATCCCCCATCTTTGATACGGAGGTTCCAAGCCAGGTATGCCTATTAAGGGTGCCGGACAGCGGAACGCTTGTTGAAAAGGAGAGAGACCCATGGACTTGACCAAGTTCACGGAGCGGTCGCGCGGCTTTATCCAGGCGGCGCAGACCATTGCAATCAGAGAAAACCATCAGCGGCTTTTGCCCGAGCACATCCTGAAGGCGCTGATGGATGATGACGAAGGCCTCGCCAGCAATCTGATCGGCAAGGCCGGCGGCGATGTCGGGGCGGTGACCCAGGCGCTGGCGGTGGCGCTGAAGAAGGTTCCCGTGATCGGGGGCGACAGCGGCCAGATCTACATGGATAACCAGACGGTCAAGGTGATTGCCGAGGCCGAGAAGGTCGCCAAGCAGGCCAAGGATACCTTTGTACCTGTGGAACGCCTGCTGACCGCGCTTGCGCTGGTCAAGGGCGGCGCGCGCGATACGCTGGAGGCCGGGGGCGTCAGCGCGCAAAAGCTGAACGCCGCGATCAACGACATTCGCAAGGGCCGCACGGCCGATACGGCAAGTGCCGAGGATACCTTCGAAGCGTTGGAGAAATATGCCCTGGATCTGACGGCGCGCGCCGAAGAGGGCAAGATCGACCCGATCATCGGCCGCGACGACGAAATCCGCCGGGCGATGCAGGTGCTGTCGCGCCGCACCAAGAACAACCCGGTCCTGATCGGGGAACCCGGGGTCGGCAAGACCGCGATTGCCGAGGGACTGGCACTGCGCATCATCAATGGCGATGTGCCCGAGTCGCTTCGTAACAAGCGCCTGCTGGCGCTGGACATGGGCAGCCTGATTGCCGGTGCGAAATACCGTGGCGAATTCGAGGAACGGCTGAAGGCCATCCTGAAGGAAATAGAATCCGCAGCCGGAGAGGTGATCCTGTTCATCGACGAGATGCACACGCTGGTCGGCGCCGGCAAGGCCGACGGCGCGATGGATGCTGCCAACCTGATCAAACCCGCGCTGGCGCGGGGCGAGTTGCACTGTATCGGCGCGACCACGCTGGATGAATACCGCAAGTACGTGGAAAAGGACGCGGCACTTGCCCGTCGCTTCCAGCCGGTGATGGTGTCGGAACCGACTGTCGAGGACACCATCAGCATCCTGCGCGGCATCAAGGAAAAGTACGAGCTGCACCATGGCGTGCGGATCAGCGACTCGGCCCTGGTGGCGGCGGCGACGCTGAGCCATCGCTACATCACCGACCGCTTTCTGCCCGACAAGGCGATCGACCTTGTGGACGAGGCCGCGAGCCGGTTGCGGATGGAGGTTGATTCAAAGCCCGAGGAACTGGACCAGCTGGATCGCAACATCCTGCAGATGCAGATCGAGATCGAAGCCCTGCGCAACGAGGATGACGCCGCCAGCAAGGACCGGTTGGAAACGCTGGAGCGTGACCTTGCCGATGTGCAGGAACGGTCCGACAGCATGACGGCCAAATGGCAGGCGGAGCGCGACAAGCTGGCCGGTGCGCGAGAGCTGAAGGAACAGCTGGACCGGGCACGGGCGGACCTTGAGATCGCCAAGCGCAATGGCGACCTGGCCCGCGCGGGCGAGCTGTCCTATGGCATCATCCCGCAGTTGGAAAAACAGTTGGGCGAGGCCGAGGAGCAGGAAGCCGAAGGCGTGATGGTCGAAGAGGCCGTGCGCCCCGAGCAGATCGCGCAGGTGGTCGAACGCTGGACCGGCATTCCGACCGCGAAGATGCTGGAGGGCGACCGCGAGAAACTGCTGCGCATGGAAGACGGTTTGCACAAGCGCGTCATCGGCCAGAACTCGGCCGTGCGGGCGCTGTCGAATGCGGTGCGGCGCGCGCGCGCCGGTCTGAACGACGAGAACCGGCCGCTGGGGTCGTTCCTGTTTCTTGGGCCGACGGGCGTAGGCAAGACCGAGCTGACCAAGGCCGTGGCCGAGTACCTGTTTGACGACGACAACGCGATGGTGCGCATCGACATGAGCGAGTTCATGGAGAAACACAGCGTCGCGCGTCTGATCGGCGCCCCTCCGGGCTATGTCGGGTATGACGAGGGCGGTGTGCTGACCGAGGCTGTACGGCGGCGCCCCTATCAGGTGGTGCTGTTCGACGAGGTCGAAAAGGCACACCCCGATGTCTTCAACGTGCTGTTGCAGGTGCTGGATGACGGCGTGCTGACCGATGGTCAGGGGCACAAGGTCGACTTCAAGCAGACGCTGATCATCCTGACGTCGAACCTTGGCGCGCAGGCGCTGAGCCGGTTGCCCGAAGGGGCCGATGCGGGCGAGGCCAAGCGCGACGTGCTGGAAGCGGTGCGGGCGCATTTCCGCCCCGAGTTCCTGAACCGCCTGGATGAGATCATCGTGTTCGATCGTCTGGCCCGCAAGGACATGAACGGGATCGTCGATATCCAGATGTCGCGCCTGCTGAAACGCCTGGCGGCGCGCAAGATCACGTTGCAGCTGGACGACGGTGCGCGGCAGTGGCTGGCGGACGAAGGGTATGACCCGGTGTTCGGGGCGCGGCCTTTGAAACGGGTGATCCAGCGCGTGTTGCAGGATCCGCTGGCCGAAGCCCTGCTGGCGGGAGAGGTGCGCGATGGCGACACGGTGCCGGTGACGGCGGGCGCCGAAGGGTTGCTGATCGGCAATCGTGTCGGCGCTTCTCAGCGCGGCAAGCCCGATGAAGCGACGGTGCACTGAGGCGGTGCACTGAGGCGGTGCACTGAGAGGCGAGAGGCCCCGAGCCGATCACCCGACTTCGGGCGTGATCTGACCTTGGGACCGCGGCGCAGTCCCCTGCGCCGCGGTCATTGCAGGTTTCCGCAATTGCGCCACCGCCGTAGATTCGGCACATTGCGCCGCGTAGGGACACCGAATTCCTGCATCCTCATTTCAAGCAATTTATTTTACAGTGGCGGCCTGAAGTCGGCCGCCACTTATTTGTCAGGCGTAAGGGCCGCCGAGGGCCTTTCGCGGCGATCCTTGCAATCGCGCTCTTTCGGGCAGGTGGACCGGTCTCAAAGCACCTGCATCTTGATTGCAATGGCAACGGCCTGTGCATTGCTGCGCGCGCCCAGCTTTGAGCGCATGGCGGAAAGGTGATGCGCCGCGGTACGATCTGCCAAGGTCAGATGATCCGCGATCTGTTGCACCTGAAGCCCCTCTGCCAGCAAACTGAGAACGTCATATTCGCGGTCGCTGAGCTTGTAATGGTGGCGCGACAGCTCTCCGAAGCTGAGGCTGGTCATCAGGTGTTCGCAGATAGAGCGGATGGTGGACTGCTGGGCCAGGAAGGCGCGATCATGCTCTTCGCCCGAATCCGTGGGATCCTGCACCAGGCTCATCCCGGCGCTGAAGATACCGTCGCCATAGGGAACGCGACGCAGACGCACGGTGACACCGGCCCGCAGGCCGTGGTCGCTGATATGGCGGATCTTGTAGCGGTGCTTTTCCGTCATGTCGGGCGAGTAATAGTCCAGCGGCAGTTCGGACCACAGCTTTGGCCTGCCAGAGCTGCGACAGTGCGTGACGAACGGGTCTTCCATCTTGTGCGCTTCGGCCTGGACGCTTTTGCGATATTCGGCACCCATCCCGGAAAAGGTGGCGGTATCCAGAATCTGCCCGTCTTTCTTGAGGTAGGCCTGGGTATAGTGGAACCGGGTGTATCCGTAGGGCCGCACCACCTCGGCCAGGACCGCGAAGCTTTCTTCGACGGATCGCACGGCTGCAAACCGGTCCGAGATATCTGTGTGGAAATTGGCAAGCTGGTTCATATGGAACGATACTGTTTTCGGGTGTGCCGGCAAAATCAATGCCTGCGCCTGTCCGTGTTTCCGATCACTCTGGCGGACAGGGGCGCCTTATTCATCGGATGTTTTCAAAGTGCTATGGTTTCATTCAGGCGAAAAACGCACGGCTGTCAAGATTTCGCAGAGTTGCGGTTGCTGCGCCCAGACCTGTCCGACATGGTGATCCGAAGGCGGAGAATCCGCGAAAGGGAGTCGGAGTATGGAGCTGGTCGCCCCGGTGATTGAATGGCTGATCGTGGCCTTTGTGTTCGCGATCGGCATCGCGGTGCTGGCCGTGGTGGTGATGTTCCTGCTGGATATCAGCCAGCGAGAGGATGCCGTGCGGCGCAATTACCCGGTGATCGGGCGGTTTCGTGCCATCTTTACGAAGCTGGGCGAGTTCTTTCGCCAATACTTCTTTGCCATGGATCGCGAGGAGATGCCGTTCAACCGGGCTCAGCGCGACTGGGTCTATACGGCGGCAAAGGGGCAGGGGAACACGGTTGCGTTCGGGTCGACCAAGAACCTGTCGATCCCCGGCACCCCGATCTTTGTCAACGCGGTGTTTCCGCCGCTGGACGACCAGTTTGCGATGACCAAACCGCTGCAGATCGGCCCGTATGCGCGCCACCCCTACATGGCGCCGTCGATCTTCAATATCTCAGGCATGTCCTTTGGGGCGCTGTCCCAGCCGGCGGTCGAGGCCCTGAGCATGGGCGCAAAGGAGGCCGGGATCTGGCTGAACACCGGCGAGGGCGGGTTGTCACCGCATCACCTGGTGGCGGAATGCGATATCGTGTTCCAGATCGGAACGGCGAAGTTCGGTGTGCGCGATCACGCGGGAAACCTGAGCGACGAAAAACTGCGCGCCGTCGCGTCCAAACCGCAGGTCAAGATGTTCGAGCTGAAACTGGCGCAGGGCGCCAAGCCCGGCAAGGGCGGCATTCTGCCCGCCGCCAAGATCGACGAGGAGGTCGCGGAGATTCGCGGTGTGCCAATGGGGGTGGACGCCGTTTCGCCCAACCGCCACGCCGAGATCGATGATTTCGGTGACCTGCTGGACGTGATCGGCCATATCCGCGAGGTGACGGGCAAACCGGTAGGGTTCAAAACCGTGATCGGATCATCGGACGCCTACGAGGAGCTGTTCGAGATGATCCGCACGCGGGGTCCGGAAAGCGCGCCGGATTTCATCACGATCGACGGCGGCGAGGGGGGCACCGGTGCGGCACCGATGCCGCTGATGGACATGGTGGGGATGCCCCTGCGCGAGGCGCTGCTGCGCATGGTCGACATGCGCGACAAATACGGCCTCAAGAACCGCATTCGCATTATTGCCAGCGGCAAGATGGTGAATCCCGGCGATGTTGCCTGGGCCATCTGCGCCGGTGCGGATTTCGTCACCTCTGCGCGCGGGTTCATGTTCTCGCTCGGCTGTATTCAGGCGCTCAAGTGCAACAAGAACACCTGTCCGACCGGCATCACCACCCACGACCCGCATCTGCAACGCGGGCTGGTGCCCGAGAGAAAGTTCATGAAGGTCGCGAATTTCGCCCGCGCCGTGGTCAAGGAAGTCGAGATGATCGCGCATTCCGTCGGCGTGGCCGAACCCCGCCTGATGCGCCGCCGCCATGTCCGGATCGTCCAGGCGAACGGCGATTCCATCGTGCTGCGTCACATTCGCCCCAGTTTCGGGGGTGACGACCTGCCGGCCGAGGCCAGCCCGAACAAGATGCCGGTGCAGGCCCCGGATTCGCGTAAGTGACATGTCGCCGCTTTCGGGTGAGATGTTTCGCCTGATCCGGGTCAAATGTTTCGGGAATGCCACGCAGACGTTATCAATCCTCATTTTGACGAAACCGAAAGCCGGGTTAGGACGTACCTGAACCGAGAGTTACGACAGGAGGACCTCATGGCGCGGAACTGGAACGGCAAACTGACCGAAAACGACGTGACCCCAGAAGGGTTGTACCTGAACCGGCGGCAGATCATGGCGGGTGCGATGGCCGGGCTTGGCCTCGGCTCGATCGCGGGCCCGGCACTGGCCGCGCCCACCGGGCTGACGCCGAACACGCTGGAAGAGATCACCAACTACAACAACTACTACGAATTCGGCACCGGCAAGGAAGACCCCGCAGAATACGCCCATAACCTGACGACCGCGCCCTGGAGCGTGGAGATCAACGGCATGGTCGACAAACCCGGCACTTACGCGCTTGAGGATATCGTCAAGGGCAAGGACATCGAGGAGCGGATCTATCGCCTGCGTTGCGTCGAAGCCTGGTCGATGGTCATCCCCTGGAACGGCTTTCAGCTGAGCGCGCTGCTGGACCAGGTCGGTGTGCAGTCGGGTGCGAAATACGTGGCGTTCGAAACGGCCTATCGCCCGGACGAGATGATCGGCGCGTCGCGCCCCGTGCTGGACTGGCCTTATCGCGAAGGTCTGCGGCTGGACGAGGCGATGAATCCGCTGACGCTGCTGGCGACCGGGATCTATGGCAAGGACCTGCTGGGCCAGAACGGTGCCCCGCTGCGTCTGGTGGTGCCGTGGAAATACGGCTTCAAGTCCATCAAGTCGATCGTGCGCATCACCCTGCAGGAAGAGCAGCCCTTTACCAGCTGGAAGGATGCCAATCACCGCGAATACGGGTTCTACAGCAACGTGAACCCCACAGTGGACCATCCCCGCTGGAGCCAGGCCACCGAACGGGTGATCGGTGCCGGCCTGTTCGGCAGCCGACGCGAGACGGATATGTTCAACGGCTATGGCGACGAGGTGGCCGGCATGTATTCGGATCTGGATCTGCAGAAGAACTTCTGAGGTGGCGATGTCTCTTCCCCTCTTGCCCGGCGTGATCGCAGACCCGGTAAACCGCACCCTGCGCAAGGTGCCGGCCTGGCCGCTCTATATACTGGGGGCGATTCCGCCGGTGGTCTTGTTCTGGGCTGGTGTCACCGGGCGGCTGGGTGTCGACCCGGTCAAGGATATGGAGCACCAGATGGGCGAATGGGGGCTTTGGCTGCTGATCGCCGGTCTGTGCGTCACACCGATGCGCCGTTACGCCGGGATCAGCCTGCTGAAGTATCGTCGGGCGTTCGGATTGCTCGCCTTTTTCTATATACTGGGGCATCTGCTGATCTGGCTGGTGCTGGACGTTCAGATCCTGTCGCAGATCTGGGCGGATATCGTGAAGCGCCCCTATATCACCGTGGGGATGGGGGCCTTCGTGCTGATGATTCCGCTGGCGGTGACCTCCAACAACGCGTCGATCCGTCGGCTGGGCAAGACATGGCGCCGACTTCACAAGCTGGTCTATGCGATCGCCCTGCTGGGGTCGCTGCATTTCGTGCTGCTGGTGAAGGGCTTTCAGATCGAACCCTATATCTACATGGCGGTGATCCTGGCCCTTCTGGCGCTGAGACTGCCCCGCACGGGCAAGCGCCGCAGTCTGCGCGCAGCCTGATGGAGAGAGGGAAGGACCGGGCGGAGTGCACAAGCGGTTCGCCCGGTTCTCTTTCCGGGCCGCGAAACAGGACGTTGGGAGCAAAAGGTCGCAAGCGCCGGCCGGTGCAGGGGCGCACAAGAGGCCCGGGGCAGCGCGCAATGCCTGCGAGTCTGTGGAGAACTTGTGATTCACCGTTCCATGGCCGGGTTGGGCGCCTGTTACAGGCGGAAATTCACTTTCTTTTCGTCTCTAAGTGTATGTTATGGTTGGGTAATTCAGATAGTTTCAGGTTTTATGACGTTTTCATTGAAAAAGGGGTTGCGGGTTTAGGTGGTAAACTCTAGAACCCCCTTCACCGGCGGCGCTGAGGCGCA
>TARA_R110000868_G_scaffold150063_3_pt1 | contig 75800 bp, 60 predicted proteins | sample TARA_R110000868 | Tara Oceans TARA_R110000868 (sample SAMEA4397489) | marine metagenome | biome: Polar Biome; feature: [SRF] surface water layer (ENVO:00010504); material: water (ENVO:00002006), including particulate matter (ENVO:01000060) such as... | depth 5 m | reverse complement strand
TACATCTATTTTTATTACAGGGTTAACAGTATAATTTTCGTTGTAAGAACATCCTTTTGAATCTGTAACCCTAAACGTATAGGTGTTAGGAGCAAGATTATTGAATACTCCTGTGAGATTTGTTGCTACGGAAGCAGCTGGGGCAATGATTTCATAAGTTATAGCTCCACTCCCCCCTATCGCAGTTAAGGTGACATTTGATGTCTCGGAGGGACAATTTGCCGCTGTACTGCTGAAAGTGATATCAGTTGGTGGATCTAAAGCAGGAACATTAACAGGAATGGTCGCAAAAGTACATCCACTGGCATCTTTTATAGTTATTGTGTAATCTCCGTTGGTAAGTCCGGTAAAGGTGTCCCCGGCAACAAAATTTACTCCGTCGATACTATAGGTATAACCGGGTGTTCCCCCAGTTATATTTTGTGCCTGTATGCTAGCTGTTTGTAAACAAGTATAGGGCTGTGTTATTACTGCGTCAGCTGTAATAGCATTTGGCGCTGTTAGGGTTGCGCTGCCATTGACAGTACAACCTTTACTGTCCTGTACTATATAATTATAGGTGCCTGAACCAAGTCCTGAGTAGGTAGTCTGATTGCTGAGTCCAGCACCATTGAAATTAACTTGGTAAGGTGCGGTTCCAAAGTTTGGATCTATTAAAATTTCAACACTGCCATTGGCTGCACTATCACAATTTGGATCTGTAGTATTACTGGTTGCAATCGGATTGGTAATTGGGTCAATTACAACTGTGGTTTGCGCTGTACAGCCTTCACTATCGGTAATTAGGAATGTAAAGCTTCCGTCTACTGCCGTGGTATAAGTAATGGTATTTCCCACTATTGCCGTGCTTGCTCCACCATTAATTTGGTAGCTATAGGCGGCATAACCTCCATTTATTGTAATATCAATTATCGCATCAGGAGAAGCGGAACAATCCAGTTCTTTGGTAATGGCATTGGACACTGTCAACTGTGGCTCAATGGTTATGGTATTTGTGATAACGTTACAACCATAGGCATCGCGTACCAAAACCGTATAAGCTCCGGGGGCAAGGTTATTAAAGACATTGCCGTTTTGTGCCGGTGCGCCGTTAAGGCTATAGGTATAGGGTGCAATTCCCCCTGCAGCGGTGGCCGTTAGGCTCACACCGGTTCCCGGAACATAACAAAGGTTTGCTGTAGCTGCCAAAGAAGCCGTAGGGATGGTAGGGGCCGATATGTTAAAGGTATCTGTAACAATACATCCACCAGTATCCGTAACGCTGATAGTATAGGTTCCAATTTGAGTTAATCCAGAAAAGACGTTGCCCGACTTTGGCCCTAAAACGTTTGTGTCCGGTTGTTCAATTTCATAAGAGTATCCTCCCCATCCCCCAGTAGCGGAAATAGTAACGGAAGCATCAGCGGCACAGGTCAACGGGCTTAAGGAAAAGGTAAATGCCAAAGGATTTGTTGGCTCACTTACGGTAACCAAAGCCGTATCGGTACAATTGGTAGTTTCATCAGTGACTACAATAGTGTAATTACCTGCTGAAAGTCCGGTTAAATTAATCGTGTTTGCAGACTGTCCCGTAATTGCAGGGACGCCGTTAACGGAATAGCTATAGGTAGTGCTAAAGTCGTTTATTTCAAAGTCTATGGCTCCATCTGAACTTCCCTTGCATAATACATTGTTTACCAAGGTCCCTAATACCTGAATAGGATTTACAGGAGTTATGGTATAGGTTTCATCATAGGAACATCCTTTACTATCCGTAACCCTAAAGGTATAGGTGTCTGGTGCTAGGTTATTAAAGGCAGCAGTTTTACCAGAAGTAGTATTTGCCGTAATGGCAGCAGGGGCAATGATTTCAATAGTTAATGGATCAATACCATTTACTGCCGTTACCGTTACATTGGAAGTTTGTGTAGGACAGTTTGGAGCTGTTGACGTAAATGTAAGATCCGTAGGCTCGTCAAGCGGTGCAATTACTATGGTATTGGTAACAAAAGTACATAGTGTAGCATCCCTAATGGTAATACTGTAAGTCCCATCGGTAAGATTCGAAAATGTTTCAGACCCTGGTCCGCTTACAAAATTTACACCATCAATACTATAAGAATATGGGGCTGATCCGCCCGTAACATTTTGGGCCTCGATTATCCCGTCTTGTAGACAGGTATAATCCTGTATTAAGTTAGCATCACCTGAGATACCACTTGTTGGACCACCTATGGTGAAATTTTCTACAAAATCGCAACTCGCACCTCCTTTGGATTGAGTTAGGGTTACGGTATAATCACCTTGGGGTAGATTGGTGAATGTTCCGGAGCTATTCGTAATAGTGTCTTCATCTGGATCAGCAAAGGATAATGTGTATTCCACCTTGTAGCCGTTGGTGGCTATCATATTGTAGACGATACTACCATCTTCCGCTCCAAAACAACTTTCATCCGTGACCGAGGTCGTAAATTCCACTGCTGGAATTAAATTAATGGTGACTGTATTGGAGAAAGAATAGCAATTATTCCGATCAACAACCACAAAAGTGTAATCCCCTGGATCTAGTATATCGAATATTTGGCTGGTTTGAAAGTTGCCCGGTGGTATTGAGGTTACATTTGGATAGGAGGTAACTGTGTTTCCTCCTTCATCCACGTAGGTCCAAATGGCATAGGTGTGCGGTGTTTTACCACCGGTAGATTCCATAAGAATATTACCTTCCTTACAACTTATATGTTGTGAAATCCTTGCTGTTAATTCCAGATTGGCCTCACTAAGAACAGTGACTTTTTCCTCAAGGAAACAACCATCATCTGTGCGAACACGGATTATATAATTGCCTGCATTTAAATTTTGAAAAGTAAAGTTATTGTCGGGTTGTGCAGTCTCGTTGTCTAATAGTGTTCCGTTACCTCCGTTGCTGCCGTCATCGATTCTAATTTCGTATTCGTAATTAGCTTCAACATTCAATGCCTGAATGTTTATGCTACCCAGCGTGCTACATGTGGCCGCGGTTGTTGTAGTGTTGAGTTGGAAATTTCGATTTCTAATGCCTATATCCGGTGTGGTGAATTCACAGGAACCATCTATAGGTTCCCCCGTAATGTTATCCAATTGTGTAATGCCCACTCTGTAGGCCCCATTGGTAGTAATGTCAAAGCTTGGTCCATTGTTTGCACTGTAAGGCACCACAATGGTATTGTTGGCAACATCATAAAGTTGATAGCCATACCCCAACCCTAAATTGGTAATGGTGATATTTCCAGGAGTATTACAAATTATATCGTTGGCGTTGTACAGTACGTCCAAATTATTTTGGAAGACATTAAAATAAAAGCGGCTAAAACAGCCATTTTGGTAATTGACTACTAAACGGAATTTGCCAGCACTGTTGGCAGTATAGCTTGAACCTGAAGCTACTTGATTCCAAGTACAGGTGGCATTTTTGTTCCCACAATCATCCCCTGAATCTGTACAACTGCCTTCTACCAATTGTTCCCAAAACATGCTTTGGGCATCGGCAATATTAATTTGTATTAGCTGTGTGTCGTTTACGCCACAAAGGAAAATCTTGGGTAAGGGGCTGCCATCAACAGAGCAACTAACAATTTCTCCTTGTACATTATTGGTAGGATCGGCATCATTATTACTGTTATTGAAAAAATCAACAATAGGGTTTGTTTGGGTGGTGCCAAAGCGCTCCACAACCAATATTTCCTTAAATCCTTTACAGGGGTCGGCAACAATTTTGTCTACAATATAAGTGCCAAAGGCACTAACAGAAAGGGTGCTTGGATCATTATCTGAATCTCCGTCGGTGATTAGTGTATCCGAGGCATCCAACTCTTGGTTTCCATTTTCATCCTTATACCATATGTATTCGTCAAAACCATTTCCAGCATCCAAAAGTACTTCTTCGCCACAAAGTTGCACGGTTCTTGTGAAATTGCAATCCGCTAAATCGTCCAATAAAAAGTTGGTTGCACCAGGTATTATGAATCCACAATTATCAAAGTCTGTTACGCTGGGGTCATCGCTAATTTGGTTGCTATTCAATACGCCACGATAGGTGGAATAAGCTAGGTTTTGGATAAGATCGGAACAGGCATCAATAAAATCGTAACAGTTTTCGGCCACCTTAACGCGCATACGTATTGCGTAACTGGGATCGTTTTTTTCTACCAGTGCATTGGGAATACTAAATAAAACAGTCCTTGTAGGTTCGTCATAGGTATAGGTAACTCCAGTGGGCAAATTAAAATTGGTTTCGATCAAAGTAACATTAGTGGGGAGTATATCTTTGATCGTATAGTTGTCTGCACTGTCATTACCTACGTTTTGGAAGGTTAACACATAATCTAAGGTCTGACCGAGATTTACACCTTGACCTGTTATGTCATTACCTGCAATATCTTCAACCGTTTTAGTCAAATTCATGATAGGTTCAATGATTTCTACATCAAAGGAGGTAAAGAAAATGTCGTATTTGTCCTGTGAGGAACTTGCCCTTAGTGTAGCACCGGTTTCATTGTTGGGGATAACACCGTTTAAGGGGTTATTTATATTGAAAAAATCCACATCCCATCCCAAGGTATTTATAGAGTTGGGGTTTCTATCCATTACAATGGCATTGGCCCTGGTAATATTACTGTTAAAGAAATTATTGGTAGGGTTTACTGTATTTCCTAATGTAGTATAAGTGGGCTTGGTGTTGGCCTTAATGGAAAGTCCGTCACCCTCAATCCTATTATCCCCTTCCAAGGTGGCTACACCAAGTTGTGCAATTACAGGAAATGGAGCGGGTAGTGTAGTAAAACCATTGACAGGAATATCAACCGTTTGACCCGATTTAATTCCAGCATATCCATCAAAAGTGGTAATATATTTCCCAGGTAAATTAGGGTCTTCATATACTACTACCATTTTCCATCCTCCTGAAACACCCCCGGAAATACTACTTCCCGAACTTGCTCTTATATTGGCTGCAAAATATTCCCCATTAGGATTGGCCATCCCGGCCACAATGGAGGTAACGTCCTTGTAACAGGCGTATGGGCTGTAATAGCCAAAATCGGCATCTCCATCACCGTCAAAGAGTACTTCATCCGCCGTTAAGTCTTGATATGTACCTCCGGGTACCTTAAACTTGAGCTGGTTAAAACCAGTTCTGTTGTTTGATTTAAAAACGGCTGACCAGTATAAACCGGCGTAACGTACTTTGGCACAGTCCGGATTGTCCACTGTTAATATAGCACTACTGGAGCTAAAGGTGGAGGCATCGCCATCGATATCAATATATTGCATATCGAGGTCGTCATTATACTCCGAGGAGTTTCCTGTATCATTATAGGCATCATTGGGATCTTTTCCTGGGACCCAAACCTTATTCTTACCTTTACCAGTTTCATACCCTTCCGTTTTACGGTTGACGATATTGTTGGCAATAAAAGTTATATCCCCTCGTAGTTCATTTTCATAACGAACATCAAAATTATTTTTTACTTGTGAATAGGCAGAAAAGATGCCTAATAGTAAAAAACAAGCCAGTAGTAATTTTTTAATATTTTTTGATCCCATTAGGTAAATTGGTTTGGTATGGTATTCATCATTTGGATACTGTAGCCAATGATTAAGTTTACTTTGAATGGAAGCTTTTTGGAAATTCCTATGCTTGTTGTTGAAAACATTCTTCATAAGTTTCTAAAAATCTGACATTCATAACAAATATTAATCTTAATACCGAGTTGGGAAATTTAATGTTGTAGCAGGGTTATATTATGTTGTGAAACCCTTTTATTGTATGGTTACCGATTTTTTTTGGATAATGGCCATTTAATGGTCTTTGTACAAGGTGTATGACCAAGCGCGCTACATTTATTGCGACTATTATTCAGTTCAAAAGGAATCAATAGAACTGGATCTAAGGGATACTAGAAATATTTACTTCCATAAAAAGGAGTTGTTTTAATGGATGTTTTTTGTCCAATGCGAGAAATGGGCATTTACTCCTTAGCCATTATGTGTGGATAAGGACTATGGATTAACTAAATATGAAGGACAATGGAAATTAGTATACTTATATGGTTGAAAATGGTCGTTGTCTACTTTTCCAATTAAAGTAGTATGATACCCATACTTCCAATTATAGAATATATCGACAAATTAAGATACTGTAAAATGGACAGGCTATATGTACTTTACAGTTGAAACCTTAAATGCATAAATGAATTAATTATAAGAAGTTTTGAAAATGTTTTCAGGTAAAGTTGGGATACCTAAAATTTGCTTTTCTTAATTTGATTATGGATTATTTTATGCTACTTACTATAGTTGTGGATTGGAGGAATATTTTTCTACACCTTTTAGGTAGTTTGATTTGGTGCTACTCTCATAATCCACATTTTATCGTTATAGGTATCGTTGATTTTTGAGTAGTAGGAGACCAAGGCATTGTTCCAGGATTCATGTCTTTTTAGATATACGTACCTATAATTATTTTCTGGGTTTATAAAGTAGCTGGCACTAAGTCCTTGTGCATTTAACATTTTCACAAACCGATTGGCATTGTTGGCATTGGCAAACACATTGGCTATAATATAGTATCCACTTCCCAAACCGTTTATCTTGTATACTTTGGCAGTTGGGTCGTTGGAGGTAACATTATCTTTGACAACCACATTTTTCTGCAGTTGGTCTACCGCGTATTTGGACGATTTTTCCTTGATTTTGTTTACATTCTCAACATAGGCTTTATCTGCATCGGAATATCGGGTGTTATCCACATTCATGATCCACATGTCCTTGTTATAGGAACCGTTTAAGTTGGATTTATGTGCTGCCATGGCTTCCTGCCAGGTATCATATCTTTCTAGATATACATATTTAAGGCCATTGTTCGAATTTTCGAAATGATCTGCACGTACTCCATTATTAGCTAGTTCTTCTACGAATTTGTTAAGATACTTCTCGCCTTTATATACATTGGCTACAATATAGTATCCGTCCGCCACGCCGTCCAAGTTTCTGAATTTTCTACTCTTAATATTGTTTTGTTGGGCAACCCTTGTAAACTCATCGTTTTCTTGGGTATCCTCTTTCTTGGTTTTAGGGGTAATTTTAGTCTCTACCTTCCTAGTGGCTATAGCATCCTTTGGTTTGGAAACAGGATTTATAACATTCGGTTTATTTTCCTTTGTGGTTGGTTTCGAATTGGCGACAAGGCCTCCGTTTTCGTTATTTACCAGGTACATATTCTTAGCTTTTTCCTCTATATCTGGGCGCTTGCCCTGTGTTTCTTCCCGAACCATCTTCATAACCATGGCGAACCTGCGTTCCAGATCCTTTTGACGGTTTGTTTCCGAGGAATCTTGACGGAACATTAATTCGGCCAAAATCTCATCATTTTCGGCTAAGGCCTTTTTTAGTTTTTCGATCTCCAGTTGTTGTGCCGTTAACTTCTCTTCAGGTTCCTCTTCGTTTTGGGCCAGTTGTTCCTCGTAACCCTCTTCCAACATTACCCTGTCTTCTGTAAGTGTTGGGGTTATGGAATAGGCAAAGGATATTTCATGGGTAAGTCCAAAATTGTCAAAATTGTTGGACAGTCCTTTCTCCATGGTATAGCCTAAAGAAAGCCTGCGATTTATGTTAAAGCCAATACCTGCCGAGGCACCATAAAAACTATCATAGCCACCTTGTAACCAACCTAATTTAGGTAGATCTAGTATAAGACTTCCGCCCAACACTACCTCCTCAGTTCCAATTTTACGTACTCTTGCCAATGGCATTAGCCGACCTTGTTCCAAGATACCTTCGCCATTTTCAAACTGATGGGTATATTGTAAATGACCGGAAAAGGTTTTATCCCCGAATTCGGTAATTGTTTTACTGGTCTTTAGGTTGTAGTCAAATAAGTTTTCAGCGAATACGCCAAAATCAAATTTGCCATAAGATATGTTGAATCCTGGCTGAACAGATAAAAGATTGGAATCCTGTAGTCCGTTTAGAGCTGGATCATTAGGGTCTAATGCATTGGCCCTATTCCTGTCAAAACCACTGTTGTAATAGGCAAGATTTGCCCCAAAGGTAAAGTTGCTTTTATCACTTAGTTTTATGCCATAGGCATAATTGGCCATAACCCCGTAGTTGGATATTAAACCTTCTCTTTGTGTATAAAGGCTTAAACCCAGACCACTTCGATCATTTACACGACCACTATAACTTAAAAAATAATCTTGGTTGTTATCATTAAAAGATACTGATTGGTTTCGGTGTAATAGATTTATATATGATTTATCTTCCCTTACGGTTGAAAACGTTGGGTTTATTAAGAATCTATTGAATTTTAAGAGGTTCTGTGAAGGAACATCGTAGGAAACAAATGGACTTTCTTCCTGCCCTGATACCTTGGTGAAGCAGAGCAAAAATAGAAATATATATAAATAGTTTTTGTTAAACATGGTATATTAACGTATTACTGTAATAGTTCCCTTTTTCAAGGTTTCTTTGGCGTTTGTGATGGTATAATAAAAAACCATATTCTGCTTGGGGAATTTCGTTGTGGCCTCTGGCCAATTGTTCTGGTATTGTTTCTGATTAAGTACTTCCTCCCCCTTATCGTTATAAATAATAACTGATATATTGGGGTCTTTAGTATATGTATTAGGAATTATCCATTGATCGTTAAAGCCATCTCCATTGGCAGTGATTACATTTGGCACGCCAAATGTGTCCTGAAAAGAGGCAGTAAATGATTTGGATACCTCGCAATTGTTAATGGTCGCAGTAACTAAATAACTTCCTTCCTGCGAAATGGAAACGGAGTCCGTATCACTTAAAAGTATATTATTTTCGTCGTACCATTTATAACTAATAGCACCACTGGCGGAAATTGTTTTGCTACCACCTTCTGGAAAGACAACTTCATTATTGGATGTGCTTAGGGCAATCAGTGAAGCATCCAATGGTGAAATTATGAGTTCATTGGATTTTAAATCGCATCCGTTTTTCTGTATGATTAATTGATATGTACCGGGGGTAGTAGCCGACAAGGATTCGCTGGTAATATTTAGGTTTACTCCATCTTTGAACCAATTAAAGGTTTCACCAGTTAGCACAGTGGTGGTGGTAATATTTATTGTTTCATTGGAATTGCAGATAACACTACCGCTCCCAGAGATAGATAATGTTTCGTTGGTCAACAACTGCACATCTAAGGCATTTGAGGTAGAATTAAAGCTGTCCAGAGTACCCTGAATCTTGTATTCCCCATTTTCATCTGGGTTTGTTAAGCTTATACTGCTGCCATTGGCACTTGTAATGTTGGCCCCATCTTTGGTCCACTGATAGGAAAAATTGCTTTTTAAATCTGCAGTTACATCTGTTTTGGAGCCATCCGATAGTATGGCGTTAATTTTGCTCACTTCTATGGCTACACTAGTATTAACACAATCGGTATATTCTGTTGTGTAGTCGGTTATTATCTCAAAGGAATCTGGGTTGACCAAAGTAGTGGTTTCGGTATTTTTCTGGGCTGAGGTACAGGCACCACCGCTCAATGTTATTTCTGCATAGTAAACACCAATAGCATTGGCGGCTAGTGTACTATTGGTTTCCCCAGTTATGGCAACATTGTCCTTGTACCATTGGTAGGTCACCGAACCAGCATCTGATGAGGCAACTAAATTTGCTGTTGCACCGGGTAAAATAATCATATTTGCTGGGTTGTCCCTAGAAACCGTAAAAAGTCCGGCATTGGTAATGCTTACTATATTGGAAGTTTCGGTACATATACCGGCTCCTTGTATTTTTACGGAGTAATCCCCGGGAAAATTGGCGTTATTGGTGTCTAGGGTGTAAGTATAGGCACCTAGGGTACTTGGTTTAATAATTGTAGCTCCCTTGTACCAAGTGTAGTAAAGGTCTGGATAGTTCATATTGGCCTCAAGGGGCGCATAAGTTTCTCCAAAGCATAGGGCGGTATCGGTCGGAGGGTTCAAGGCCAAGCCTACACTGGTACCAATTTCAACCTCAATGGATAAGGACTGGGTATTGGCGGAACCTGAACAGGTAGAGCCGTAATCCAATTCCACAACATAGTAACCACTTTCAGAAACCACAATAGAAGACCCAGTTCCACTGCTGGTAAAGGGGGATGTGTTTTTGTACCAATTATACCGATAGGTTTCTGGATTGGGAATGTTGTATACTTCCAAGGTAGTTGTACCGCCATTACATAGTTGGATTTTTTGCGAAGGTGGTGCTCCGGTATCTCCTACTTCCCTAATAGCGAGAGTGGAATTGAAATCTATGTAGTACATTTCAAAGGCGTCGGAAACAGGACTTGTTTTGGCAGGACTGGTGCTTCTTACCCTAAATCGGTAGGCATCTCCCCTAGTATTCGTTGGAAGGGAAAATTTGAATTCAAAGTCAAAATCAGAATTCTTGTCGGTCACCCTGCTCAATTCCGTGGGTGTTGTAAAGGCACCATTGGCATCGGATAGCTCCAATACAAATGCGTTATCACTATTTACCGTAGGTAGCCAGGTGAAATTTATATAATATTCGTTGAAACCTGCGGATGCACAAGCAGCGGTCCAAACCGAATTACCTGCTAAATTCGGGTTGTCAGCTGGTATTGGTTTGTTCAATGTCTGGGCTGCAATAGAGTTTATACCCAACATCATAAATGTTAGAACGAAAATTAGTAGGTTATTTTTCTTATTCGGGTTCATAAGATGTTGTAGTTAGGGGTTACAACCAGCATTTAATGTTGATAATTATTAGATAACTTTTTTTAAAATTTGGCAATACCTTGAATTACAAAGTATCTAACCACAAATATGTCATATAATTATAATACTGGAAATTTAAAGTTGTAAGGACATTTAAATCTGTTGTGAAACCCACTTTATTGTATGGTATGCTTATTTTATAGTCTGCTTTCCCTGCATTTTCCGTACATTTGCGCATCAAAAAAGAGAATATGAGTGAAGCATCAAAATCGCTAAATTTTATTGAGCATATTGTGGAGGAAGATTTAGGCAACGGTTTTCCCAAAGAAAAGCTTCGATTTAGATTTCCACCTGAGCCAAATGGCTATCTTCATATAGGCCATGCGAGTTCTATCTGTCTTAATTTCGGTTTGGGTTTAAGATATCAGGCACCGGTTAATTTACGTTTTGATGATACTAACCCTGCCAAGGAGGAACAGGAATATGTAGATGCCATTAAAGCGGATGTTAAATGGCTGGGATACAAATGGGATACGGAATGTTTTGCTTCCGATTATTTTCAACAGCTTTATGATTGGGCCATATTGCTTATTAAACAAGGAAAGGCTTATGTAGACAGCCAGACTTCTGAGATAATTGCATCCCAAAAAGGAACGCCTACGGAGGCAGGGACTGACAGTCCCTTCAGGAATCGTACAGTTGAGGAGAACCTAGCCTTATTTGAGGGCATGAGAAACGGTAAGTTTAAAGAGGGAGAGCATGTTTTAAGGGCAAAAGTGGATATGACGTCTTCCAACATGTTGATGCGCGATCCCATTATGTACAGGATTTTATATAGAGCGCATCACAGAACAAATACCGATTGGTGTATTTATCCGATGTACGATTGGACCCATGGGGAGAGCGACTATATAGAACAGGTATCGCATTCCTTATGTACCCTGGAATTTGCCATGCACAGAGAACTCTATGACTGGTTTTTGGACCAAGTGGTGGACCAGAATTTGGTACGACCAAAACAAAGGGAATTTGCTAGAAGAAATTTTAGTCATACTGTGGTGAGTAAACGTAAGTTGCTACAATTGGTGGAGCAAGGACTTGTAAACGGTTGGGATGATCCTAGAATGCCAACAATTTCTGGGTTAAGAAGAAGAGGATATACTCCAGAGTCGATCAGGAATTTTGCTGATACTATTGGTATCGCCAAAAGAGATAATGTGGTAGACGTTTCCTTATTGGAATTTCATGTAAGGGAACATTTGAATAAAATAGCGCCTAGAGTAATGGGTGTTTTAAATCCGTTAAAGGTAGTTTTGACCAATTATCCTGAAGGGGAGGAAGAATGGTTGGAAGCTGAAAACAATCCGGAGGATGAGGGAGCAGGGTTTAGACAACTGCCATTTTCAAGGGAATTGTATATTGAGCAGGAAGATTTTTTAGAGGAGGCCAACAGAAAGTTCTTTAGATTGAAATTGGGAGGAGAGGTACGCCTTAAAAATGGGTATATTATAAAGGCAGAATCTTGTACAAAAGATACCAATGGGAATATTATTGAAGTTCAGTGTACTTATGACCCAAAAAGTAGGAGCGGAAGTGGTACTGAGGAGAGTTTAAGGAAAGTAAAGGGTACTTTGCATTGGGTTTCCGCGAAGCATGCCTTAAAAGCTGAGGTAAGATTGTACGATCGTCTCTTTACCGATGAAACACCAGACTCACATAAGGATAAAAATTTCTTGGATTTTATCAACCCGGATTCTTTACAAATTATCTCTGCCTATGTGGAGCCAAGTTTGGCCAAAGGGAATATTGGTGATATATTTCAGTTTCAACGTATGGGATATTTCAATTTAGATAAGGACAGCAATCCCAATAAATTAGTTTTTAATAGAACGGTAGGCTTAAGGGATACCTGGGCCAAAATTCAAGAAAAAAATTAGCATAAATTAAGTTGATGCCTTTTGATATAACAATTGGTATTTTCTATTAAAATCGAACTCCACAGCGCTTATTTGCTGTGGTTTTTTTTTGAGCGAAAGTAAATGGATCTCTGATAATTTATTATTCGCTATAAGGCCTTAAATCGATTTTTTCCTCTAAAATGGGTCAATAAAATTATTAACGTCAAAAGTTTGTTGGATAGTGGCAATTCAATGTTAAGATTCCCATTAATTTTGAATTATTATCAACATACATAATGTTTTAAGGAATTAATTGTTCCAAGAATTAATTTGGAACCTTGTTACATGTTACATCGAATAGGCTGTTAGATCTTTTTATTTAACTGGATATTAACAGCAAATGAAATTTATTGGGTGTACATTAATTAAAACAGGATGTAATAACATTAAATATAATTATTATGACAAACGACAGTGGAAATACTTTATTGGCTTTACTAACTGGCGCTGCAATTGGTGCTGGAATAGGAATTTTATATGCTCCGGACAAGGGGACAAAGACCAGAAAAAGGATTAAGAAAAAGGCCATGGAAACATCTGATGATCTTACAAGCAGAATTTCACTTGCCAAAGAAGAGCTTACCAAAACGGCTGAAGCTAAAAAAGTGGATTTTGATCAAAAATTGGAAGAAACTATTTCCAATATGAGCTATAAGGCGGATGATATTATATCCGCATTGGAAAAGAAATTGGCAGATCTTAAGGTAAAGAACGCACAACTACAGAAGTAATCCCGAGTTAAATGGCTTTAGAGGATATAAAGGAGAGTTTTACGGAGATTGATAGTGATGTTAGGTCGTATTTAGAAAATACTGGTGAGTATTATAAGCTTCAGGTTTTTAAAATAACAATGCGTAGCATTACTACTTTTGCCAAAGTACTGATGGTTGGTAGCATAGCTTTGCTAGCTTTGTTTATGCTGTCTTTCGCTGCGGCCTACGGGATTGGGATTTGGTTGGAGGATACTTTCTTAGGGTTTTTATTTGTGGGGCTATTTTATGTGGTTGTTGGAGCCATCTTTTTTCTATACAGACACAAATTGGATAAACCCATGTTGAAAAAGTTTTCTGAATATTATTTTGATTAAGAGCTTATGTTAAAACCTTCATTTAATTCTTTTGACGAAATGGATCAAAAGTTAAGAATTTTAAAATTACAGAGAGAGATAGATAAAGAGCAGTTAAAAAGGCACTTTAATAATGCAAAATCCAGCTTGTATCCCACAAGATTATTGGGAGGGTTTGCTGGGATAACCAAGAAATTAGTTATTTCCTTTGTGGCCAATAAAATTTTAAAGAAAATTAGTTGATTCCATTAGGTAAAAAAAGTAAAACCTTTTACTCCTTGTTTAACGCAATAAGTAAAAGGTTTTATTTTTAAGGGTAAGTTGTAGACTATTTGGAGTCTTTCTTTTTATTTTGAGTTTTCATGGATTCTCCAATCATGTTGCTCGCAGTAAATGAGGCTACCATGTTGTTTAACATGTCGCTTCCGGCCTGCGGTGAGTTTGGCAACAGTATTAAATTGGTGTTGGTGGCTTCTCCTATAGATTGTAGTGTGTCGTAATGTTGTGTAACAACAATTAAGGCAGAGGCTTCTTGTGAATTTATACCAACCTTATTCAATACTTCCACAGATTCTTCCAATCCACGGGCAATTTCCCTTCGTTGATCGGCAATACCTTGCCCCTGAAGCCTTTTGCTTTCCGCTTCGGCCTTTGCTTTTTCTACGATTAATATTCGTGCAGCATCACCTTCGAACTGAGCGGCAATTTTTTCCCTCTCAGAGGCATTAATACGGTTCATAGCTTCTTTTACCTGGGCATCCGGATCAATATCGGTCACCAAGGTTTTAATGATATCATATCCGTAATCCAACATGGCATCTTGAAGCTCTGTTTTTACAGCAATGGCGATATCGTCTTTTTTTACAAATACATCATCCAATTTCATTTTAGGAACTTCTGCACGAACCACATCAAATACATAAGAAGTAATTTGATCATGTGGATATTCCAATTGGTAAAAGGCTTCGTAGACCTTATTTTTTAATACAACGTACTGTACGGATATTTTAAGTTTCACAAAGACATCGTCCAAGGTCTTGGTCTCGACAATTACGTCCAATTGTTGAATTTTTAAACCAACACGTGCCACAATCCGATCTACCAACGGAATTTTCATTCCTAAACCCGAAGTACGTACACTATTAAATTTACCAAAGCGCTCAATAATAACAGCTGTTTGTTGTTTAACAGTAAAAAAAGATGAAAAAAGAACAATAAGACCGAAAAACAATATCGGTATAAGTAAGAATGAACCCATGATTAAGTGTTTAAAATTAGTTAATGAATTTACAAAAGACTTTGCAGATATGTCGCCTTTTAGATCAGGATGTTACATTTTCAATTTCAACTTCACTTTGATTGGTTTATGGAACCTTTTGATAGCGTGGTTAATTCTGAATTATGCGATCTAATATGGGTGCTACAAAATGGAAATGGCGGTTTTAATTCTATCCAGGCAATCTTTCTTACCAATTAAGGCGATAATGTCGAATATATGGGGTCCTTTCATCTCACCAACAATAATCAAACGCAAGGGGGGCATTACCTTTCCAAAAGATAGCGCATTGTCCGTAATCCACTTTTTTACTTGATTTTCAATATTTTCCGATGAAAAATCTTCGATACTTTCAAGTAATGTTAACAATTGCGTCATAATATCAGCACTATCTTCCTTCCATTGCTTTTTAACGGCTTTTTCATCGTATTTGGTAGGCGGAACAAAGAAGTAATTCCCTAGTTCCCAAAAATCGTTTACAAAGGTCGCACGTTCCTTTATTAGGATTACAACTTCCTTAACATAATTGGCCTTGTCTTTTCCTTCTGGTAGGTGAATGTCCCTTTTGTTCAAATCCAACATAAATGCATTGGCAAGCTCAGCATTATCTTGGGTCTGCATATAATGTTGATTATACCATTTGGTTTTGTCTGGGTCAAATCGAGCTCCTGATTTGTTTACTCGTTCTAAACTAAAGGCATCTACTAATTCATTAAGTGAAAATATTTCTTGTTCTGTACCTGGATTCCATCCAAGCAAGGCCAAGAAGTTGGTGACAGCTTCTGGAAAATAGCCTTCTTCCCGGTATCCAACGGAATCCTCCCAAGTAAGTGGAAAAACGGGAAAACCCATTTTGGCCCCATCCCTTTTGCTCAATTTGCCTTTTCCTATTGGTTTCATTATTAAGGGTAAATGGGCAAATTGGGGTGATTCCCAACCAAAGGCATCGTATAGTTGCTGGTGAAGGGCTAATGAGGGCAGCCATTCTTCACCTCGTATAACATGGCTTATCTGCATTAAATGGTCGTCAACTATGTTGGCTAAATGATAGGTAGGCATTCCATCGCTCTTAAACAATACCTTATCATCCAAGGTATTAGTGTTTATTTTAATTTCCCCGCGAATAATATCGTGGAGCTTTAGTTCCGAATCCTGGGGAGTTTTAAATCGGATTACAAAATCCTCGCCTGCGTCAAGTTTGGCCTGTGTTTCGGATTGGCTTAAAGAAAGGGAGTTGGATAGTTTTAGCCGATTGTGGTAGTTGTAAATAAATGTTTTTCCTTTTTCTTCATGATCTTTTCTGTGAAAATCGAGATTTTCACTGGTGTCAAATGCAAAGTAGGCATGACCGCTGGAAATTAGTGTATCGGCATAAATTTTATAGAGATCTTTTCTATTACTTTGTCTGTAGGGACCATAGCCACCGTCTTTTCCGGGACCTTCATCGTAAGGTATATTGCACCAGTTTAACGCATCTATTATATATTGTTCAGCACCTTCTACATAACGGTTTTGATCTGTGTCTTCAATTCTTAGAATAAAATCTCCGTTGTTTTTTTTGGCGAATAAGTAATTGAAGAGAGCGGTACGAACACCACCAATATGTAATGGACCTGTTGGGCTAGGAGCAAAACGAACACGTACTTTCTTGGTCATTGGAATTATTTTTGCCCAAAGATACATAAAGTGTTCTATTTGAATAGGGGGTTTTTACGGGATAGGCCTATTTGGCTTTTTTGTATCTTGGTTCTAAATATGATGGACTTTGGAGAATTATAAAAATATATTGGATAAGCTTAGTGGCTTTATAGCAAAGTTCTATACCAAGATGTTACTAAAGGGGCTGGTCCTTTTTTTGACCATTGGCCTGCTTTTCTTTTTTTTCGTACTAGGTGTTGAGTATTATTTGTGGTTAAATACATCAGGAAGGTTTATTCTTTTTCTTTTGTTTGTATTTACGGAATTGTATTTGGCCTGGAGATTCATTATTGTTCCGCTATCCTATTTATTTAAATGGAAGCGTGGATTAAGTAATAAGGAGGCATCCCTTCTTATTGGAAAGTATTTCCCGGAGGTTGATGATAAATTATATAATCTGTTGGATTTGGCTGAAAGTGATTCCAAATCCGAGTTGTTATTGGCAAGTATTGAGCAGCGATCAACAAGCCTTGGTAAAGTTCCATTTGTTAAGGCAATCAATATTAAAGAAAATATTAGATATGTCAGATATTTATTAATTCCGATTGGTATTTTAGGGTTGATATGGATTTCAGGGGATATTGTTTCTTATTTCAGTTCATATAAAAGGGTGGTAAATTATGATTTGGCCTATGAACCTCCTGCACCGTTTAGATTTAAGTTGCTGAATCCTGATTTAAATGTATTGGACAATGAACCAACGACTCTAATGGTGACTACCGAAGGTCGTATTAGGCCGGAAACTATGTCTATTGTAGTTAATGGAAGGGAATTGCTTTTGCAGTTTAAAGAAGGCTCTTATCAATACATTTTTACACCGCCACTGCGTAGTACACCTTTTTATTTCTTGGCAAATGGTGTTAGATCAAAGGAATATTTTTTAAATGTTCTTGAAACTCCTGCTATAGTTGATTTTGATATGGTGCTGGATTATCCAGACTATACAAATAAAAGAGATGAAGTTATTAGGAGTACAGGAAATGCCGTTTTTCCTGAAGGTACAGAGGTGTTGTGGAGAATAAATGCTAGGGCTGCGGAGGAGGTAGTTTTTTATGACAATGATAGTTCGCAATATTTCAAAATGTCTAAAGATCTTTTTACGTTCTCCAAAAGAATATATTCTGATTTGGAATATGAATTGGCGACTTCCAATAGCAATATTAAGGATTACGAGAGATTGGGCTATCGTTTAACCGTGGTTAGGGATGCTTATCCAAGTTTGCGTGTTAATCAAGTATTGGATTCCTTAAATCCAAATGTATCTTATTACGTGGGGGAGGCTACAGATGATTACCAGTTAAGTACTGTTAGACTGGTGTACTATAGAAAGGGAGAGGATGACAGAGAGGTTTTAGTCTTGTCTCACCCAAATTTAAATTATGATAAATTTTATTACACCTTTCCTTCTGGTTTGAATTTGGTGGAAGGTGTAACTTATGATTTTTATTTTGAGGTAGTGGATAATGATGCTATTCATAAGGGCAAAGCTACTAAGAGTCAGGTGTTTAGCTCTGCCTTATTGAGTGATAACGTACTGAAAGAGAGGGAGTTAGAGTATCAAAAGTCTGTTTTAAACAATGTGAATAAGTCCTTGGAGAAATCGAAAGATCAACAACGGGCCTTAAAGGATATAACCAAGGAGCAAAGGGAGAATAGTAGTTTAAGTTTTTCCGATCAGAATAGGATTAAGGATTTTTTGAAACAACAACAGCAGCAGGAGGAATTAATGAATAAGTTTAGTAGTGAGCTAAAGGATAATCTCAAAAAGTCCGAGGATGATAGTAAGTTGAATAGATTGCTTCAGGAGCGGATTGAGCGACAGGAACTGGAGGCTAGGAAGAATGAAAAATTGTTGGAGGAGTTAAATAGGATTGCTGAGAAGTTGGACAAGGAGGATTTGGCCATGCGTTTGGAAGAGTTGGGTAAGCGGCAGAAGAATGGTGACCGTAATTTGGAACAGATTTTGGAGCTTACCAAACGTTATTATATTCTACAGAAATCGGAACAGTTGGGCAATGAATTAAAAAAGTTGGCAGATAAGCAACTGTCATTGATTTCGGAGGAATTTGAAAGGAAAAGGAGCATTTTGAAGGATGAACAGAATAAATTGGGTTCTGATTTTGATCGGGTTTCTAAGGAATTGGTTGAGTTGGGGAAGGATAATGCTAGTTTAAAGAAGCCAATTGGTTTGAAGATTGATCGGGACAAGATAGATGCAATCAGGCGTGAACTTGAGGAGGCTTTGGAAGAGATTGGTAAACAGCTTAAATCTCAAGATGGATCTCAGGACGATAATAAGCTCTCGGACAAGGGCAAATCCAAGCAGAAGTCGGCTGCAAAAAAGATGAAAGAAATCGCGGAAGATTTAATGCAATCCAGTTCTGGGTCTGGTGGTGGTTCTTCTGAAGCAGAGGATGCTGAAATGTTACGACAATTACTTGATAATCTTATTACGTTCTCTTTTAAGCAGGAGGCTTTATACAATAGTTTGGGGCAGTCTGAGATTGTCAATACCGTTAATTCAGGTAGTATTAAGAAGCAACAGCAGTTACGGGAACTTTTCCAACATGTGGATGATAGTTTGTTCGCCCTTTCCCTTAGACAGGCCGAGATGACCGAGTTCGTAAATGAACAGATAAGTGAGGTGTATTATAATTTGGACAAGGCCGTTGAAAGTATGGCAGAGAGTGAGATGTATCAGGGGGCATCCTATCAGAAGTATGTTTTAAATGCTTCCAATAGTCTTTCGGACTTTTTGGCTAATGTTTTGGAGAATATGCAACAGAATATGAGTATGGGTTCTGGTAAAGGAAAAGGGCAAGGATTTCAATTACCTGATATTATTATGGGTCAGGAAAAATTGGGTGAGAAGTTGGGAGAAATGGGTAAGAAGGGATCAAAAGGAAAGAGTCCTGGAGAAGGTGAGGAAGGTGAAGGTAGCGGAGATAAGCAGGGAAAGGAAGGTAATAGTGGTGAAAAAGGTGATGGTCAGGGAGGTGAAGATGGTAGCAAGGGAAAAGAAGGTATGGGCAAGGGATCTGGTGGGTCCAAAGGTGAAGGAGATGGAGTTGGAGGCGAAGGAGGTTCTGGCAATAAGTTGGGAGGTCCTAGTGAGGAGGAGTTGAATGAAATTTATGAAATTTATAAGGAACAACAAGCTTTACGGGAACAACTCGAGAATCAATTGAAGGATCTTATTAATAATGATGATCTTAGGATAGGAGAGAAATTGATCAAGCAGATGGAGGATTTTCAGAGTGATTTGTTAAGGAATGGCGTTACTGCACAAAGCCTTAATAAGATGATTAACATAAATAGGGAAATGCTGAAACTTGAAAACGCCGCACTTAAGCAGGGCATGTCACAGGAAAGGGAGAGTAGTAGTCCCAATGTTCCTTTTCAGAACCCAATACTCACTAAACCCTCAATATTAGAGAATTATCGTAATGAGGTGGAGATTTTAAATAGACAAGCATTACCTTTGCAGCAAAATTTTCAAATTAGGGTTAAGGATTATTTTAGAATTGATGATTGATTTTCACTACGAGTCTGATTTTATAATTGAGGATGAAACCAAGTTTGCCGACTGGATTGGTAGATTAGTAATGTCTGAGGGACGTAGTTATAGTCAGTTGGACTTCATCTTTTGTGATGATGAGTATTTGCTAAAGATCAATCAGGATTATTTGAATCATGACACCTATACAGATATTATTACTTTTCCTTATGAAGATATGAATGGTTTGGCTGGAGATATTTTTATATCGGTAGATCGTGTCAGGGATAATGCCTTGGAATTTAGGGTGGATTTTGACACTGAATTGAAGCGAGTGATGGCTCATGGAGTGTTACACCTTATTGGGTTTGGCGACAAGAGTGAGGAAGAGGCCTTGTTGATGAGGGCAAAGGAAGATGAAAAAATTAAATTGTTCCACGTGGAACATTAGAAATTATGTTTGAAAAGGAATATGATGTTATAGTGGTTGGTGCTGGTCATGCTGGTGCCGAGGCTGCTGCTGCTGCTGCCAACCTGGGTTCTAAAACCCTTTTGGTGACAATGAACTTACAGACTATCGGACAAATGTCCTGTAATCCTGCTATGGGCGGAATTGCTAAGGGTCAGATTGTGAGGGAGATTGACGCACTGGGTGGTTATAGTGGAATAGTTAGTGATAAAAGTGCCATTCAGTTTAAAATGCTTAACAAAAGTAAGGGACCTGCTATGTGGAGTCCAAGGACTCAGAATGATAGGATGCGTTTTGCGGAAGAGTGGAGAATGGCTCTTGAAAATACCCCTAATGTGGATTTTTATCAAGATATGGTTTCAGGTCTTTTAGTGGAAGATAATCGTGCTGTTGGGGTAAAGACATCTTTAGGTCTAGTGATTAGATCTAAGTCTGTTGTGTTGACCAATGGTACTTTTTTAAATGGCTTGATTCATATTGGGGATAAACAATTTGGTGGTGGTAGAGCAGGAGAAAAGGCAGCTACTGGAATCACAGAGCAATTGGTTGGATTGGGTTTTGAAAGTGGAAGAATGAAGACGGGTACACCGCCTAGGGTGGACGGACGTTCTTTGGATTACTCTGTTATGGTTCCTCAGCCTGGTGACGAAATTCCTGAGAAGTTCTCGTATTCGGACACAAAGGCATTAGCTGTTCAACGGGATTGTTTTATGACTCATACAAGTCTCTTGGTGCATGATTTGCTAAGGGAAGGTTTTGATCGTTCTCCAATGTTCAACGGTAGGATCAAGAGTTTGGGACCAAGATATTGTCCTTCTATCGAGGATAAGATCAATCGTTTTGCAGACAAAGATAGTCATCAACTTTTCGTTGAACCTGAGGGGTGGAATACGGTTGAAGTATATGTCAATGGCTTTTCTACTTCTTTACCTGAGGATATACAATTTAAGGCATTAAGATCGGTTAAAGGATTTGATAAGGTCAAGTTTTTTAGACCGGGTTATGCCATTGAATACGATTACTTTCCTCCGACGCAATTAAAGCATACGTTAGAAACAAAACTTATTGACAACTTGTATTTTGCCGGTCAGATTAATGGGACCACTGGATATGAGGAGGCTGCTTCCCAAGGATTAATTGCAGGAATTAATGCACATTTAAAAATCAATGAAAAGGAAGCTTTTATTCTTAATAGGGACGAAGCTTATATTGGAGTTTTGGTAGATGACCTTATTACTAAAGGCACAGAAGAGCCTTATCGTATGTTTACTTCTAGGGCTGAATATAGAACTTTATTACGTCAGGATAATGCGGATTTAAGGCTTACCCCAAGGAGTTTTGAAATGGGATTGGCTTCAAAAGATAGGCTTAAAAAGATGGAAGAGAAGGAGCGGAAGTCCAATGCTTTTGTAGAATTTTTCAGAGAGACCAGTTTTAAGCCGGATGAGATCAACCCAATTTTAGAAGAGTTGGATTCGGCTACTGTTAAACAACCAGATAAGATGTTTAAGGTGTTTTCAAGGCCTAAAGTTACCATGGATCATATGTTGCAATTGGAAGGGGTTTCTCAGTTTGTGGAGGATAATGATTTGGACAGGGAGGTGATGGAACAAGCGGAAATACAGGTCAAATATTCTGGTTATATCGCAAAAGAAAAAAACAATGCTGACAAGTTACAGCGATTGGAAAATATAAAAATTCCTAAAGGGTTTGATTACAGTAAACTTAAGTCGCTTTCCTATGAGGCCCGTGAAAAGCTTAAAGCAATACAGCCAGTTACTATTTCCCAAGCATCTAGGATAAGTGGGGTTTCACCAAGTGATATTAGCGTTTTGCTGGTTTATATGGGGCGATAATTTTTTGGCCCACTTTAATGTTCCACGTGGAACATTAATAAACTGAATGTGATCTTAGGGTTTTTTAAGAGCTTATAATTGAATTTTATGTAGAGGGTGTTTGCACTATTTGAGAGGCAGACACCCTTTTTTTATGGCTTAGTTTTTGTGGCCAAAAATTGAATTATTTGAATCTAGGCGGATAAATTTTGAATGAATTTTTAGGCAGAACATTGTTCCCATAAAACTTAAATACTATTCATTTTCGGCTTCCAAATTGCTTAATAAAATCAATTACCAAAAGAATAGAAAATCGACTGTTGGTTGACTTTTTAATTTTGTTTGTGGCGGAAAATTTGGCGGTTTAGAATTATCTATTTAAATAGGTTGTATAATTTAATGGATGCCTGAAGTTTTGCTGCATTTCATAATTTTTTATTTACAAATAGAGTTTTGCTTTTTTTGGGAAGAATGATTTCTTGATCAAGTATTTAATCCTTCCGTACCTAAAATGGGTATACTACTTTTTATAATGTAGAAAGGGATTAATGAACTATTGAATACTATTATTGATTTGGAGGATTGGTGCGCTTAAAGTATAATGTTATTTAAAATTCACTTTCATGAACTCCTGTTTTAAAGTATCTTCGTTGCTTCGTGTATTTATAATTATCCGCGCTTAATACCATGAATCAGTATTTAGAGACTAAAGATTACACCCTAACTGGAGAGTCGTTTCAATTGTTGCACGACCCTGTATTGGATATGTTGGTAACCAAACCACAACCGGAAGATGTGGGTAAATATTATGATAGTGAAGATTATATTTCACATACGGATTCTAAGAAATCCCTAGTGGATAAAATCTATCAAGCTGTAAAGGCATATAATCTTAATCGTAAACTTGCACTTATTGGTTCTTATGTCTCGGGAAACAAAACGCTTTTGGATGTAGGAGCAGGTACTGGAGATTTTTTGGCCATGGCCAGGAAGCGTGGCTGGGAAATTTTTGGGGTTGAACCTAGTGTATTGGCAAAACGTAAAGCGGCAGAAAAGAATGTGGAACTTTTTGGAGATTTAAATGCACTACCTAAGGGGAAATTTGAAGTTATAACCCTTTGGCACGTTTTAGAACATTTGCCAGAACTGGACCAAAAGATTTCTAAATTGGTAGGACTCCTATCTGATACAGGTATACTTGTTGTGGCCGTTCCGAATTTTAAATCGTACGATGCTGGTTACTACAAAGAGTTTTGGGCGGCGTTTGATGTGCCGAGACATCTTTGGCATTTTTCTAGAAATAGTATTCAGAGCATTTTTGCCAGACATGGGATGAGAGTGGTAAAGACGAAGCCTATGATTTTTGATGCGTTTTATGTTTCCTTACTTTCTGAAAAATACAAGTCTGGTAAACAGCCTTTTTTAAAGGCACTTTGGGTTGGGCTTAAGTCTAATGTGTTTGCCTATAGGTCCAAAGAGTATTCTTCCCTAATCTATATAATTAAGAAAGCCTAATACTCGTTTTAAGACCTTCTAAGAGGGTTTTATCACTAAGGCTTTATGTCTCCTTTATTCTTTCCAGAAAGACTAAATCGGACTTTTTTACAGGCTCATTTATCATAGAAATTGGGTATGAATACGAAAGTTATCATAGATTATACTTATAGTTAGTCAATTATGTTTTATGGGTTTACTTATTGTCATACTCGAAGCGATTTTTGAACTAAATTTTTGTGTTCTAATGTTTGACAACAATTTTTCGCTTATTCTAAAAAAGCTTTTCTATTTTTGCCCAAATTTAAATTAAAGAGAAAATGAAAAAATTAGTTTTGGCGCTGGTATTTATCGGAACAATATCTTGCCAACAAGAAAAGATAGCTTTTGTAGATAATGTTAAGTTGATGGATACCTATCAAGAAAAAATTGATATCGAAGCTAAATTTAAAACGAGAACTGAAACTTTTGGAAAAAAGAGGGATAGTATTTCCCAGGCTTTTCAGGTAGAGGCTCAAGCTTTCCAAGCTAAGGCTCAAAAAATGGCTCAAGACAAGGCTCAGGAGGAGTATGGTCAACTACAACAACGTAGTCAGTTTATTGGACAACAGTTGCAACAGGAAGAACAGCAATTGCAAATGCAAGGTCAGACAGAAATGGATAGTCTCGTGTCAAAAGTAAAAAAGGAAATAAAAGCCTATGGTAAATCTAATGGATATTCTTTTATTTTAACCGGTGGGGACGGGGGTAGCGTTCTTTATGGAACTGAAGCCCATAATGTAACCGATGCCATCGTTAAGATTTTGAACGATACTTACAAAAAGTAACCTATCAAAGAATACTCCTAAAGGAAGATATATCTGAAAAACCTTCGAACTCAAGTTCGAAGGTTTTTTTGTTATAGTTAAAATTTACGTTGCAACTAATTCTTGGCAGGACTTGGCTTTTATTAGTAAGCCATCTCTACAATATTGGCGACATCGGACGGTGACAATGATTTATGTTCCCCTAGGCCCAACCAACCTCTATCCGTAAACCGGTTGGCAATAACCTTCGCGCTTCCTTCAAAGTCCTTGGTATAGTCGGAAAGCTTGGTTTTTATTCCCAATTCGTTAAAAAAGGACTCTGTCCTTGCAATACCCAAATTGGCTTTTTCCTCCAAAGTTCCTTCGTTTATATTCCAAACCCGTTCCGCATATTGCGCTAACTTTTCCTTTTTACGATCAAAATTATAGCGATAATGGCTTGGAGCGACCACGGCTAAAGTCCGTGCATGATCTATACCGTAAAGCGCCGTTAATTCATGTCCAATGGCATGAACTGACCAGTCCGTTGGTACACCTAAGGGCAATAGACCGTTAAGCGCCATAGTACAGCTCCACATAAAATTGGAGGCTGCCGTATAATCGTTTGGATCTTTCATAATTTGGGGAGCCACCTCTATCAAGGTCTGTAAAACACTCTCTGCCAATCGATCTTGCAAAGAGGCGCCTATGGGATAAGTCATATATTGTTCCAGTACATGGGTAAAAGCATCTGCTATTCCATTTGCCAACTGGCGCTGAGGAATTGAAACAATAACCTGTGGATCTAGAATTGAAAATATAGGGAACAATCCAGGTCCTCCCATGGCCAGCTTTTCCTTTGTTTCGGCCCTGGTAATTACCGCTCCGGAATTCATTTCGGATCCTGTTGCTGGTAAGGTCAATACCGTTCCAAAAGGCAAACCTTTCAAAGTTGGTTCTTTTTGAGTTAAGAGGTTCCAAGGGGTTTCGCCCTTGTAAAGAGCGGCTGCGGATAAGAATTTGGCGCCATCGATTACAGAACCTCCGCCTACTGCCACCATAAAGGTAATTTTCTCCTTTTTTATGACCTCTAATGCCTGTAAAAGAATTTCGTATTCCGGGTTTGCAGGAATACCGCCAAATTCAATTACCTCAAAATTTTGCAATGCATTTTTGACTTGATCGTAAATACCATTCTTTTTTATGCTTCCTCCCCCATATAGCATTAATACTTTTGCCTTGACAGGAATCTCTTCTGTCATGCTTTCTATTTGACCTTTACCGAACAATATTTTAGTCGGATTTTTATATTTGAAATTATTCATATGTAGAAATTTTATTTAGTAAGAGTACAAAGATACAGAAAAATGAATGTTCATTCACTTTGTGCTCGACTTTAACAAAACTATAAGAATGGGGTACTTTAGCTTAGATACTAAACATGAAAATTGAATTCTATTTTCAAAATCCAACTTAAAATCATCATAATTTATGTTCAAGGACTCCAATTTTTTAAACTGAGGAGTCGGTTATCCACAACTCAACCATAACCAACCAAACATTTTCTGTACTTAACCGATTTTTTTCAACTTTTCAACTATCGTTATTCCATGTTTAGTCCTGTAATTTAAGAGTATAACAAACCAATTAGTTTAATTTTGAATAAACCGCTATTGCAATTTGTTGGTCTTGTAATGAAATGGTTGGGCAATCGACCAAAATAATTATCGGATATTATTGTATGTTTATGAAATATCAAGTGTAATGCCTGCAACCTTAAAAACAAATAAAACTGCAATCTTAGTGTTTGCCAATTCCTCCCAGGAAGAATTGAAGCATAAGGCCATTCCTAAGGGCGGTGTATTGTTTCAAGGGTTAACAAAAAGGGCCGTATACACCGCAAAAAAAACAGGTCTGCCCTATTTTCTTCTGACTGAAAAGGAGCAATATGGAAATTCATTTGGAGATAGGTTTGTTAATGCAATCAAATTCATTTTCGATAAGGGATTTAATAATGTTATTACCATAGGAAACGATACACCCCAACTGAAGGTTTCCGACATTCTGAAGGCTGCTCTTTATGTTAGCGATCAAAAGTTTGTTTTAGGGCCCTCGAAGGACGGAGGATTTTACTTAATGGGACTTAATAGATCACAATTTGATGAAAGGACTTTTAGAGATTTAACTTGGAAAACTAATTCGCTCGTCAAAAAACTCACTAAACTTATAGAAGCTTCGAATATTCAAATAATTCAACTTAAAACCTTGTTGGATTTGGATAGTTATTCGGATTTAAAAAGAATTCTCAAGGGCCTTAGATTCTCTTCGTCAAAAATATTTCAAACAATTTATTCTTTACTGGAACCAAAGAAAAAATACTTTCCACATAGGCATATTATAATAAGCGTCTACTTTAAAAGTAATTGTTTTAATAAAGGTTCCCCCTGGCACATTACCTAGCCTATGGTAAGGGAATCAATTTCTAAAACCCTTTTGGTCTTTATCGTTCAAAATTTTATTTATAGGACAATACTGTTGTATTGCCACTTTCTTTGCACAACTAATTTTGATGTGATTGATGTTGGCCTAAAAAATATTAAATCAATAATAATGGAAATCCACATACAACTGATTTCCAAAAACATAACTGTAATAAAAAATATATAATGGCAGATTCTTATTATGACCCGGCAGATTTACGCAAGTTTGGAAAAATAACTGAATGGAGCGAGGAATTGGGAACTAAGTTCTTTGATTATTATGGAAAAGTATTTGAAGAAGGCGCCCTGAGCGCCAGGGAGAAGTCCCTCATTGCCCTTGCGGTAGCCCATGTAATTAAGTGTCCTTATTGTATTGATGCCTATACAAAAGACGGATTGCAAAAGGGGATAACCAAGGAGGAAATGATGGAGGCCGTTCATGCTGGGGCCGCCATTGAAAGTGGTGCCACCTTGGTGCATGGGGTTCAAATGATGAATAAATACAATAAGCTATCTATGTAGCAATATTGGCTTTGTAAATTGATTATATATATAGTAATCTATAATGGATTTTTGCAAAAGCAGGGGCACAGGACAACTTTTGTAATCTTTCAGGCTAATTCCGTACTAACTACCGAATACGATTGTAATGGCAACAAAATCTTTAAAGGCAAGGCACGAAGCCCTTGTAATGGACAACAAACAAATGGAAATCCTTAACGGGGGTATTTTTGAAAATGGGGAGCTTCCCTATTTCAAGGATAAAATTGCACAGACAGGGCAGTTCCCATTGCGTCCAAGAACATTGGAAATTCTGCAGATCAATGTAGGTTATATGTGCAATCAGGTTTGTGAACATTGCCACGTGGATGCAGGACCTGACCGAAAGGAAATTATGACTAGGGAGACAATGGAAATGTGTTTGGAGGTTATCCGAAATACGGCAGCACATACTTTGGATTTGACAGGAGGTGCCCCAGAAATGAATCCTGATTTTAGGTGGTTTGTGGAAGAGGCCGCCAAAGCAGGGATACAGGATTTTATTGTACGCTCCAATCTTACCATCATTAGGGCGAACAAGAAATATTATGATCTCCCCCAGTTTTTTAAGAAACACAATATACATGTTATATCGTCCATGCCACATTACACAAGAGGTAAAACCGATAAACAGCGGGGAGAAGGTGTTTTTGATCTGTCCATAAGAGCGTTACAAGAATTAAATGAAGTTGGTTATGGTATGCCGGACAGTTCTTTGAGATTAGATCTTGTTTATAACCCTTCTGGAGCCTTTTTACCTGGAGACCAATTGGCCATGGAGCGCGACTTTAAAAAGGCGCTAAAGGAAGATTTTGGGATTAACTTTCACAACCTTTTTGCTATTACAAATCTGCCTATAGCGCGTTTTTTGGATTATTTGATTGCCTCTGGAAATTATGAAGATTATATGTATTCCTTGGTGGAAGCCTATAATCCTTCGGCCGTAGCAAATGTAATGTGTACCAATACTATTTCAGTGAGTTGGGATGGATGGCTCTACGATTGCGACTTTAATCAGATGTTGGGCCTAAAAGTGGCCAGCAAAATAAAACACATCAAAGATTACAATGAAGATATTCTTAACGATAGGAATATTATAATTTCACAGCATTGTTATGGTTGTACGGCAGGGGCGGGGAGTAGCTGTCAGGGTTCCGTAACTTAAAATCAATTCAATTTTCTGCTTAAAGATCAATTTGTAAATTGAAAAAAATGGACTGTTTGGTTTGTAGGGGTTAAAGTTTGTCATTGGGATTAATTATTTTGTGCATTTTATCGATTTAAAGCTATTTTCAGCTTTGTTTTTTAAATAAAATACCAAAATTGGAGTTAGAGTAACGGACCAATGGGTCTGTTTATAGAAAACCAAATCTTATGGACAAACAATTGAAGCGCAGGGCTACCATGCAACGCATACAAACCACTGGCTTAGATATATTTTATCAAAAGGGATATCACAATACCAGTATAGATGATATTTTAAAGGAACTTTCCCTTTCCAAAGGAGCATTTTATTACCATTTTCAATCTAAGGAAGAATATTTTATTAGCATCGTGCAGAATCTACTTTTTAGAAAGGTCTACAGTAGTTTAATAGAACCGATAGAAGGAGAGGAAGATCCCTTAAACAAGATTGTAAACTGTTTTGACAATGCCTTGGAAACCGCGGAACACAACTTTTTGGATTACGGTTTCGTTTTGAGTAATTTCATTACCGAATTTAATGGGAAGAACCCGGACATCATGAATTATCTTCAGGACATACTAAAGGTTTGGGAAGTTAATTTGGTAACTGCCTTGCAAAAGGGAAAAACGGACGGCTATGTAAATAGGCATATAGATAGTGAAGCTGTTGCCACCTATTTAATATCCTCCTATATTGGCATACGTACTTTAATGGTTGAAGGTAATAGTAAAATGTTGCGTTATAAGTATATTCAACAGCTTAAGCATTACTTTAAATTAATAGAACACAAAGAGCCGGCTTAGTTTATTCTTTTAATGGAATATTGGAGAAATGACCATCAAGATCATTTGCCAATTTAAGGAGAAATGACAACAGCCTTCCTTAAAAAGGTTCTACTATGTTGTTATTTCTTCAGAATCTCTCCAATTTTTAGAAGGATATCTTTTGGGGAAATGGTACGCATTGCGTTTTCATATCCGGGAGGGTATTTATTTCCATAAACCGACGTTGGAATCAATGGAAACTGTTGCCTATCTGCCAATAGCCCATTTTTTGGATCTTGTCCATAGGGATAGAATCCGGCATAAGGATGGGTAACTCCCCATAGCGTTATGGTGGGCACTCCAAACAGGGCAGCTAAATGGGCATTTCCGCTATCCATAGCTAGCATTAGGTTCAATTCGGAAATTAAGGCCAATTCCTCTTGGAATGCCAGTTTGCCCACAAGATTGATACAATTACTGAATTTGGTCTCCCATTTTGCCATTTGTTGCTGCTCCTCTTTTCCGCCACCAAAGAGTAGAATTTTGTGTAGATTGGTTTCATTTAGGGCATCAACTACTTTTTCCATCAAATCAATAGGATACATCTTACCGTCAAAGGCAGCAAAAGGAGCTATACCTATCCATTTTTTGTCCTTTCCACCTACCAAATCGGAAACAGTGGACGATATGGAGCGTTTAGGAAGAAAGGTGGGTGTTTGTAAATCTACAGGCATTCCTAGTTTTTCGAAAACATCGGCATAACGCTGGTGTGTAGTTTTAAGCTGTCCAAAGACCTTTTCGTTCAATGCAGTTAAGGCTTTTTTTTCTGCTCTACCTTTATCTATCTGAGAAAAGGGAATGGACCCCAACTTGAAAAAGCATTTTAGGAGGTTGCTGCGCAATACATTGTGCAAATCGGCAACTACATCTATGTCTAAGCCTTTTAGCTCCTTATATAGTTTATAAAGCCCAAATATACCTTTGTGCCTACCCTTAACATCGGCCGCATAAATATTTATATGATCAAGATCAAGAAAAATAGGCTTAAAAAAACTTCTGGTAAGTAGTGTAACCCTAATATCTGGATATTGCTCTATTAAGGAGGATAGGACTGGAACGGTCATGGCCACGTCACCCATAGCGGATAAACGAATGACAAGTATATGTGTTTTTTTGGCTGTTCCAGGGATAGTTTTTTTAACGTCCTCCCTTGTTTTTTCCATAGGATTTAGGGAAGTACTTTTCTCCTTTTCCATCAATTCTTTAGTTTCAGGGCTAAGATTAGCATTGTATTATTTGGAATCAGGGGTTTTTCCGAAGTACAGGATTAAGCTCATTATCATTGTACATTTTCATTTGCTTGTAGACTTTCATAAATTTTTTGCCAGATTCAATATCCAATAATAGTTGGTCTATGGCAGTGCATAAATCTTTCTTCTGTTCCAATAGAATATGAAGCTTGGAACTGCATTTTTCAATATGTTCTGGAGTGGCGTCCTTTCTATCCACTTCTTCCTGCATATGGTATATCTTCAGAGCCAAAATAGATAGTCGGTCTATTGCCCAAGCCGGGCTTTCTGTATTTATGGTAGCATTCTGGTCTTTTTCTACCGATTGGTATTTATTAAGGAAATAGCTATCAATAAATTCTACCAAATCTGTCCTGTCCTGGTTGCTGGAGTCTATTTTTCTTTTAAGTTGAAGCGCCGCGACAGGTTCAATATTGGGATCCCTAATAATATCTTCATAATGCCATTGCACGGTGTCGATCCAATTTTTTCGATATAATAAATGGGCAATATCTTCTTTTGGATATGGATTGCTGAACGATTGGGATACATCATCCATTAGATGATATTTTTTGATGCTTTCTTCAAATATTTTATAGGCTAAATCACTGAACATAATGACAATATTTTAATACAAAGATACCGTTTATTTAAAAACAGATTTTGGTGATCTAATGGTTATTTTCAGAGCTAAAAATTTAAAGTTTTTAATTAAAGACAGAAATTAAATAAAGTCTATAATCCGAGGTTTCAAGAGGAGTTAAAGCTCCATTTACATTAAAATGTTCGTCAATAGTACTACGAACGGAATAATTATGGATGCCATAAGTACTATTTCCCTGACGCTATCTTTTTTAATGGACTGGACATAGGTGGTAATAAAGACTACCGCGGGAAAGAAGGTGATCAGAATTGGGTGTGTATCCGGGGATGACTTAAGGACCTTAACCAGTAGTCCAATAAGGAATAGAATTAAGACCAGACGCATTGTGACTAATTTACCTACCCCAACGTTGCCTAGTTTAAGGAATGCCAAAAAGCCGCAAAGTAAAACGGTGAAAATATAGAGAAATAATAATGTACTGTTGCTCCAATCATAAAAATAGACCTCATTGAACTTAAAATCAAAATAATAATGATTCCATAAAAATTCCATATTGTTACTCAAGGCGAGCACGGCCGTCATAATTAGGAACATAGCAATAATGGCAGCGAAGGGGATCAACCAATTTTTTATATTTTTTGGGTCATAAAAATAAATGGCAATAACAACCATTATGAGGTATAGAATGGCCCAATCGTAGAACAAACTGGCAATCAATATCCAAAATGTGGCATCAAAAATTTTTAACTTTATATCTTTTAAGGACCGGAAACTTAGAATACGACGGATGGCAAGCAATAAAAAAAAGCTGCAAAGAATCGCATTTGAGTCGATCAGTACCTCCGGAAACAGTACGATCAACATGGTATAAAATAGGATTGCCAAAGAATTTCCGCCAGTTATCTTATTTCTTAAGGTAATAAAATTGACCACAAAAATGCTAAATGATAAGAACCCCAAAATGGCTGTTTGCCCCAATATTTGTTCTGGTGAATACGATTTTTGGAACAGGAAAAAGTGGACAAACCAATAGAAGAAAAATAGAAATACGAGAAGTATTATATAATTTATTGGTTTTGTTCTTCCAAAAATGCTTGAAATCATCCTAGGTTTTTATATTTTTGCATGGTAAATATAATTAAGATGGATTCATTTTTTTACGGTATCGAGGATTTATTTGTAAATGTGCTTTTTGCACCTTTTGATGCTTTACGTGGCATGGGGAATTGGTGGGGAGCAAATACATTGAATTGGATTTTTATGTTGATTGGCACTATAGCTTTTGTTTACTGGATGTTACAGTTGAAAAAGTACAATGATAGCGGTGAGGAAAACAAGGAAGTTAGCGCACACTCCTACCTTTAATTATTTCTAATATATTGATTGGAATAAGGTTCTTTTTTAAGCTGTGGTTCTCCAAAGTTTAAATTAGGAACCATTATATATATAAAAAGGCATATTCGGGAGAAGACCGATTTTTACTAAAATCTGAACAGAACAGATCCTGGGATTTCAATAATCCTGGGATTTTTTTATGGTTTTATTCCGTAAGCGGGTCTTTGATCGGTTTTACAGGGATTTATTGTGGTTTTTTTGATTTCTGGACAGACCACTCCTATCGGCCTTACGGTTCGATGTCCCCTATGCCGCTTTTTCCAGTGCCATGGCCGACATCCGTCTACCGATCTCCAGAGCGTTGCCCGTATGGATTCCGAAGAATATCCATAGGACCTCGGTGGCCCTGGTCCGTGCCCTTATCCTTTTCAGGTGGTAGTGCTCCTTGTCCTTTCCGAAGCTGCCCTCCAGCCTGCTGGCCCGCTCCTTGGTGATGGCGCCGGCCAACTTGCTCCTCTGTTTCTCGTGCTTGCCGGCCCTGCCCTTTCTCTTGAAGTCGGTCCTGATATCGTATTTGGTGGCGAAGCTGCGGTTCTTGTTGGTGGCATAGATGGCATCGGCACCGGCCAGCTTCGTTCTGGTCCTTGTAAGCCTTTGGGCCTTGAAGACCGTATCCTGGAAACGGTTGCCCTCGTGGAAGGCATTGAAGTTCAGGTGTTCCACAAAGCTGATCCCGTCGACCTGGAATTTGCCCGCCCGGCCAAGGCCATTCGGACGGGTTCACCTTGGCCCCGAACTCGACAGGCTTTGTTTCCTTGCCCCTTACGATGGGCCTGATGTAGGGGCGGTCCATGCTCACGATACGGTCCTTCGGCCTTTCCCCTTTGTGGAAGTAGTTATGCTGTTGGGCCAGCACCTTTTTGGCCGTCGCCCTTCTGCGGTATTGGTCCCCGGTCATCGTTATTTTGTGCCGCGCCTCCAACCGGTCCACCTCGCCGCCGAGCTTGTCGAGCAGCAGGAGCAGGGCCCGGGTCAGCGCCCTTCTCTTCTTTTTGGTCTTCCTCCTCATCTTGCTATAGGACACGTATCGCTTTTTCCATTTGAGGTATCTGCTACGGGGCAGGGTTTCCCCCGTCGTTTTGCAGATGTCCTTGATCAGGCCATGGAGCCAGTCCACTGCCTCCCATAAAAGCTTTATGTTGGTGGGGTAGCGCAGATGGCTCTCGTAACAGGTGGCGTCCATGGTAATGCAGCCCTTGTCCCTCATATTGGGCGACCAATGCCCGTAAAAGGCTTCCTGTACCCTGTCCATGTCCAATTTGCTGGCCAGCTCACAGCGGATCTCGCTGATCATTTTAAAGTTGTCCAACCGGGCGGCACCAAGATAAATGTCGCAGAAAAACTGCCAGTCCAGGTTCCCGTTGAGCTGCTCCATAAGTTTGCGGTCGGAACATCCCCCGTAGTGCTTTAGGAACATCAGGGCCAGTTTGCCCTTGGAGGAGAACAGGGACCTAGGGCCTTTTTTGTATTCTTTCAGCCCAAAGGCCCCAACTATTTCGTCCCAAGGCACGGCGATGTAGATCTTGCCCAGGTCGCTCTCGAGAAACCGGGCGTAATAAGTATCGAACTGTTCGCTCTGGGAAGAAAATGTAAAGCTGTGCTGGAAATTGGATTCTTCGTATCTTGGACATACAGATTAAGATTAAAACCCCGTTTTTTGAGCTAAGGACTCGTTTTCGGGGTTTTATTACACCTTAATATACATATTAATTATCTGATATACAAGTAATTACGGCAATTCTGAATGTGCCGATATACAAGCATTTATGTCACTTCTGAATGTGCCAAAAGGGATAGCAAACGCTATCCCTTTTTTGTTTCCCTTTAGGTTTTATATATGATTATTTACTTTAGATCGAAGCCAAGGTCTTTGCGATAATACATTTTATCATAATGTAGTTTTTCCATGTTTTTGTAAGATATTTTTAATGCTTCGCTAAAGTTGGAGCCATATGCGGTAACGGCTAAAACCCTTCCCCCATTGGTCAAGATCTTGCCATCTTTTAATTCGGTTCCGGCATGGAATACCACGGCATCTTCAATATCGTCAAAGCCAGTTATTTCCATTCCTTTTTTATAGGCTTCCGGATAGCCTCCAGAGACTGACATAACAGTGGTAGCGCTACGCTCATCTATTTCGAGGTCAATAGTATCCAAGGTTTGGTTTGCCACTGCTTCAAAAATGGTTACCAAGTCGTTCTTTATCCTTGGTATTACTACTTCGGTCTCGGGATCGCCCAATCGAACGTTGTATTCAATTACTTTTGGTTCTTCCCCAACTTTTATCAAGCCGATAAAGACAAATCCCTTATAGGGCAGATTATCCAATTTAAAACCTTCTACGGTAGGTTTAACGATTCGCTCGAGCACTTTATCCATAAATCCCTTATCTGCGAAAGGAACAGGGGAAATGGCCCCCATACCACCGGTATTCAATCCGGTATCGCCCTCACCAATTCTTTTGTAGTCTTTAGCGGTAGGTAGGACCTTAAACCCTTTTCCATCCGTAAGCACGAAACAGCTTAGTTCAATTCCGTCCAAAAACTCCTCAATGACTACAGTCGTACTGGCAGCCCCAAATTTGGAGTCGATCAACATGGTTTTCAATTCGTCCTTTGCTTCCTGCAGATTATTGAGAATCAATACCCCTTTACCAGCGGCCAATCCGTCAGCCTTAAGTACATATGGTGGTTTTAGGGTTTCCAAAAAAGCGTAGCCCTCTACCAAAGTTTCAGCTGTAAAGCTTTCATAGGCTGCGGTGGGAATGTTGTGCCGCATCATAAATTCTTTGGCAAATTGCTTACTACCTTCCAAAGTTGCGGCAGCTTTTTGAGGACCTATTACTGGGATATTCTTTAGGGCATCATCATTTAGAAAAAAATCGTGCACCCCATTGACCAAGGGATCTTCCGGACCAACGATGACCATATCTATTTTTTCCGAGAGCACACATTTTTTTATGGCCTCAAAATCATTTACCCCAATGGGTACATTTTTCGCTATGGCAGCGGTTCCCGCATTTCCGGGAGCCACAAAAAGATTTTTAAGTTTTGGACTTTGATTTAATTTCCAAGCTAAGGTATGTTCTCGCCCACCGGCACCAAGGATCAAGATATTCATTCTTAAAAAATTTCCCCAAAAATACGGTTTGAGGTGGAATTAACTATTTATTTGGCCGAGAAATCCCTGTGTTCTTTTTTCTGAAGTTCATCTGGGGATAGGGATTTAAAATATTCGTATACTTTTTTAAGTCCCTCCGCACGGTGTACTTTAGGTTCCCAGCCCAATATTTCCTTAGCCCTGTTAATGTCTGGCTCACGTTGCATTGGATCGTCCTGTGGTAAAGGTTGGTATATTATTTTTTGGTCCGTTCCTGTGAGTTTAATGATTTCCTCTGCAAACTCCTTGATTGTAGTTTCATGCGGATTGCCAATATTTACGGGATTTGTATAATCGCTCATCAATAAACGGTAGATTCCTTCCACCTGATCATCTATATAACAGAACGATCGGGTTTGTGATCCATCCCCAAAAACAGTTAGATCTTCCCCTCGTAAAGCCTGTCCCATAAAGGCGGGTACCACCCTCCCATCGTTCAATCGCATCCTGGAGCCATAGGTGTTAAAAATACGGACAATCCGTGTATCCAAACCATGGTGACGATGGTAGGCCATGGTAATGGATTCCATAAAGCGCTTGGCCTCGTCGTATACACCACGTGGTCCTACCGGACTTACGTTTCCATAATAATTCTCATTTTGCGGGTGTACCAGAGGGTCACCGTAAACTTCCGAGGTGGAGGCTACTAAAATCCTGGCCTTTTTTTCCTTGGCCAGACCGAGTAGATTTAGAGTGCCCAAAGAACCCACTTTTAGGGTTTCGATAGGAATTTTTAAATAATCTATGGGACTTGCCGGTGAGGCAAAATGTAATATATAATCCAGATTTCCGGGAATATGTACAAATTTGGACACATCGTGGTGCTGGAACTCAAATTGTTCCAAAGGGAAAAGATGTTCAATGTTTTTTAGATCACCGGTGATCAGGTTATCCATAGCAATGACATAATAACCTTCCTTTATAAAACGATCGCATAAATGCGATCCCAAAAATCCGGCTGCGCCGGTGATAAGTACTTTTTTCATTTGTTGTTTAATTTGAGACACACAAATAGCCATGTGAGTCTCTTTTAATAGATTTTATTTTCAATATGCCTTTTTCTCTCCGGAGACGGCATTCATTACAGTTTGCACCATTATTTTGAGATCCATGAACAGGGACCAGTTTTCAATATAAAATATATCAAATTTGGTGCGGTTTAATATATCATTATCTGTTTCAATTTCACCTCTGTACCCTCGAACTTGTGCTAAGCCAGTTATCCCAGGTTTAACGAAGTGACGTAGCATATATTTATCTACTCTATTGGCAAACTCATTGGTGTGCTTTACCATATGGGGTCGAGGTCCAACCACAGACATATTACCAAATAGCACATTGTAGAACTGTGGAAGCTCATCAATACTTGTTCTACGGATAAATTTACCCACTTTAGTTGTTCGCATATCATTTTTAACGGCCATCATGCTGTCGGCGTGTTCATTGGGTGCCATAGAGCGAAATTTATAACAGTAAAATTCCTTATTGTCTATTCCATTTCTTTTTTGTCTGAAATAGACGGGTCCCTTGGTTTCCAATCTAATAATTAGCGCTATAATAGGAGCCAACCATGAAAGAATACCTATGACCACTATTAATGAAAATACAATATCGAAACCTCTTTTTAGGGCGGAATTCAAAGGATTGTGCAGTGGAATATCCCTCAACGATAAGATTGGAATATAATCGTAATATTCAAAGGTGAGTTTTTTAGAAAAAATATTCTTATTGTCCGGTATAAATTTGAGCGTTTTTAAATTGTTATCGGCAAAGTTGATAAACTCTGTCAATTGATTGTTTTTCAATTCAGACACGGAGCAATAGATTTCATCAACTTTGTTTTCTACGATGTAAATGAAAGTCTTATAGATATCAAATGAAGGGTCTGAAGGGCAGAACTGTTTCACAAAATGGTACCCATACTCCCGACGATCTTTAAAAACCTCGATCAATTGATCGGTTTTTTTGTTCTTTCCGATGACCACTACGTTTCTCATATTCCCTTTTACCCTTTCCCGGTATTTCATTAAAAGGATATAATTCAGGAACTTAATGGTAAAGATGGCAAGCCCAACAGAAACAAAATACTCCCCCAAAGCCAATCGGCTCATGTTTGGTTGCTTGAAGAAACCAATAAAGGCGTATAGTATTAAAAAGAAAAACACGAACTGATTAAAAAGGAGTTTTAATAGGTAAGATACTTTGGTATACCGATAAACAACATAGAAATTGTTCTTAAATGATAGTATAACCCAAGCCAACGTCAGATAGCTATGAAAAAGTATGGGGTACTCAAAGTTTATGGGTAGAATGTATGCAAAAAAATTAATTACCAATAAATCCGCTCCATAGGATATGGGGGTAATTAGGCCGGAATAACGGTGTCTTCTGGAAAACATAAATTTAAAGCCCTTCAATTAAGTTATCAACTCGGGACAAAGATAATTTTTAAAATTAGAATAGTAGACATGATGTTATTTGTCAAGTGCAATATATGATTTGTTATTAAGGCTTTTTAAGCTTGATTTTGCTTGAAATTTACCGAAGCAATTGTTTTTTGAAAGAGTAGCCAATGTTTCGGCCGTATACTATCAACCGTTTTCGATTACATTGATCAAAAATATTTCGTATTTTCTGTTTATTAAATCCCAATTAAATTCATTTTCTATTTTTTCTTTGTTTGTTCGGGTGAATTTTTCCTTAAAGGCAAAATAGGAATCTTCATTAATAATATTGGTAATATGCTGGATAGAATCGAAATAAACTGCGTCCTCTTTTAATATACTTTGGTTAAAAATATTGTTATGGGCTATAATAAGGGCATTGGAGGCCATGGCTTCCAATAGAGATGGGTTAGTACCCCCTACAGAATGTCCATGAAAATAATAGCGCGAGTAATGTCTTAAATTGTTAAGTTCTTCTTGATTGTAATTGGGACCAACAAATAGAATTCTGATATCCTCCCTATATTTTTCTTGCAGTCCAAGTCCATATTCATTTAGGCCGCCAACAACAACAATTGGGCACATTGTTTTGGACCTCTTATAACCCTCCAAAATAGTTTCTATATTGTTTTCCGGTTCCAATCTTGCCAAGATCATAGAGTAATTATACTTTTCTAAATTATATTGGGCCAAAACGGCTGGATGTGGATCTCTAAAATTAGTGGCCCCATAAGCAATATACTCGGAGTCTTTTTGATATGTATTTCTTAAATGTTCCTGTATACCCACAGAATCTGAAATTAAATAATCAGAATATTTAGCTCCCAGCTTTTCGGCATATTTTAAAAATTTACGAACTGCAGGTTTATATTTGGTACGTTTCCATTCTAAACCATCCATGTTGGTAACAATAAGGCTTTTTTTTGGCATTAACCAGTGCCATATTGAACTTGATGTATATCCCAATTGAAGAACAATGTCGAATTTCCTTTTTCTGGTATCTAGTATACAATTTAAATCATAAATAAACTGCCCTGCAGTACCTATTCTATACTCTGGGTCATAACAATGAATAATATTTACACCCTTGAAACTTTTTTCTTGATAGGGATGATCGTGGGAATTATAAACATACACCTCATGACCTTTTTCAGCCATATACACCGAAAAATACTCTGCGAATTGTTCAAAACCTCCGTGGTTGTTAGGTACTCCGCGTGTTCCTAGGATGATAATTTTCATTTTATTGGAGGTTCTAAATATTGTTAAATCTCGATTTTATCGTCTTCCTTTAAGGGTTTGACTAAACTTATACCTACAAAAAAAGCAAAAAGAAATAAACCCCATTGCCTTTGAAAAAGTGACTCGGTTAGCATAGTTCCAATTAAGCAAACATACGCAAATAAATAGGTTATTTGTTTATTTTGATAGAGGTTGTATCCTGTAATTACAATTATAGCCAGAAGCAATAATAAGCCAATTAATCCCGAATCCAAGGAAGTTTGTATAAATTGATTATGACTATGGTACTTGTTCCTTGTAGCTGCTCTGAACCTTATTTTTTTATATTGGCCCATCAATTTCTCATTTGTATTTTGCATTCCGTAGCCAAAAATCGGAGATTCTTTAAAAACTTCATATGAATTTTTCCAGATTTTTTTTCTCAATTCAATTCCAGAGTAATTGGTTGATTTTGAATTAACATTACTAATCCTCTCCTTTAAAATGGGATTAAATAAAAAAGTGGAAATAAAGAGTAATAATCCTATTAATCCAATTTTAAAAAGGTGTTTTTTGTTGGCAATAGTTGTATAAAAGTAGACTGGAAGGCTTATAAGGGAAATCAAAATGGTCATTCTTGACGCCAATAGAAATATGCTAAGCAATAAAATTAGTAGATAAATATAACCGAGTTTTATGTTTTTTTTATGTTTTATTATGAACAAGCAACCAATTAAATAGAATAACGACAAATAATAGGCTTGAATTCCGAACACCGTTCCTAGGTAATCATAAGACAGGAAATAATAATTTACATTGCTCGTAAGGTAAACGCCCCTATAGATTCCATGACCTAAATTTAGGATTGCACTTATTAAACAGGTGATTATAAAAGCAAATTCTAATTTTGGGAATAGGTTTGAATTAAGTTTTTTACTGTTTAGGAAGAAACTAATCACAATTAATAATAATGGCACAAAAGTAAATAATTCTGAAAGGGAAGCTTTTATATCTGTGTTAAAGGTAAAAATAATTGCGATTTCGTAGAAAACAAAAATTATAATTAACCATAACAATTTGTTATTTAGTGGTGGTATGGAATTTGATTTCCAACTGCCTAAAACTGAGAAGGTAAATAAGATTATAAGACTTGTTGTATTTAAAAATATGCCAAGCAATAGGGAACAGAAAAAAAAAATTGCAGTATAAGGCAGGATTTTATTCAACTCATTATTCGTTATTGATACCCTTACCCTTGGCTTATTCTCCATCACTTTTCTTGTTTATTCTTAATAAGCGACTTTTGATTGAAGAACTTTCTCCATTTGCGTTTTTTTCAGAAGAATAAATTAGAAGGGATTTATTCCTATTTATTCTGGCCATACTACCGTATGTGAATCTTGTACTGTCCTTCTGAATCTCAGTAACCCTTTCCCAAGTATTACCCTTATCGTGGGAAATCGCAATTGCACCGGTTTGATATTTACCTTCCCTATAAAGCAAATACATTTCATCCTTATCTGGATAAAATGCTACATCTGGTCGCGATTGAACATATCCTGAAAAGGAAACATTTTCCGGCTCGGACCAAGTTCTTCCAACATCTTTGGAAATCGATCTATACAATGCATTTTCTGTGACATTTCTATAGAAATATATAATTTCATTTTGCTTTTCATCCAATAAAATAGTTGATTCATTATTATTGGACCGTTTTCTAGAAACTTCGTAAAATGTCCAACTTAATAAATCTGAAGAAATCATAACTCCGGCACGCATATTTTTAGAGTTTATATCCATTTTAATAAAAACGGGCAAAATATAATCATTATTGATTTCTATAATCTTACCTTCAATTCCAACTAGAGAAGAACAAGTTTCATCATCCTTTATTTCCCTACGATCACCCCAGGTAAAACCCTTATCAGTAGACATCCTATAATAGGCAGAACCATTTTGGCCATTATTTACCCAATAAGTTGCCAATAAATTTCCATCACTCAATTCATTAATGATTAAATTTCTTATTCCATATTTTGTTTTAATAAAATCATCCCCGTTATCTACTATGATTTCTTGATTATAATTTTTACCATTATCTAGTGAAGATTTATATACGGCAGAGGCAATAGGACTAAGGTGGCCGTTACTTTTTCTATATGAAATTATAATTTCTCCGTTTTTGAGTTTCACAACTGATGGAAAAGAATTATGTCGATTATCCTTTGTTATAATTACTTTTTCGCTTAGAACAATATTTACTTTTTTTTGAGAAAATCCTACGTTTTGCCATAGAATAATAAAAAAAAGAAAAGTTATTAATATTTTGCGGATTCCTAACATTACCATTGTGAGAATATTTACAATTCACAGCTACATCAAATTGTTTTGCTGCAATTTTTTTGATTGTTGATTGGTCACAATTAAATTAACCAGTCGAGAGTTCTTTATTTTTTAATTTTGGCGAACATCTAATTTATTCTAATGTTATTAAACTCTGAATAGGGATTCTTCAAGCTCACCGAAAAACAACGTATTATTATTTGAGGAAAATGGATGGTTCATAAATATGCAATACCTTATCGAATTATTTTTGCTAAGTTAATTTTTGTTATCATAAAATATAATACATGTACTATTAAAACCACACTAATATTTTGAATTAAAACAGTCATTACACCTGATGGCACAATAGAAGCAAAATTGAAAGATAAAATTAATAATAGAATTAAATTTAAAGGGTTATTAAGATTAAAGCTCCTAGAGTAAATTTCATAAACTGAATTAGAAATAAATCCTAGTAAAAAAGGTGAAAATATTAAACCATAATATCCAAAATTTATATATGAAATGCCTAAAAATGAAGGAGTAACGCTACCTCCGTCAAATCTCCACCCCATTAATTCCTTTAAAAATGTTCCACTATTTGGATGACTACCAGGGAATAGCATAGAAAAATCCACCCAATAAGTTTGACCAAGGAGAAATTCATGTTTATTTGGAAAATAATTCACGACATATTGAAAATTTTGAATATTAACAAATGGCCGCCATGCAAATCTCGCTATAAAAAGGTCATATAGATTGGCCGCACCATTGGTTCTTATGGCTCCCAATAAGACCATAACACTGAAAAGGAATAAACCAAACACTAGAATTTTTTTGTAAGTAAACTGAACATTATTTACTGATTGCATTACAAATATTACGAATACCAACAAGTATAAAGCAGGGCCCCTATTTCCAAAAGAAAGTATCCAAAACAAGACAATTACCGTTAATATAAGCTTGATGGAATTACTAAACTTTGACATAATAAGAGTTAATAATCCATATGTAAAGAAAAGAATTGCTAATTGAGTTATAAGTCCTTGTCCTTTTCTTGCTTCTATTCTCGTATTTTCAATGTCCTCCATGAAAATAACAAGACCTCCGGCATTATAAATGAATTTCAAAGTACATAGGAAACCAATAAAAATAAAAAGATACCCTACAATTACCGTTTTGCTTTTTACCGGTAGTACCTTTTGCATGTAAGGAAATCTTAAATAGGGGTTTTTTAATCTTTGAAAAAAGTAGCGTGAAACTATACCACCAATTATCACAGAAATAAAGGAGTAATTAATAATTAAAGTAGTTTCATTCGTAATAATAATGTGTGTATAAATATCTTTATAGATTAATCCAAGATAGAAGAAGAAAAAATGTATTAGGACAACAAAAACGAATGGATTAAATATATTTCTTAAATTAAAAATCTTATTTACTAAATAAAGTAAACTTATAGATATAATGATATGAAAAGTCATTTGTTAATATTTAATATTGATAATTTCTATATCATAATATTCAAAAATATGCTTTATCTGATTAAATATTTTGTCCTTAGGGCCTAAATAACATTTTGTTTTATGTTTAAGTGAAGACATTAATTGAATGTTAATTAATGCGGATGAATAATAGGAAAATACAATAGTAGGGGCGATGTCTTTAATTATTGTTTCAACTGCCAATTGTTGTGATATTTCTTTAAAATCAATTTTGTGACTTTTAGCTGCTTCATAAAAATTATTTTTAAATTTAAAATTATGTGTATTGAATGAAGCATGTCCCTTATAAAAAATTTTTGGGGAAGAAATTTTTTTTGCGACAATTTCTTTAAGACAAATGTCATAGAAATCTGTTATATAATCAACAGGGCCTCCTAAAATCAGAAAGCGCTCCTCATTAGGTTCTTTTTCAAGAATTGATTCTTGAAATATTAAGGGCACTTCAATTATCCTTTCTTTAGGCCCTTTTGTAAATTTTTTTAAAGGCGTATATATACTTTTTATTCTTTCAGATTCGTAAGGCAATATTCTTTTAGTGTATTTGTACTTGAATCCTAAAATAAGTGCAAGGAAATATCTTTTTAAGTGAATTAATTGGAACTTTTCTTCAAATTCATAAAAATATAAAATTCCTTCATAATAGAGGTTAAGCTCAATTTTTTTAGTTTTTTTTAGGTAATATATATAGTTTGCGAGCAATCCTCCTATATGAGGAATAAATATTCTAGTTTTTCCATTTTTGTTATTCTCTATTGCACTATTTATTTTTTTAATTATTTTTTTAAGCTGTGCAAAACCTTTAAATATATCCAGATTACTATCAAATTCCATAAAGGATACATTTGGAGGCCAATTTTCATTGATTATATTAACGTTAGAATGAATAATTAAACAGGGAACATCTTTTTCTGAAGTAACAGTATAAAGGTATTTCATCAAAATTTTAGAATAAAAGAGCTGAAATGGTGTTTGACAAATAAATATTTTCATTGATTTACTTCTTTTTTAGTTTTTGTCCAAAAATATAATTTCGCAATAAATAGCATAAAAAAGGAAATAAATTGTGACACTGCCGCTCCTAGAATTCCATATTTAGGAATTAATAGAAAGCTGGCAACTAAGTTAAAAAATACTCCAATTAAGGTGGCTTTCAAAATTTTCCAGTCTAAATTAAAGCTGTAAAGTGCATAATGAGAAACAAAAGAAAATGAAAAAAAGGCACTAGAAAGCAAAAGTATTATATATGAAAATATACTGTCAAAAAGTACAGTTTTATCTAGAAAGTGGAGCAAGGGATAAATACCTAATAAGGATAGAACTGTGCCTATAATACTATATATGAAAATTTGTTTTTCAAATATTTTAAGCTTTTCCGAGAATTTTTCATAACTTTTACTTTTGCTTTCCAAAAGGGACGGAAACAGTTCAATGATAACGATGGTTTGAACAAATACAAATAAGATGTTAGCTATACTCGAGAAAAATGTAAATACACCAACCTCCTTTGAGCTATGATAATAATTTAGAAAATATCTTCCTGAAAACTCTATCAATTTATAAAGGATTGTTCCAATAAAAAAGGGAATAGCCACTATCACTCCCTTTTTAATCCAATTTATATCAAATCCAGTTGCCCATTTAAAATCTAAATAAAACAAACCGATAATTACTGATAAAACCGCACCCACACTCCATAAAACTAATATCGATTTTAAATTAGCTTCCATTATATTTAATTCCCAAAATAGGTATAATAGTACCACCCATATTCCTGATCGAATAAATAAAACAAAAGTAGCGGCTACTGTCTTTTTAATGACAATCAGCATTCTATATACTTCCTGCGAAATATGCTCGGATAGTAGGATCAAGATAAATAGATAAACATACTTGAAATCAACTATTTTCCAATAAAAAAGGAAGTACGAAAGAGGAAGAATTATAAGATAAGTTACTAAGTGAAAAATTAATTGATTTTTAAAGTAGTAATTGAAAGTTTCTATCCCTTTACTTAGAATTTCCCTTGAACTATAGGAATAGAAGTCAAAACCTACAATAAAGGTCAGAATTATAACTGTACTTTGAAATAGGCCATAAGTTCCATATTCTTCTATACTTATTTTCTTAATAACAATAATGGAAAGTACGAATTTTAGTACAATCGTTATCCCTCTTAAAACGATATTTAATATTTTTTCAGAGAAAAGTAATTTCATATGTTTACTATATCAAAAGCTAACTTACTTTTCAATTTTTTATATAAATTATATTTCAAAGTAATTTTTATTCAGAGGAGTACCTCTTGCTACATCCTGATTCAATTTTTTCCCAATGATTTCTTGGTAATATTTTGGATGCATGCCATAGCCTGGGCGGATAGACCGTACGTTTTCGGTTGTTATTAGCTCGCCGGCTTTAACATCTTTAACCACAAAAAGTGATCTTGCAAACTTCATGTTATTTTTTACTTTTTCAGAAACTTCATAAGATACTTTCCCCAATAGTTTTTCAGTATCCCTAACCTGGTTGACCATTTCTGTGAACTCTTTTACATCCAAAGAAAAATCAGCATCTGGGCCCCCTATGAACTTGTCTAAAATGAAATGCTTTTCTATTACCTTGGCTCCTAAAGTTGTTGCTACTGTTGGCGCTAATGAACCATATGTGTGGTCACTAAACCCTATCTCTACCCCAAAGCGTGTTTTTAAATCGGGAATCGTTTTTAAATTTGCTAATTCCAAGGGTGCCGGATAAGAAGATGTGCATTTCAATAAAATAATATTATTATTACCAACACTCCGGCAGGTATCCACAGCTAGTTGGATGTCTTCCTCTTCTGCTATTCCAGTAGAAATTATAATAGGCTTTCCTTTGGATGCGGCATATTCTATTAATGGAATATCTTGAATTTCAAATGAGGCTATTTTATACGCTGGAACATTTAAATCTTCAAGTAAATCGACTGCAGTAAAATCAAAAGGAGATGAAAAACAAATTAACCCTTCTTCCTCCGCCACTTCAAACAACCTTTTATGCCACTCCCAAGGGGTATAAGCTTCTCCGTAAAGCTCGTATAATGTTTTTCCGTCCCAAAGTGTGCCTCCCCCAATTTTAAAGTGTTCGTTGTCACAATCAATAGTTAAGGTATCCGGAGTGTATGTTTGAAGCTTTATAGCATCAGCTCCTGTTTTTTTTGCTGCCCTAATTGTTTCAATGGCAACATTTAAATCCCCATTATGATTTGCAGATAATTCTGCTATTATAAAACAAGGATTCTCTCCTCCAATTGATTTAGTTCCTATTTTCATTATTAAATGTATTTCCTGCAGCAAATGTACAATTTTCAGTTCTTATTGTGTCCAAGTTCAATGCACCATCGGCAACCTTAACGACAAGATTTTGGCTGGTTTGAAATATAGTACCATTGGGGGTACTTTCCAAGGTTTTCATCTTAGAAAAGGACACTTTATCTATTATTATTTTTCGTCCATTATAAAAGGTGAAAGCTCCGGGATATGGATAGGCCTGTGCCCTTACCCAATTTCTAATATATTCCTTCTGCCAATTCCAATTGATTCCTCCATCTTTTGGAGTACGCTTTCCAAAATAAGTGGCGTCCTCCTCATTTTGTTTTTTTAACTTCAAACTATTCGTAGAAGCATCGGACAAAACCCTTTTTATTAGGGGATAGTAAGCTTTTGCATACTTCCGGAGCATATCTGAACCTGTGTCATTTTTGTCAATTGACACTTCTATCTGGGCAATTATATCACCTGTGTCACAACCCTCATCAATAACATGAGCTGTAATCCCCGCCTTTGTTTCTCCATTTATAATCGCCCATACATGTGGAGTTCTTCCTCTGTACCTTGGTAATAAGGCACCATGAATGTTAAATGTTAATATGTTGGCATGTTTAATAATATCTTCTTCAATTAAGAACAAATAATTAATGGATGCTATTACATCTACGGAAAATTCTTTTATTAAACGGTAACCTTCCCCATTTCTGGGGTTTCCGGCATAAACGGGGATTTGATTTTTAGTGGCGAATTCAATAATTTCAACGGAATTTCTATCAGTTAAAACAAATTGTAAGGTATAATCTTTAGTTATTTTTAAAAGTGTATCTAATCCCAATCCACCACTGCAAAGGACACCTATAGTTAACATAGATTTTTAATTAAGTTAAAATGTCTAGAATTAATGTTTTCGTCAAACAATGCTTTTTGTGCTTCAATTTGATCGTTAAAATTATCTTTTTTTAAAATTGACTCTATTTTATCTTCAAAATCGGAAACTTGATAATCTTTCATGTTTTCGCCTTTATAGATAACTTCATTTTTTAGAAATCCCTTATAGATTAACTCTTGATTATCCACATAATAGCCACTTAGGACAGGCATTTTAACGCAACAGATTTCATACAAAATGGTGCTTGCTGGCACAATTGCAATATTGCATTGCCGCATAGTATTAATTAAATCTTCTTCGGAAAGATTTCGATATGTTTTTATTTTATCAGAATACTTTTCTACTAGATCAATAATCCCATTATGCTTATATGCCCATCCTAAAACGACGTGTATGTTTTCGAATCTAGATATTTTTAAAAGTGCTTTAACCGCCTTTATGGTTAAATTAAATGGATCGGCACCTCCAAAACATACAAAAGCGCTATCAACTGTATTAATAACTTTATTTTTCTTTGCTTCTTTTAAAAAAAGAGGTCTTACTAGTGCATATTTAGTTCCTAAAGCTAGTTTTGTCGAGGCCTCCTTTTTATAATGCATTTCTTGTATATAAGGAGAGTGGTTTACAACTACGTCTGCATACATATACTCTTTGGCCAAGTCATCAATATAAATTAGATTATAACCTTTTAGTTTTATTTGCTTTTGATAAGGTGCTACAAACTGATACCCATCTGCAATAATAATATAATTCTTAGGCGAAAAATTAGTAGCTAACCACTCTGGCTCTTCTTCTACAGATATCTTTTTTGGAATAATTACTTTTTTATAAGCTTTAGGAATAATTGAATCTGTTGAAGTTTCATGAGTAATAAAAACAAAATCTATGGAGCTTTTAACAATTTCAACCAAACTAAATAATCGGTATAAATGACCTAAACCAGTTGTAGAGGATCCATCGGCCCGAAAGATTATTTTTTTAGTCATTGGTCATTAGTTTATATTTAATTTCAGCCAACTTCCAGTCGGTTTCCGTATCAATATCTTGGGCATGTAATGCTGAAATAATTAAGGCTCCTGAATTAGCTGTAAACAATTTGTTTTCTTTTAAAAAAGATGACGTTTTCAACCAATAAAACTGACCAGCATCGTGATATCTAGGTTCTAGATCTTGTGAACGGGTATTTATATGCTCTGGCCAGACCATATTTACCCGGCCATTTTGCGCCATTAATGACCTTTGTATTGGAAATGAATATTCTAGTATAGGAAATACACTATCTAAACTATTTTTTATTAACTTACTATGTGCGACCTTGAGATTTATGGAGGTAACAAAGGGAGCAGAGGGCAATATACAGCATACATTATTAAAACTTAAGCCTTGAGTTGAATAGTTTTTTAGCACCTCTACTATTACACATGCTAAAACAGCAAAATCATTGGCATTATCTTCACTTCTTAAAAAAGGAACTTTTGCGCCGTACTTTTTGGCTATTTCTGCAATTTCAACATCATCTGTTGAAACCATAATTTCATCGAACAAATTACTTTTAATCGCAGCTTGGATAGAATAGGCAATTATGGGTTTTCCCAAGAAAGATTTTATATTCTTTTTTGGGATACGCTTACTTCCTCCTCTTGCGGGTATGATTGCTAAATTAGGCATTTATGAATGTTAGCACTTTATCGATTACAAATTCTTGCTCCTTATCCGTCAAGCTTGGATACATAGGTAAACTGATACATTTGGTATAGTAATTTTCAGCATTATTTAAATTAATATGGCCATAGCCAATTTCTTTATAATATGGTAAAGTATGCACTGGAATATAATGAATTTGGGCGTAAATGTTTTGGGTTCTCAAATAGTCGTATAATCCAATTCTATCTTCTACTTCGATAACGAATAAATGGTGTGCATTAAGCATACCTTTTGGTAAATTCTGATATTTTATTTTATGATCAAAAGCCTTTTTATAATTATCGGCAATTACATTTCTACTTAAAACACCAGCCCCATTTTTGGCAAGTTGTGTTATACCAAGAGCTGATTGGATATCTGTTAGTCTATAATTAAATCCAAGCTCTTGCATTTCATAATACCAACCGCCATGATCTTCTGCCATGTTTTCTTTGGTGATTCCGTGGGTTCTAAGCAATAATAATTTTCTATATAAAACCTCGGAGTTAGTGGTCACCATACCGCCTTCGCCACAAGCTATATGTTTAACGGGGTGGAAAGAAAACACTGCCAAATCCGCGTAGTTGCCGTTACCACACTTTTGATGCACACCTTTGGAATCTGTAAAATACCCCCCTGGGGCGTGTGCTGCATCTTCAATAATCCAAAGGTCGTGTTCATTGGCTAAATTTCGAAACTCCTCCAAATTTACGGGTAAGCCAGCAAAATCTACGGGAATAAGACCTTTAAAGAAGCCTTTTGGTTTGCTCTCAATAAGTTTTTTGACACTCTCTAAAGACAATATATAGGTATCAGGGTCTATGTCTGCAAACCAAACTTCTCCCCCGGCATACCTTACACAATTAGCGGAAGCTGCAAAGGTAATAGGTGTTGTTATTACGCGTTCCCCTGGTTTTAGACTTAAGGCCAAAACTGCTAAATGTAGGCCGGCAGTAGCGTTACTAACTGCTATGGCATATTTTGCATCAACATAATGGGCAAACTTATTTTCAAACTCTTTTACTTTTGGGCCTTGTGTTAAAAAATCGCCCGTTAGTGTTGTTATCACAGCATCAATATCGTCTTGCTCTATTTGCTGTCTTCCGTAAGGTATTGTTTTCATTTATACTGAAAAATTAGTATCTACGTGCTCCTTAATAAGCCTCCTAAGGCTTTCGATTGTCTCCCATTCCTCATTTTCGCCGGAATTGTAACTAAACCCTTGAACAACCTTTTTGGCCTTGAAAGTCTCAATAAAATCTTTTAATTTCCATTTATGAGTTGCAGGAAGAATAGTATAATATTTACCCAAATCATAGGTGTAATAAGAGTCGGAAGTTGTAATCATTTCTTCATGGACTTTCTCGCCTGGCCTGATTCCTACAATTGGCTTATCACATTTCGGGGCAATTGCCTCGGCAACATCCATAATTCTATATGATGGAATTTTAGGAACATATAGTTCACCTCCCCAAGCGTATTTTAGTGCATGCATTACCATATCAACTCCCCCTTGAAGGGAAATATTGAAGCGTGTCATATTTGGATCTGTTATGGGTAGTGCACCTTCTTTCTTCTTGTTAAGAAAAAAAGGAATTACTGAGCCATTTGAACCCATTACATTCCCATAGCGGACTACAGAAAAACGAATTGGACTATCACCTTTAATATTGTTGGCAGCCACAAAAAGCTTGTCTGAGGTTAATTTGGTAGCACCATAAAGATTTATTGGGGCACAGGCCTTATCAGTGGACAGGGCAACTACTCTGTCTACATTTGTAGAAAAGCAAGCATCTACAACATTTTGCCCTCCCCCTATATTTGTTTTAATGCACTCTTCTGGGTTATATTCTGCTAGATGAACGTGTTTCATGGCTGCTGCATGAATAACGTAATCTACACCTTTAAATGCTCTGATTAACCGATCCCTATCCCTTACATCACCAATAAAGAATCTTATTTGGGGAAATTGGGCAATTGGAAATTCTTGCGCCATCTGAAATTGTTTCTGTTCATCCCTAGAAAAGATAATCAGTCGTCTTATCTCTGAATGATTAGACAAAATATGACTTGTTAATGCCTTTCCTAATGAGCCCGTGCCCCCTGTGATTAATAGTGATTTTCCTGTAAAATTCATGTTATTTAAATTGTTTAAATCAATCTTTGTATAATAGGTAATCCATTACATTTATTAAGTTTTTGGATAAAAAGTGTGGGTCATATCCTTTATCCATATCTTTTGTCCTGTAAGTATATAATTCATTTATTTCTCCGATAATAAATTTATTTCTAATAAAGAAATAAGAAAAATTTTCTGTAATCTCGAAACATTTGTTTTCAAATAAAAATTTTACCAAATGAATTTTAAAATATTGGTTTTGTCTCAACTCACTTATGTCGAGCCTTATTTGTTTTAGATAAGTTCCTTTGGGAAACTTGAAAAGTACTGTTTGCGGCTCATTGGAGCCAATTACCTTCTTTTCTATATAACCCCGGTCTATGAAGCTGTCTTTTCCCTCTGGAATATAATATACTCTAAAGATATCGTTTTTTTGAATGGTAATGTTCACTTGTAGGTATACAGTGTCTTCCGCCAATGGTTCATCAATGGTATTTATGGCACATTTCTTTTCGTCAAAAAAGGAGCAGTCATTTATTGATCCCATGATAAAAATAATAAAAAAGATTTTTAATAAGTGCATGTTTTTGATAATGAGAATTTCCAATAATAAATTTGTTTACGGTCTAATAAACTTCGTATTTTAGAGTTTTCCAATTAGTGATAGATTGGACACTCGTTTGGTGTGTGATAGGCTTCAGTGGAATGGGGTTTACTTTGACATTCATCCTTAAGTTCCAAAATTGCTTTTGCAAAAATTGACCAACTTTTAGCTCCTTTATTGTAATTATTTAATTTTGCACTAAAAATTTTCTAAATTTCTTTCAACCATACCATAAACTATTATATTAGGGTTAATTTGTTCAATTAACCTTTCATTGAGATTAAGGTCTCTAACCAATATTGTTTTCTTAAAACTTAAAGGCAATAATTTCATAAGTTCAACTGAATATGAATCTCCAAAAAATAAAGCAACATCATTGTTATCTGAATCTGAGTTCTCAACGCTTATGCTCCCGCTTCCAAACTTGTTTAAAATCATTTCCAATTTAACCTCTTTTAATGGGGTTAACTTTATGTAGGTGTCTTTTAACCATAATCCACTGTTGTCTATCCCCAATAAATCTAACAAATCACCTTTATTATAATTTTCAATACGTTCAACCTTGAAATCTTCTATGCCTAATGGTTTTTTAACTTGTTCCCTGCTCTTCGAAATTTCATCGATAATATTCTGGTAGGCATAAAAAGCACCTAAGGAATTCCAATGAGAATCATTTTTAAGATATAAAACATCAAGTTTTTTCTTGGATAATAGCATTTCAATATGATTAACATACTGAATATTATTGGATTTCAGATAGCTGTAAAGTTGCTCGAGCCTATTTTCTCCTTCATTTTTTAAGTGCTTAAACCGAGTTGGTATTTTTTCTTCGTAAATCGTGTGCTTATTTGGATATATAGTAACAATAAATGTTTTATTTTGCTCTCGCAACAATTTATCAATCTTTTTAAGATTATTGCCAAAATTATCCAGACTGGTACAATTAAAAGGATTTTCTTTCAGATACGAACTTTTAATAGCTTTATTCCAGTAAAACAGCCACTTATTTTCGCCTACTATCACTTTTTCCAAATCCGGTGAAGTACTAAATAGTTTTACTTTAGTCAGTGCACCGAAAGAAATTAATTTTTTCCTAAAACCAAAATTATCATTATAATATTCCTCGTAATTCTGCGGGTAATCATTTAATTGCCTAAAATTAAATTTTGGTTTTTCAATTAAATCCCTTTTTTCAGATATGTTGGTTTTATCTAGATTTATCCAATTATCAAGATGAGGAGCTAAAAGAATAAACATAAACCCTATTAATATAGACCAATCATTAAAACGGTCAAAACTTAAATCTAGTTTACTGGAAACTAAGTAAAAGGTAAAACCAAGTGACAAAATAGCTGCCAACAAAAAATTTAATAATACTCTTGTGTAATTTGGTTTTTCCTTTAAATCTTGAATGGTGTCGTAAAGGTTAACAGATGTAAAAATTGGATCGGACTTATCGTTATTTACCTTCCTGTGGTAATTCTGGCCTAATTTTTCTATAAAACTGTTTGGCCTAAAATATTGGTGAATCTCATCTCCTTCAATTATTAACTCATTTCCATTGAATTGAAATATCATTTGTTTTAGATTTACAGGAGATGTATTTCTATTGTTGCCAATATCAAATCTAAAATGTGTTACTTTTAATGAATCTGGGATATTAAAGACTAATTCTTGATAATTGTCACTGCTCTTTATATTTATTCTTTCAGACAACCTCTCCTCAAAGCCGGGACTTGCGATTGAATCTCGGTAAAATAACTGGAATAAATCATTATCAAGGGATTTATAACTAATTTTTAAGTTAAGGGTCTCCGTTTCATAAGTATTTAATATGTACTTCTTATTGACCAAATAGATGGAGGTAAAAAAGAAGATAAATACTAGTATTGATAAAAGTTTCTTTTTCATCTAGAATCTGAAGTAGATAAATGGGTTATAATTACTTTGCGCCAATTCCATTAAAGAAATAACCAATAGTATAATATAAATAGGATTATCCAAAAGTTTTTTGAAAAAATTTAAACGGCCAGAGAAAATTAATCTAGATAGGTGAAATTTTAATTTTGTCGAAAAAATAATTGCTAACATTATAACAAAAATGAAATATGGGTCCATATACTGAAATATATATTCATTATTTGAAAATTTTATGCTAAACATTCCTTTTAGATAAAGTACTGCCTTATTTAGAGTTTCTGCCTTAAAAAATACCCAGCCTATTACCACAACAACAAGGGTGTAGGTATGGCCCACAATTGAGGGCAGTTTATTCAATTTTGAATTTAATCCCATTCTCTCAATGATTAAAAACATACCATGGAATAACCCCCACACGATAAAATTCCAACTTGCACCATGCCATAGCCCAGTTAATAAAAACACAATTGACAGATTAACGTATGTTCTGGATAGCCCCTTTCTATTTCCACCAAGTGGTATATAAAGATAATCTCTAAACCAACTTGATAAAGATATATGCCATCTTCTCCAGAACTCCTGTATGGACTTACTTACGTAAGGGTGGTCAAAGTTCTCTAGAAAATCAAAACCAAACATCTTTCCTAATCCAATAGCCATATCGGAATATCCGGAAAAATCATAATAGATTTGAAAAGTATAACAGATGATGCCTAACCAAAGAGCTAATGAACCAATATCTTGGCTATTATTGAAAGCAGCATCGGCAACAACAGCCATTTGATTGGCAATAATAACCTTCTTAAACAGACCAACTATGAATCTTTTGATTCCTACTTGAAATTTGACTAAATCAAAATCTCGATTCTCCTTAATTTGTTTTGAGACATCAATGTATCTAACAATGGGCCCTGCCACTAGTTGGGGAAACATGGAAATATACAATCCCAAGGAAATCAAGTTTTTTTGAGCGTTTGTCCTTTGGTAATATACATCAATTAAATATGAGAGTCCTTGAAAAGTGAAAAAGGAAATTCCTATCGGCAGGAGTATTTGTTCTATTTTGACACTAGTTATAACATTAAAACCCTGTAACGTATCAATAAAAAAATTAAAATATTTAAAGTACCCTAAAAGCAACAGGTTTATTCCTATAAAAAGAGCTAAATGAGCTTTTGATAATTTAATTCTATTCTTAAGTACAGATCTCTCAATTAGTATTCCCCCAAGATAATTTATAATAATGGAAAAAATCATTAACATAACAAGCTTTTGCTCCCCCCACGCGTAGAAAAACAAACTGCTAATTGTTAGAAAAATATTTTTTAAACTTTTATTTAAAAGATAATATATTATTAGAACTACTGGTAAAAAAATAAATAAAAAAATTAATGAGCTAAAAACCATATTAAAGATTTTTTAAACATTGTTTCAAACTCCATTTCCAATCAATAATGCAGTTTTCTACTAAATTCAATACTTCTGTAATTTTTAGTGTACTTCTTTTTGGTCTTACGGCTAAGGTAGGATACTGGGAAGTGTTAATAGCATTTACTTTTATTTTTAATCCCTTAAGCTCAATTATGACTCTCGCAAACTCATACCAACTTATGCCCCCTTCATTGCTATAATTATAAAGTCCGTAATTATTTGATTTTATACTAATTATTTTCATTATTACATTAGCTAAATCACCAGCATATGTTGGGGATCCGAATTGATCTACTACTACGCTCAACTCCTTTCTTTCTTTAGCCAAGCGCAACATTGTTTTCACAAAATTATTCCCGTATTCCGAATATACCCAAGAAGTGCGGATGATAAAAAATTGTTCTAAGATATCCTGGACGTATTGTTCCCCTTTTAATTTGGATGCTCCATAAACGTTAATAGGGTTAGGAATATCTTCCTCCACATAGGGTGTTGTCTTGGTGCCATCAAATACAAAATCCGTTGAAATATGTATTAAAATAGAATTTTGGGCCTTGCAGGCTTCCGCCAAATACTTTACCGCTTCGGCATTCACCAAAAAAGCGTTTTCCTGATCCGTTTCTGCCTTGTCCACTGCGGTATAGGCCGCGCAATTAATACAATAGTCGAACTCTTCCTGAGCAAATAGAATATCTATCTGTTCCTTACTGGTGATATCAAGTTGCTTAGAGTTTTTAAAATGGAAATCATAGTTCGGGTATGTTCTAGAGACATCCTGCAGACATCTTCCCAATTGCCCGTTGGCCCCTGTGATAATTATTTTCGATTTTTTCTTTTTTAAAGCTCCCATAATAAAAGTGCGTTTTCTAAATCAGGGAGTTCCAAATCCTTACTAGATATTTTAATTTCATTAACTGCCAATCGCCAATCGATATTCAGGCCTGAATCATTATATATAATTCCTCCTTCCGAAGCCTTATTATAAAAATTATCACATTTATAAAAGAACTCCGCCGTATCACTTAGAACCGAAAATCCATGTCCAAAGCCTCTTGGGATAAAGAGTTGTTTTTTATTTTCGGCAGATAATTCTACCTCCACATGTTGTCCGAAAGTGGGAGAATCTGGCCTAAGGTCGACGGCTACATCCAAGACTTTTCCACTAAGAACGCGTACCAATTTAGCTTGGGCATATTCCCCAATCTGATAATGTATGGCCCTAATTACTCCCTTGGAGGAGTATGACTGATTATCCTGAACAAAAATGATTTTTTGTCCAATGGCCTCGTTAAAATTATTGGAATTAAAACTTTCAAAGAAATATCCTCTATCATCCTTATATACAGCTGGTTCCAAAATAAAACAGCCATTCAACTTAGTCTCTGTTACTTTCATCAATCCTTGTTCAATATTCCCAATAAATTTTTACCGTAGCCACTTTTCATAAGAGGCTCTGCAAGTGCCTTAAACTGATCCTTGGAAATAAAGCCCATCTCATAAGCAGCCCCCTCTATGGCCCCTATTTTAAGCCCTTGGCGCTCCTCTATTACCTCTACAAACTGACTTGCCTGCATCAAGGAAGCAAAGGTTCCTGTATCTAACCAAGCGGTTCCCCTATCCAAAATACTTACATTTAATTTGTCGCGTTTTAGGTATTCTTTATTTACATCGGTGATTTCTATTTCTCCCCTGTGACTAGGAGCAATATTTTTAGCAATCTCAACCACGTCATTGTCATAAAAATAAATTCCTGGCACCGCGTAGTTAGATTTAGGGTTTTCTGGTTTTTCCTCTATACTAATGGCTTTTCCCTCCTCATTAAATTCTACAACTCCATAGCGTTCTGGATCATGGACACGGTAGGCATAAATAATTCCACCTTCCGGATCATTATTGGCCTGTAGTAATTTTGCCAAGCCGGAACCGTAGAAAATATTGTCGCCTAAAATTAAAGCTACTTTATCTGTTCCGATAAATTTCTCACCAATTATAAAGGCTTCTGCAAGGCCATTAGGTTCTGCCTGAACTGCATATTCGAATGTACAGCCATATTTATTTCCGTCACCCAAAAGTTCTTTAAATAAAGGAAGGTCTTTAGGAGTGGAAATAATAAGAATTTCTCTTATTCCGGAATACATTAAGGTTGATAAAGGGTAATAAATCATGGGTTTATCATAAATCGGCATCAATTGTTTACTTACGCTTAAGGTAAGGGGGTGTAAACGGGTTCCAGATCCTCCTGCGAGTATTATTCCTTTCATGTATTTGTTGTTATTTTGGAGTAATCTTATGACGATATTAACGAGTTTAATGTTTTTTCATCATAACTACATCGTATTATTTATATTGTTTTTCGTAATACTTCTGATAGTCTCCTGAAGTAACATGGGTTAACCACTCCTCATTGTCCAAATACCAATCAATGGTCTTAGCCAATCCTTCTTCAAAGGTCACAGAGGGTGCCCATCCTAATTCTTTATTTATTTTAGAGGCATCTATGGCATAACGTAAGTCATGTCCGGGTCTATCTTTAACATAAGCTATAAGTTTTTCACTATTTCCAATAGGTCTTCCTAATTTTTGGTCCATTTGTTTGCACAGCAATTTCACCAAATCAATGTTCTTCCATTCATTAAATCCACCAATATTATAGGTTTCGGTACTCTCTCCTTTGTGAAATAGAAGATCTATGGCCCTGGCATGGTCTTCCACATATAACCAATCCCTGGTATAATTTCCGTCTCCATATACGGGTAAAGGCTTGTTTTGAATGATATTATTAATAAATAGGGGAATTAATTTTTCCGGAAAGTGATTTGGACCATAATTGTTGGAGCAATTGCTAATAATATAGGGCAAACCAAAGGTTTCACCATATGCCCTTACAAAATGATCGGAACTGGCCTTGGAGGCCGAATAGGGAGAATTGGGGTCATAGGCAGTAGTTTCTGTAAACAATCCTGTTTTCCCTAAAGATCCGTATACTTCATCTGTGCTTACGTGATAAAAACGTTTTCCAGCAAAATTATTCTTCCAAATAGATTTGAAGGAGTTTAATAGATTTACTGTGCCAATTACATTAGTCCTTACAAAGGCTAAGGGGTCGGTTATTGATCTATCCACATGTGATTCCGCAGCAAGATGAATTACCCCATCGAACATGTTGTTTTTAAAAAGTGTATCGATAAAATTAGTGTCTGTAATATCACCTTTAATAAAACTGTAATTAGGGTTAGATTCTATATCCTTCAAATTCTCTAGATTACCGGCATATGTAAGTGCATCCAAATTATAGATATGATAATTTGGGTATGACCTTACTAACCTTCTAATTACATGAGACCCAATAAATCCAGCCCCACCCGTAACTAATATTTTCATAGATTATTCTTTTTTATATTTTTTTAAATATATGTTCAAATCCAGCAGACTTAAAAGTATCAAGGTAATTCCAATAAATCCAAGTGGAATCCAAAATTTATAGCTATTAAAAATACCCTTGATTTCCACTCCCCTTCTAGGAAAGGCAGAAATAACATTGAGAATGCTCGACTTATTAGCCCTTTCTTCATTAAGCAATACCAAGTTTTCTTTTAACTTATCCACTTGATTGATCAAGGCCAATTCCTTATTTTCCTGACCACCATTTTCGCCTAGACTAATGTTAGTGCCCTGCTGCGGTTTTTCTGCTTCCTTTTCCATCACCCGTTTGTATAAATGTTGCAAGGAATCCACCTCCATCAACTGCTTTTTATAAAGGCTATCCTGAAGGCTTATATTCTGGTCACTGATACTTTGCTGTAACTGAAAATATTCATTTCGGGAAATAGATTTTATTATCGAGGGCTGTATTGTTTTGGCTACTGAACTATTTGTTGCAGTTACTGAAATAGTATGGAAACGAGCATCCATGGAATTGAAGTTTTTCAAATAATTCTCCATATCAATGGCCTTTTTGGTAGTCGAATCCAAACTGCGCACAAACTTATCGAACAATTGCACCTTTTGGTTTTCATCCGAATAGGACTCTAATACAAACTTTTTTAGTTTCGCCGCCTCGGTAACACTGACATCCAAGGCTTCTGCCAATGCTGTAGAGTCTTCTGCTTCAGCCAACTCATTGTAAAAATTAACATTGTTGTATAACTGCTGAACACTGTTAAAATTGGGCTCAACCACCATTGTGGAGATATATTTCGGTTCTTTAACCATATCCAAATAAATACCCAAGGCCAAGCCTATAACAGCTACAACAACAAATTTTATAAAATGCTTTTGTAAAAAGAGGAGGAATAGAATTAGGGTGTGAAAAATTCCCTTGAAAATATTACTAATAAATCGGAAAAAGTTTCGGAAGCCGTTACCGATTAATTGGAATAATTGACCTAAATCGACTTCCTCAGAAGAAGAAAGGTTAGGAGTTGGTTGCTGATTGGCCATATGAATTTAAGAATTAAATATTTGTGTTAGTATTTTGTCCGTAATCAAATAAGTGGGTTTTACACCTGTAGTGCCTAAACCACCAGAAGCCAATGTACTTCCCGTTTCCAGAGGATTATCCGAGGCATAGTAGGCATATCTCACTTTAACATCTTCCCGTATGCTTTTTCTAATTTTGGAAGCGGATTGTATGGCTTTCTGATAATGCACCCCTTCCATTTCCAAACCGATAACATTCCAAGTTGATTCATGGAAAAATTTAAGGACGTCCCTATTTTGCAAGGAGGTTCCCAAAACGGTTACCATGGCTCCCTGTAGTACCTTAAGTCCGTTCCCTTCAAAGTCTTCCTTACTTAATTCATTTACAAAGGGATAATTATCAGCGGTTCCTTCAAAAATATGGGCATCTGGAATCATGATGTCTCCTTTTCCACCCTCCAAAATACCTGCTTTCCCCATAATTGTGATTGAGGCCACATTCAAAAATACCTCTTGGTTTTTTTTTAACCTGTACGGTTTTAATAATTCATCAATGGTTTCATAGGCCTGTTCCCCAAAGGCATAATCCATTACAAAGATAACAGGTTTTTCTTCTTCTGGGCAACTCGCAGGTATTTCGTAGCAACAAGCTGTAACACCCAATTTTGCCATGTCAAATATTTGCACATCAATGTTGGTTCCTGAAACGTCATCAACGGCTATCATCCCATTCTTTTTTGCATGGGCAATGACCTTTTCCCTTAAACTAGAATTTTTAGGGATGCTTAATGCTTCATAAATTTCTAATTTTGTTTTGCCTTTGAACGTTTTTGATAATGCTTTTTGGGCAAATAAAGAATTCATTACACTGTGCATATTGGCACTTATAATGTGTATCGGACGGTCCATAAGACCATTCTCTTTCAAGGTTTCTTTGATTCTGTTGGCCCAGCGTTCACCATGTATATGATGTCCCAAACGTTCACGCAACATAGGACTGAAGGTAATTGCCCTTTTATTGCCAGTTGTTTCCTCCTCTATGGCCAGTTTGCCCAACCAATAAATAATTTTTAAAAAGCGTTCAGGGTCTCTAGATGTAGATAATTGTTTGTGAACCGCCATAATTTCTATGAACGGCCTTCCTAAAATATTGGCTACGTGTATTAAGGCTACCTCTCTTTCCAATTGGGTAAGTTCCTCTTTTTTAGCCGCTTCTTCCAATTTTGACCAGTCCCTAACTGTTTTGTCCGTATCTTCTATAAGGACTTTTTTGCTGAGTTTTTCCGATTCAATAAACAAAAATGTGAGATGGGTAAGAATATCATAAATATCGGATCTACCACGAGTAATCTCAATATTCATCTGTTCGTCATCTATCCTATAACAGTTTCTACGTCTTTTAGGAGGAACTATAGGTTTAAATTGGGAACCAGCATATCCTTCATCAGAAGTTAAGTTTATAAATCGGCATTGTTCAATGCCTTCTGGCAGTCTTTCCAAAACATACATTAGCCCGTTCAGCTCAGATTTTTCGTCGGCAATGGAACCGTATATTTCTGGCCGTAGTTGTAAAAGCGATTGTCTTAAAGCAGCTCCGGAAACACCAGAAGGCTTGTAAAATCCACGATTAAAAAGATGTCGCATTGTAATATACAAGCGTTCAATGGCATTCGTAGATTCTTGTGCCCTGGTAGTGTTAACGGTTTTACTCATAAGCAGATTTCGTGCAAAACTACAATTTAAATTGTTTATTTTCTCTTTGAGGGATTTTTCCCTATTAGCTACTAGGAATTTATGTTTTAAATTTATGCTTTTTTGTCCAATCTAATTTTTATTTATTTATCACAAATTTCACCACAGACTATATCCAATATTCTTATTTTATGAACCCACTTCTCAAGGCATCTGCCACTTTTCTGTCATTGGACAATCTTTGAACTTTGTTCTGACCTCCTAATTTTCCTATGGATTGCATATAATCCTGAAAACCTTCATTTTTAATTTGGGTAATTTTAAGCTTTTGAAGTATTTTTCCTTCTATCAGATCAAAATAATAACTGTTCTGCCTTTGTAAGGAATTGTCCAATAAGTCTATGAATTTTTTGATATCCGATGGCGGATGTTCAAATTCTATAAGCCATTCGTGATAGGGAAGCTCTTTTTCATCCGGATTAATTTGAGGTGCTACGGTAAATTCGTTTATCCGGGCATCGGTACCCTCTATAGCCTGCTGCATAGCTTCCTCCACTTCTTTTCCAATAACGTGCTCCCCAAAGGCGGAAATAAAATGTTTTATTCTGCCCGAAACAATAATTTTATAAGGTTTTAAAGAAATAAACTGAATGGTATCACCTAGATTATAACCCCATAATCCAGCATTGGTAGAAATAATCACAACATAGTTTACACCTAGTTCAACATCCTTTAGGGTAATCCGTTTGGGGCTTTTAACAAAGAATTCATCTGACTTTACAAACTCATAAAAGATACCGGAATTCAATAACAGGAGCATTCCCTTTTCTTTTTGTGAATCTTGATAAGCGAAAAAGCCCTCACTTGCCGGAAATAGTTCTATGCTGTCCACTCTCCTCCCGATGAGGTTTTCAAATTTGGCCCTATATGGTTCGTAATTGACACCCCCATAGATAAAGAGCTGAAAATTTTCGAAAAGGTCACCAATTTGTTTATCCGTCTTTGCATTCAGCTTTTCAAAATACATTTGAACCCACGATGGTATCCCGGCAATAACGGTCATATTCTCCTTGAAAGTTTCGTCTACAATTTTATTTACTTTGGTATCCCAATCTTGCAAGCAATTGGTTTCCCAACTTGGCAATCTGTTTTTTTGCAGATACTTTGGGACATAATGGGCAGAAATCCCTGATAGTCTACCGATTTTTATACCATTTTTTTCCGTCATTTCTGGACTTCCTTGAAGAAATATCATTTTACCATCCACAAAATCTGCATTTCCCGTTTCATGGATATAATTTAGAATGGCATTTCTTGAAGCCTCGATCTGGTATTTAATAGATTCGTGGGTAATTGGTATGTATTTTACTCCAGAAGTGGTTCCCGAGGTTTTAGCAAAATAGGCAGGTTTTCCTGGCCATAAAACATTTTTTTCACCGGCAACCACTTTCTCTATATATCCCTTTAATTCTTCGTAATCCCTGATGGGAACATTTTGGACGAAGTCGGTGTAGGTTTGTATCTGCGAAAAATGATGATTTTGTCCAAAGACGGTATTTCTTGCCTTGTTTATGAGCGACTTGAATACCTTATCTTGGGTTTCAATAGGGTTATTCACCCATTGGGCAGTTTTTCTGGCTATATTCTTGGCAAATATTTTTGCTGCAAATGATTTTAAACTCATTTAATTCTATTTAAAATCTATGAAATCCAAAGGATTGATGGGGCTGCCATTGCTCCAAAGTTCAAAGTGTAAATGAGGCCCCGTGGTTAGCTCGCCCGTATTTCCAACTGAAGCAATTACCTCTCCTGAACGCACCACATCACCTTGGCCTTTGTTTAATGCCCCGTTGTGTTTATATACACTTAATAATCCGTCTACATGCTCCAGAATAATAACATAACCTGTTTCTGCGGTCCATTCAGCAAAAACAACGGTGCCATTGGCTACAGCTTTGATGGGACTGTCTTTTGATGCTACAATATCTACGGCAAAATGCTTATTTTCAGTATCAAATCCTTGGGAAATGGACCCGCTTAAAGGCGAAAAGAGAACTTGTCCAGGGTTATTAATGTTTCTTTCGAACAAATTATATTTGTCCTCCAAGGCTACTTGGGCCCTCAACAGGGAATCTTCTTTTATCGGAGTTAGATCTATAGTAGATGGATCTAGTTTGTACTGCTCAAATAAGGAATCTCGGTTAATTTCATTATTCTCAATATCGCCACGCAGAACTTTTCTGATATTCTCTAAATACCTATTGGTATAATTCAGGGTTGCTACTAGCGAATCTGTCCTGTAGGTCAGTTCAGTGGCCTGTCGCTTCAATTTGGTGGAAGAATATCCCGGGATATATTCCCTTAAGGGTGTAAAAGCTATTAATAAAATGGTGAAGCCAATCAATCCAATAATGAAAAGTGAACCTGTAACAAAAACATTCATTCTACTTAACTTAAATGAAAGTTTTTCCTCAAAGGTACTTTCATTCAAAATCACCAGGCGATACTTGTGTAAAAGTTTCTGCTTAATTTCTTTTCTTTTCTTTACCTTTTTGGCCATAATGAACAAAGATAAGGTTAGTATTTAAATTTAATTCCTTTATTATTAAATTTGATTTTTGGCGCTTATTTCATTGCAAAAGTATCCATTAGCAAAATATATTCTAATTTAGAATAATTAAAATATATTTTAGTCGTTAAAATTAACAGCGTTCTAACATCTTTTTTAGTACATTTGTTTCTCTTAAATCATCATACTATGATAACTTTAAACACATTTTTAGTCATTGGTCCAATGCAAATAGCCTTGGTTGTGGCAATTGTCTTATTATTATTTGGAGGAAAGAAAATTCCTGAATTGATGCGTGGATTGGGAAGCGGAATCAAAGAATTTAAAGATGCTTCCAAGGAAGACGATAAATTAGAAGAGAAAAAAGAGAAATAAATTATTTTACATATTCTTAAAGAACATCTGCCACTGTGTAGATGTTTTTTGGTTTATACACTGTACTAAATTACGCTATTCTGCACCATATCTGTTTATAACAATTGGAATCTTGTCATTTCTTTTAGCCTTAAAGTTGGCATGTAGTAGGTTACTACCTTTTTCATTTATTTAAAATACCAATTGGAATTTAAATGCTTTTTATGCGCTCAATTTTAATGAATTTAGTCGGCAAAAGGTCAATTTAGGATTGATTTGGATGATTTTAAGTCGTAATTTATATGGGTATATCGCTTCGTGATACTCAAGGTTCTTTGGAGATAAATGGTTTATACATCCCTTTAAATTGGGGCTACACCAATGAAAACATAACATTCACAACAAATAATTTTTTTACGGCACTAACCGATCTAGTTTTAGCGTTGATAATAATATATAATAGTATTTGCTGATTGGCTACGGCTGTTAAATTTAGAGTTTTGCAGATACGGGGATTTTTAAAAATTGGATTCCCTAGATTTTTTAATTAAACAACCATGAAACAACTTCTTACAGCCTGCTTGCTTTTTCTTGCTTTAATTGGCAGTGCCCAAGGAATTAGGAAAAACGTGTCGACCAAAATGGAAGAACGATTTTCTGACATAGATTTAAATGACATTGGCAAGTCCAATTCCACCATGGCTCATAAAAGTGTCATTACCCCAGAAATATTTAGGAAGAAGGCTAGCGAAAATCACATTAAAAGCAGGACTTTTAAAAATCTTAAAGTTGCAGATGAAGGCTTTTATATTGTCTCCGGTGTATTTTCCGATTTGGGCAATGCTCAGAAATTGGCCCAAAAATTAAAGGGACAAGGTTTTGATGCGGGTTATATCAGTAATTCCAGTAATGGTCTCAACTATGTTTATTTGGGAAAATATGATAATTTGGATAAGGCTATTGCCGCCTGTAACTCTAAATTGGACGGTACCTACTCCGATTCGTTTTGGTTAATGAACGTAGATAATGGTGGAAAAACAAAAAAAATAGAAATAAGCGGTAATAACGCTATTTCAAATGTAACATCCCCCATCACTTCTAGCGGCGATTCTTCCGCTCAGAATATTAAAGATTATCCTAAAGGCCTTCAAACTCCGGATCAGGATGAAAATCCTTCGGTTAATCGGAAGAATCCCTCTCCCAAGGAAGAATTATCCATTGATGAGGTTACCTATGATATGCTTAGTCCTTTAGAGGAAGATTATATAGCAAGCAATAAGGATCAGGAAAAGCAATCCAAATATAAAGGAAACCCTAATGCCGCAATGCTCCTTCAAAAAGCCGATCAATATTTTGATAAAATGTGGTATGCTGAGGCTGCCGAATTATATGAAGAAGCCATAAAAAAGGATGCCAATAATTATTCTTTGGAAATTCTTCAAAAGGCTGGAGATGCCTATTATTACAACACTAACATGGCAAAGGCCTATTACTACTATAACATCATTTTTGAACGATATGAGGACGAAGTGGCTCCTGACCAAATTTTTAAGTATGCCCATACCTTGAAAGGTACCGGCAAATATGGGAAGTCCAAAAGTATGATGCGATTATATGAAAAGGAGGTCAAGAATGGAAATATGGGTTCAAAATTGGATTTCAATGCGAACAAAAAGGAGACCGTCTTGGATAATATTCTTAATATGGACATTAAGTTTGGACTTAAAAACTTGGCAATAAATACCAAGTATTCCGAATTTTCACCTATGTTTTATAATGAGGATGAGATTGTATTTGCCTCTGCCAAAGACTCTTCCATTTTTAATACCAGAAGGTATAAATGGAATAATCAGCCCTACTTAGATCTGTATGTATCAAAAGTGAATAAGGAATCCCAAGATTTAAAAGAGGCAATAAGGTTTTCAAAGAAAATTAATTCTAAATATCACGAGGCTTCCGTGGCTTTTACTCCGGACAATTTAACCATGTTTTTCACTCGAAACAATTATGGTAAAAAATTAAAAAGGGATAAAAACGGAGTTAATCATTTAAAAATATATACCTCCAAGAAAATTGATGGTGAATGGACCGAAGCAATGGAAGTTCCTTTTAACAGTGATGACTACTCTACTGGACATCCAGCTTTGAGTCCGGATGGGAAGAAGTTATATTTTGTTTCGGATATGCCGGGAACCATAGGGGAAACTGATATTTTTGTGGTTGATGTTTTAGGTGATGGAAAATATTCAGAACCTAAAAATCTGGGGCCTGAAATAAATACGGCCCAAAAGGAAATGTTTCCCTTTATTAACGATAAAAAGCTGTATTTCGCATCAAATGGCCATGTAGGGCTTGGTGGGTTGGATGTTTTTGAAGTGGCTTATGATGAAAAAGGATTTAAGGAGGTTGTTAATATGGGACAGCCCATTAACAGTAACAAGGATGATTTTTCCTATATAGTAAATGAAGAAAACCAACAAGGTTATTTCGCTTCCAATAGACGTGGTGGTAAAGGGGATGATGATATTTACTCATTTGAAAGGCTTGTACTGGAAGAGGTGGTAAAGAATGCCATATCCGGAGTAATTACTGAACTCATTACAGGGGACTTAATGCCGAGGGCCTTGGTGACCCTATTGGATGAGAACAATATTAAATTAAAGGAAATGGTTACGGAAGATGACGGTTCCTTTGTTTTTGAAGATTTGGATTCCAATACCAAATACACGGTAAAGACAACTAAGAACGAGTATTTTGAAAATGTGGTGACAGCAGAAACCAAAGAAAATGAAGTTGTTCATATAGATGTTACCATGAAGAAATTAAAGGAGCTTATTGTAATTGAAGACGGTATTAAAAAACTTAAGACAGATATGATATTCTTCGATTTTGATAAATCGTATATAAGGAAAGATGCTTCGTTGGAGCTTGATAAATTGCTGCAGGTAATGATGGAGTACCAAGACATGGTAATAAAGATCGAATCCCATACCGATTCTAGGGGTCCTGATGTATACAATAAGTATTTATCGGATAAGAGGGCAAAATCAACCAGAGACTATCTTATTTCAAAGGGTATTTCTGCAGACCGCATTGAAAGTGCCATTGGATATGGTGAGGAGCGCTTGCTAAATGAATGTGGAAACGGTGTTCGCTGTAGTAGGGATAAACACGAACTTAATAGACGATCAGAGTTTATAATTGTTAAGATGTAATATTAGAACATCAGTACAATCATTAAAGCTAAACCGCCTTTCCATTCTTGAAAAGGCTGTTTTTTATTGTAACTAAAACAGGTTCAAATAATTTATCCATAAGAGGGCAGAATAAGTTAAGCTGGTTGGGAGGTTAAATGATATGGGTTCAACAGGAAAACAAGTAATATTTGGAATCTAAAGATTATAATATGGGTCATAGCTTTTACTTTTGTTAGGAGCCAAGGTATTTCCAGTTCTCTTTGACTTCAATTTATAGGACATAAACTATTGTGCTTTAGGCTGGTACCATGAAAATTATCATTTATGATTCATGGCCAAATTCATTTTCACAACATGCTAGGGGCTCTTTACAACAAAAAAGTCCGATGAAATACCTAACTATCCGATTTTGAGTTATATAGGTATAGTAATCAACCAAATAACCAAATCATAAATCATGAAAAACGTTCAATTAATTCGAGAGATTTATTTAGAAGCATTTAGAAACATGGGTCATGCCTTTGTTAAATCTTACTTTAAGGCCATGAGCTGGTTTTGTTTTGCTAGCTTCTTAATTGTAATCTATGCTTTTGTATTCAGAATTACCACGGGCTTTGCCTTTGATTAAACCAAAAAAACCAACCAAACCAAGAAACGCCCGAGAGGGCGTTTTTTTATTTTAGCCCATTAGAAATGCAACCACCCCCATCCGACCTGATAGAATATGTTTTAAAAAGGACTTATAGCTGCTGTAAGCATATTTGACCCATGTTCTTATGATTAGTATAATGGCAAAAAAAAGGGCCTATTTAGGCCCTTATAATTCTTTTTACAGACACCTTACTATTTCATATCAGTAAACTTTACTGTTTTTAAAATGGCCTCGAGCTGGAACATATCGTCTCTTTTCTCAGTAGCAGGAGCAAATACAAACCCTTCTATGACCACCTTCCTGTTATTCTTATCGTCGTTGATGATATATGTCAAAAAAGGTCCGGCCATAGGATAGCCACTTATTTCCCATATACCTCTAACCTCAGCGGCCTTTCTATCGGAGATTTCCACTGGAAATACATAGGGAGCAAAGGCCTTTTCGGTCATCATAAAGGTTATTTTACCAGGGACGTCAGGTCCGGGAATATATTGTTTTCCTATAGAATCCCGCATAGTCACTATATCCTTAACAAAGGTTGAGTCGTTTTTAAAATAGCTATTGGGGATATCGTAGGCAATAATATTCATACTTCCCTTTTGAATTTGCCTATCGATCCAAATAAAATTATTCTCCTGTTTTCCTACTTTGTATATGGAAGGCAAAGACAAGGTAATGCCCAATTTATCGTTCAATACAGTTTCCTTGCTCAGCGATTTTAAAAAACGCTTTTGGGATTCTTGGATTTCCACCTCCTTAAAAGCTGCAATAATCTCATCGGCCTTGGCATCCAAATTAGAAATAATTTCCTCATCGGTTCTTCCCTTAATGACGCCAACTTTTTGAGGAGTGGCATAGACTTCGGTTTTAATATGGGCGAGGCTCAATGTATCCTTTGCCACAAAAAGTACGGATCGGGTTTGAAGAATAGATCCCGAAAAAACTTTTGACGGCATTTGGTTTATGGTAAAAAGGGGTTCTTCCCAAGAAAGCCCCAGAACTGGAGCTGCAAAATGTTGCCTTACCCGGTCTCCAACTTTTCCTTCCCAAAGCTCATTGTCCATTACTACGGCTAATGAATTTATAGCACCAATGGATTCTGGAAGATATTTCTTTTTCTCTTTGTCTCCACAGGATCCAAGAATCAAAGAAATGAATAATACTAGTGCGCCAATTTTTTTCATATAGTTATTTATTTACGAAGAACAATCGCACAATTTTAATTTTGTGCCCGGTTTTATGTCATTACCACTAATACCGTTCCATTTTCGTAAATTATCTATACTAATTCCAGGATATTTTTTAGAAATGGTCCAAAGGGAGTCTCCGCTTTTAACCATATGTACCTTGTTGCCTGTGGTAGCCACCGAATTTGCTGTACTATTGCTTGTATTTGCCGAGTTTACCGTTGAAGGAATTTTTCTTGGAAAAATGGTCAATCTTTGCCCAATTCTAAGATTATTGCTTCGTAGGCCGTTCCAGCTTTTAATCTGACTAACGCCCACACCATATCTTTCGGCTATTTTTCCTAGAAAATCCCCGCTCCGGACTTTGTATCTTATCTGATCTTCAGACTGCACAATTTGCGGTAAGGGCTCTTCCTTGGTTTTTAGTTGATTTTCCACATGGGCATATATTGCGGTCTCATTGGCGACAAATTTCCCCAATGCATCCACGGGAAGTCTAAGTGCATAATCCTTACCCTTGACATAAGGTATTACCTTTAATTTATAGGCGGGATTCAATAACTGCAATTCCTCTTCGCTTACATCTACCAATTCTGAAATTTGATTGAATGTTATGGTGCTTTTAACATGTACAGTATCGGTTTCAAAATAGGGCCGTTCTGCGACTTGTGTTGTAAATCCATGTTCTTTAGCATACTCAAAAATATACATGGTAGCTAAAAATGCGGGTACGTATCCTGCGGTTTCCCTGGGAAGGTTTCTTCTAATATTCCAGTAGTTTTTATACCCCCCTGATCTTCTAATGGCCTTATTTACATTACCGGGACCAGAATTATATGCGGCAAGGGCCAAATCCCAGTCGTTAAAAATGTCGTGAAGCTTTTTAAGATATAAACTGGCAGCCTTGGTGGAGTTAATGGGGTCGCTACGTTCGTCCACATAACTAGTTACATCCAGGTCGTACATTTTCCCCGTCCCGTACATAAACTGCCATAGACCTGTAGCACCCACTCTGGAACGTGCCCTCGGATTTAGGGCCGACTCCACAATTGCCAAATATTTAAGTTCCAAGGGTACATTTTGGTTGTCCAATTCCTGTTCGAACAAGGGGAAATAGAACTGACTTATGGTCAACATCCTGTTCATCATATCCCTTTTCCTTGTTAGAAAGTATCGTATGACATTCTCCAAAGATGGATTGTAAACAATATTAAAGGGTGTTTTTTGGTTCAAGATTTCCAATCTCGCCTTTAAGGTATCCGTATCTACATTGAAATGATATACCGAATCTATCTCAAGGGCTGTAATATCTTGGTAAATGGAATCGAAAAGTGAGGAACTATCGTACAATTCCTTCATCCATAGGCTATCAAACTTGGCAGCTGCTGGATAATCCTTTAAATCATATTTTTTTTGTCCTTTGACTAAAAGTAGTGGATTGTCCTGAATGTCATCTATGGCTTCCATGGTTTCCATCTGCTCCGCACCTTCCATGTCCATGGCAGTGGTATCCGCTGAAATTTCTTTTGATTTTAAAATGCCAGGACGAAGTTTATTGGCGGGAATTGAATCTATTTCCTGTGCTACGCCTGTAACCAAGAAACCCATAGACATAACGCCTAATAAAATATTTTTGGATATATTCATAAGGTTTGTGTTTTAAGCGGGGCAGACTAAAAATCGTGATTTTTTTCTGAACTATGAAATTTAATTTTTATTAGCTCTAAAAAAATCAATTAACCCATACTATTTAACGGTTTTTTTAGGCCAATATTGCTGCTATCCCAGGTAATGTTTTGCCTTCTAAGCTCTCTAACATGGCTCCCCCACCAGTGGAAACATAGCTTACCTTGTCTTCAAAACCGAATTGCTTAACGGCGGCAACAGAATCTCCACCACCAACTAATGAGAAGGCTCCTTTTTGAGTTGCTTCATCTATATAATTGCCAATGGCAATGGTACCTTTTGCAAAGTTTTCCATTTCAAATACACCAATTGGACCATTCCATAGAATGGTTTTAGATTTAAGGATTACCTCCTTAAAGATTGCGAGGGTTTTAGGACCGGCATCCAACCCTTGCCAACCATCTGGAATTTCATTCGAATTAACCAATTTTGTATTGGCATTATTGCTAAAGTCGTCAGCGGCCAAAACATCTACAGGGATATGTACTTCTACCCCTTTTTTCTTGGCTTGCTCAAGAATTTCCAAAGCCAATTCCATTTTGTCATCTTCACAGATGGAATCTCCAACCTTTCCGCCTTTGGCCTTAACAAAAGTATAGGTCATTCCACCACCAATAATAAGATGGTCCACCTTGTCCAGAATATTTTCGATTATGGTAATTTTTGAGGAGACTTTTGCCCCTCCCAAGATGGCGGTCACAGGTTTCTCACCTGTTCGCATTACCTTTTCTATGGCTTCTATTTCTTTGGCCAACAAGAATCCAAAACATTTCTTTTCTGGAAAAAATTGGGCAACTATGGTTGTGGACGCATGGGCCCTATGGGCAGTTCCAAAGGCATCATTTACATAAATATCCCCTAATTTGGATAATTGCTCTGCGAAATTTTTATCTCCTTTTTCCTCTTCAGCATGAAATCTTAGATTTTCCAATAAAAGAACTTCGCCAGTCTTTAATTCGGCAACCGCCTTTTCTGCAACAGGTCCAATGCTTTCCGCTGCAAATTTCACCGTTACACCAAGGACTTCCGATACCCTGTTACAGATATGTTTAAGTGATAAATCGGAATTAACCTTTCCGTCTGGTCGCCCTAAATGACTCATTAAAACGGCACTTCCGCCATCTTCCAATATTTTTATGATGGTAGGCTTTGCAGCTTCAATCCTATTGTCATCGGTTACCTTAAAATCTGCATCCAACGGTACATTAAAATCTACCCTTATTAATGCTTTTTTACCTTTAAAATTAAAATCATTTATGGTTTTCATCAGCCATTTTGTTTTAGAGAGTGACAAATGTAAAGATTTATAGGTAGCGATTAAAGAGACTGTTCCAATTATTTACGCAGTTCATTTCGCGATATTTATTTTAAAGTTGTTTTTTGGAAAAGAAAAAATGTAGATTCCTATATTTAGCTAAGCCCTTTCAACAAATAGTTTTCGGATAAAAACCGCTATATTTGGAGCATGTTATTCAAGGATATATTAGGGCTTTCCCATATAAAGAATCATTTGGTTTCCAGCGCGGATGCAGGTCGTATTCCTCATGCACAGTTGTTTGTTGGCCCTGAAGGATGTGGCACCCTTCCTATGGCCCTATGTTACGTACAGTACCTGCTTTGTGGAAATAGTGAAGGGGAAAATAGTAATGGCAATAACGCCTGTAATACAAAATTTAACGCTTTGGCCCATCCTGATGTTCATTTTGCCTTTCCGGTTGCCAATTCGGACAAAGTTAAGAGTCATGCCGTAAGCGATCATTATTTAGAGGAATGGCGACAATTTATTAAAGAACAGCCCTATGGAAATCTATTTGATTGGTATAAATTACTTGGGATCGATAATAAGCAGGGGCAGATTGGTGTGGACGAGGCACTGGATGTTGTAAAAAAACTATCCTTAAAATCGTATGAAGGTGGGTATAAGGCCTTAATAATTTGGATGGCCGAAAAAATGAATACTTCTACGGCCAATAAGCTTTTAAAATTGATAGAAGAACCGCCGGATAAGACGGTATTGATTCTAATTGCAGAGGATGAAGAGCAAATAATACAGACCATAAGGTCCAGGTGCCAAATATTACATTTTCCTCCCTTGGCCGAGGAGGCTATTTCGCAAGCACTTATGGATAAGGGGGTTGCCAAGGAGGATGCCCTAAGGATATCCCATGAAGCCAATGGCAATTTTAATAAGGCGCTGGATTTTATGAATAACGATTCTGAGGATCTGGTGTTTGAGAAGTGGTTTGTACAATGGGTGCGAAGTGCTTTTAAGGCCAAGGGAAACAAGGCCGCTATTCATGATCTTATTTCTTGGAGCGAAGTGGTGGCCAAGACAGGAAGGGAAACCCAGAAAAAGTTCCTTAATTATTGCATGGCCGTCATGCGGCAGGCCCTCTTGATTAACTATAATACCCGAGAATTGGCTTTTATGAGAATTCACGTAGAGGGATTTCAATTGGAAAAATTTGCCCCTTTCGTTCATGAAAACAATATTGTTTTAATAGTGAAGGAATTGGAGGATGCCATTTATCACATTGAAAGGAATGGTAATTCCAAACTAATACTGATGGATCTGTCCATCAAATTAACGAGATTACTGCATAAAAAAGCCGATTAAAGAAACTGAATATCACTAAACATATTTACTATGGACAACATAATGACATATCCTGCCGAATTGCTTTTACTTCTTTTTTTGATCATAACGTTTCTTCAAAGTGCATTTGATAAAATTTTGGACTGGCAAGGGAATTTAGCTTGGTTAAAAGAGCATTTTTCCAAAACGCCCTTTAAGAATATAGTGCCCATATTATTGGGGACTTTACTGGTGACAGAAATTGTTGCAGGTATACTTTGTAGCATAGGATTCTATCAACTTTGCGCTGCAGGGGAGAGTTCAATAGCCTTGTTGGGAGCTATGTTAGCTTGCCTGGCTTTATTAATGTTGCTCCTTGGACAACGAATAGCCAAGGATTATGATGGGGCAAGAACCATTGCCATTTATTTTGTGCCAGCTATTTTTCTAGTTTTTTTGTTGCAATCCTAAAAACCATTTTCGGGATTAGGTTATGTATTTATGGTCTTTATGGCGAATGGAAAACCATGGGATAATGCCGATTCAAAACTTCAACAATTACTTTCTTAAAGTCTACAGATATGGCTTGCTTCAAAATAGGCCTCAATTTTTTGGCATTACTACCTAATATACCGGATAGTCGGTTTTATGGCTAAAAATAATAAGGTTGGGGTGGTAGAAATGGGTTTAATGGAAACAAGCAAACGATGAATACCGTTAATATGGCCAATTCTACTGAACAGGATGGAAATTACAGACCATGCAGTTTGTAAAATAAGGTTTATTTAAGATTGAATTTTTCAAGAATAGAAGGTTTATGGGTAATTTTAAGCTCCATTCTTGACGGTTATTTGAATGATGTTATAAGGATCGGATAAACTACGACTTTAATGAATTTATCGGAAATTAAATTAAAATCGGTTGGACTTGTATTGTCCGGAGGTGGGGTAAAGGGCATGGCACATATTGGAATGATTCAAGCGCTCCATGAATTTGGAATAAATGCTAAAGCAGTTTCGGGCACCAGTGTAGGTGCCTTGATCGGAGCATTATATGCCAATGGCAATTCGGTCCCGGAAATGCTACAGTTTTTCAAGGAGACACCCCTATTTCGTTATCATTTTATGACGATTATAAAACCAGGGCTTTTGGACACCGAAAGGTATTTTGACCTATTGGCTAGATATTTTCAGGATAATTCCTTTGAAGCCTTACAGCGCAAACTTTATGTGGTAGCAACCGACCTGCAAAAGGGAGATGAACAAATTTTTTCTAAAGGGGAATTAATTAAGCCTCTCTTGGCCTCTGCGGCATTACCACCTGTTTTTAGTCCAGTTGAAATTAATGGGCGCTTATATGCGGATGGAGGTATTATGAACAATTTCCCTTATAATGAGGTTGCAACGACATCAGATTTTATAATAGGGAGTAATGTTTCAGGTATTAAGGAAATTCCTAGGGAAGGAATAAAATCATCCTTGCAATTGGCCAATAGGACTACTTCCCTTATGATATACGCAATAAATAGGAACAAGGTAAACCAATGTGATTTAATATTTGAACCCAGAGCCCTTGAGCTTATTGGTATTTTGGACAAGAAGGGAATTGAAAAAGCCTATAACATAGGTTATGAGCATGCCGTAAGAGTAATCCAGCAAACATTTAATGTATCTTAAATTTGTTTACCCTGGGACTATTTTCTGCTGGAGGTATTTCAAGGTCTAAGTCTAAGGTGTGTTAAGGTATAAGGGACTTTTAAATTGGAAATCTTAAAGAAATTTTTCTTATTTCTTAAGTTTGGATAGTAGAATTTTTAA
>TARA_R110000868_G_scaffold355182_2_pt1 | contig 75925 bp, 82 predicted proteins | sample TARA_R110000868 | Tara Oceans TARA_R110000868 (sample SAMEA4397489) | marine metagenome | biome: Polar Biome; feature: [SRF] surface water layer (ENVO:00010504); material: water (ENVO:00002006), including particulate matter (ENVO:01000060) such as... | depth 5 m | reverse complement strand
TGTTCGTGGTAGAAAAAAGAGTACCTGACAATTTTCGCCGGGTGGGGAACCATTGCGATGTTACCTGAGCGGGACGCCGGCGATGAGGACCAGGTCTTCTTTGTACCAGGTGATCTTGCGACCGCCGGCGGACTGTTTTGCTTCCAGGCCGCGGATCATCAGTTTCTTCTGCCTGCCGACTTGTGTGAAATACCAGTTGAAGGTCGTCTGGTAATGGGGCGTGTAACGCGGGGCGTGCGCACGATTATTCGTATACAGCACCAGATCCTTATTATCCTGGGAGCGATAGATGGCCAGTCGCTGCACGCGGGTAAACTTCAGGTCCCAGCGTTTGCGGTTCACCGCTTTCCCTTTTCCCGAAAGTACGTTGTCCGGCTTCTCTGCAAACACAACGCTGCCAAACTGCGGGTCGACGAAGTTCACCACCACCGCCGACTTCTGAAATTCGTACGTACCGATTTTACGGTCGCCGTCCATCACCAGTTTGTTGGGTGTGAAGTCGCAGGTCAGCCTGATGAAACTGTTCGTTCCCGGCAGGATCGCCACGAACTCCCAGACATCGACAATCGAATCCTGCAGGCCGGGCGCGGGTTTGGTACCAATCATACTTTCCCCGGCTTCCTTGGGCATCGTTTCCGGAGCGACGATTTCCGTCTTGAGCGTGGCGTTATTCATGATGACACGCGCATCAATGTTCCAGCCGCCTACCCAATTCCCTTTATAAAACGCGCCGCCCGCACGCGGATCGGCTTTTCCCTCCTGGCCGAAATCGACGGTATCGCGGATCAGAGTCCAGGGGAGTCCCTTATCCGTCTTGCCGTCCGACATCAATGTGAGCCGCCCGTCAGTCAGGTGCTTGCGATACGTGGTGACCACTTCCCACACACAGACCGGTTCCGCCGCCTGCACGGTTGCCGTTCCGCAGACGAGCAGAATTCCCCATAGGATTACTGTTTGTCTCGCTTTGGAAATCATGCCGGTCATGGGTTTGGTCCTCGTGTCTGTCTGTGAAAGGTCTTCTGTTATTGTGTCAGCCCTGATTCATTATTTTAACGGCAGCATGACCCCACACGCAACACCCGTATAGTCAGACAGCGTCTGTTTAGTCGAAAGAGTCTTATTCGCTACTGGGCGGGTCGGGGAAGCTGCGTTGTGTCACCGTTTGTCCGGGAGACTTCGTCGTAAACATGTGGTCTTTGTCATAAGTAGGACCGAACTCGAAACTGGTCCAGGAAACCCGTTTGATGGGCAGCGATGTATTCACTCTTCTGCCATTCGGAGACCGCAAAATCACGACGGCGTCGCAGTTGACCGAAGGCCGCGAGAGGATGATCTGCCCGTCGGCATTCGTGCGGAAAACTTTTCCGTTCAGTTCCTGGGCGTTGGCGAGAATCACTTCCATCGTTAAGCCTTCAATTGGCTTGCCGGAATCCAGAAAGGTGATCGTCAGGTGCCGCGTCCAGAAAGACCACACCAGCAGCCAGACAATCACCAGCAGAATCACACTGCCAATGACATAGAGTTCCCCTTTATGTCTGACTTCCACAACAAACTCCCTGAATGAAAGCAACTTCAAGTAAAACCGCTTGCGAGGCGTATTCCAGTTTAGTCGATGCACACGATTGTTTCCAATCAGTCTTGCAGACAAATGAAAATCCATCATCAGCACGTCCATTTCACTACTGTCAGTTTTCGTGTTTTTCGTGACTTTCGAGGTAGAAAAAAAGAGAACCTGTCTATTCTCCCTGGGTGGCCTCGAATGTAATTCGAGGTTGCCGCAGGCAACAGGAGGTCGCAGGGGAATCGATCAACAAAGAAACAACTGACCTGACTTGCTTCTGCAGGCAGATCGCTCTCTCCCTACAACGTTCGTCACCGGCAGCTGAGACCTCCTGCTCGCTCCGCTCGTCCCGGATTGCATCCGCGACCACCCATTGCTTGCGTTCGTGTCGTTTCGCACCTTGCATGGCAGCAAATGAAGATCAAATGAATCATACCATTTCCACAGAATCAAGACTGGCATCCGAAAATCGACCAGAGTACAATCGCACAGTAAGACTATTCTGTTCTTCTTGAGCTTTATAGAAGGGAACCTTCATGTCTGCGACCACTTTGACCATTCGTGATGAAACCATGGCCGGGAAAATTACCGGCGAAATCACGCTCGAATTCCTGACGGAAAACATCACCGTCCGCGAACTGATCCGCAGCCGCGTCTACCAGGAAGTCAAAGACTATAACGCAAAGCAGACTGAACATTTCCGGGGACTGATCCAGCCCACCGATACCGAAGAAACGCTCAACGGCTTCAAGCTGAAAAAAAGCCGCGAGATCGACTGGAACAAACAGTACGAAAAAGCACTCGCGGCCTTCGAACGCAATCAGGTGCTGATCCTCGTCAACGAGCGGCAGGCCGAATCGCTGGACGAACAGATCACGATCACGCCACAATCAGCAGTCTCGTTTCTGAAGCTGACGCTGCTGGTGGGTGGCTGAACCGCGGTCGCTGCGTTCACCCGACCGGGCCGCTTGTATCTCCGACCACTCTACAAACAGAATACAAGACAGATTCACAACTATGGAATATTCTCCCCGCGCTGACGAACTCTATCGGCGATTACTGATCAACACAAAAGACAAGGACGTCTGTGACTTCTCGGAAATTGCCAGCCTCCCCGTCGTGGAAGAGATCATGGCAGAGCAGAAAGCCATCCAGCGGGACTTTGTTTTTCTGGCATTCGGGTTGCGATATCTGAAGTATGACGATCGGTATAACAACAACTGGCCCGAGAGTTTTCGAGAACTGTACGATTCACTGCCGAATCAGAGACCGGAATTTTCTAAAGTGCCCGTACACGTCGCGGCCCGGCTGCTGCGACGCAACCTGCCTTTCACGATGCCGGAATATGCCTGGCTGGCAGATTGCTGTGCCCGCACCAGGGCCCACGACGAGTGGAGTCATCCTCACATAAAAGCGTTCGTCAAGCGCATCAAAGGTTATCTGGAGAAGTCTGAAGAACAGCCAGACCACCAGCTCAAACAATCACTGTCCGGACTGGCAGAAGCTCTGCTCAAATTAAAGGACGAAGAAGTCTTCCCGCTCATCAGAACACTGCAGTCACTCAGTAATAATCATACCCGGTTTCCGCTCAAAGCGGGGGAAGCCTGGTCGGACAAAGCCTTAGCCGACAGTGCTGCGATGCCCGGACCTCTGCAAAATGCCTGGGGTGCCTTACTCTCGCACTGCCAGACCGCCTCGGCCGGCAAGCCCTCCAGCAAATGGGTGAAGACAGCCACACCCCTGGTTGGCGAGATCGGCGAAGAACAATTCACCAAAACTCTGCTGGAGTGGTTCCCCCTGGTCGACAAGCCCCGCACCCAGCCCTTGAATCCCCGCCGCTGGGGTCCCGACCCGAATATGATGCTCATCGACCTGCACACTGACACCCTCAAAGGCCTCGCCTGGTGCTGCAGCCTGACCGATGATCCTCGACTGGCTCGCGCTCTGGCTGCTCTGGCGATTTCCACATACAAGAAAGTGCCCGGCGTCGGTCCCCGCGCCGTCAAGGTGGGCAACGCCTGTGTCTGGGCGTTGGGTCAGATTTCCAATGAAACGGCGCTCGGTCAGCTGGCATTTCTGAAGGTGAAGGTCAAGTTCGGCACCGCCCAGAAGGGGATCGAAAAAGCACTCAACGAAACCGCCGAACGCATGCAGGTCCCCCGGGAAGAGATCGAAGAAATGGGCGTGCCCGCTTATGGTCTGACGGAGGTCGGCCAGCTCGAAGAACCCCTGGGCGACTTCACCGCCCAGCTCACCATCACCGGCACTACAACGACGCAACTCACATGGCTCAAAGCAGACGGTAAACCGCAGAAGTCGGTCCCGGCGGCGGTCAAGAAAGACTTCCCCGAGGAGCTGAAAGAACTCAAAGCGGGTGCCAAGGACATCCAGAAGATGCTCCCCGCGCAGCGCGAACGCATCGACAACCTGTTCCTGGAACAGAAAGTCTGGCCGTTCGAGATCTGGCAGGAGCGTTATCTCGATCATCCCCTGGTCGGCACGCTGGCCCGGCGGATCATCTGGAGTTTCAAATCAGGTGATGACGTCGTCGACGGCATCTGGCTCGACGGTCAACTGGTTGATCGCAGCAGCACCCCCATAGAAAACCTGACTGCCACCACAACCGTCACACTCTGGCACCCGATTGAACATGCGACCGAGGAGATCATTGCCTGGCGCGACTGGCTGGAAGAACACAAAATTCAGCAGCCCTTCAAACAGGCACACCGGGAAGTCTACCTGCTGACCGACGCGGAACGGAATACAGGCATCTATTCCAACCGCTACGCCGCCCACATCATCAAACAGCATCAGTTCAATGCGCTCTGCGGTGCCCGGGACTGGAAAAACCAGTTGCGGCTGATGGTCGATGACTTCTATCTCCCCGCCAGAAAACTGCTCCCCAAATGGAACCTGCGGGCCGAATTCTGGGTGGAAGGGATCGGTGACAATTACGGGGTGGACACCAATGATGCGGGCACGTACCTCTATCTCGCGACGGACCAGGTCCGCTTTTATCCACTGGAAGCAGCCGCGCGTGTGTCCCACGCCGGTGGAGGCGGTTATGGCACCTGGGGAGAGCAGGGGAACGACAACCCGATCAACCTGGAAGAGATCCCGCCACTGGTTTTCAGCGAACTGATGCGCGATGTCGACCTGTTTGTCGGTGTCGCTTCGGTCGCCAACGATCCCACCTGGTCCGACGGCGGACCGGAAGGACGTTACGTCGATTACTGGCAGAGCTTCTCGTTCGGCGATCTGAGCGAGACCGCCCAGACCCGGAAAGAGATCCTGAAGCGGTTGGTGCCCCGGCTCAAAATCGCCAGCCAGTGTTCGTTTGAGGAGAAATTCCTGCTGGTCCAGGGAGCACTGCACACCTACAAGATCCACCTGGGTAGTGGCAATATCCTGATGTCTCCCCACGACGCCTATCTCTGCATCGTGCCCAACCAGTCCCTCGCCGGTAAAAGCACGAATAATCTGTTTCTCCCCTTTGAGGGAGACAACATGCTCTCGATCATTCTCAGCAAAGCCTTTCTGCTGGCGGACGACACGAAAATCACTGACCCGACCATCGTCAGTCAGATCAAAACACGAGTCTGAAAGCAGGCGAGCGGAAGCTCATTTGTTGATCTGGATGAGACGGGAGTAACCCCCGGAATGGGGAAAAGGTTCGTTTTTTATTTTTGCCCCACAAAAAATTCATAAATTTTCCGGGCTGGTCCGCTTCCCACCAGGCCGCTTTGCGCTCTGAAAACCATCTTAAATGAATTTTTGCTGTGCTTTTCTTTAAGACCCCATGAACAGAGTCCTGTCCCCACAAAACCCTGTTTTTCAGACTCTCATAACAGGAAATCACGGCTGCCAGAGGATTTGATCACCTGAAATCGCCTCCGGAAATCACAGTTTAAAAACCAGCCTCCCATTATTCATAAACTCTTAACCATAAAGAGTTACATCAGTGCGCGCTTACCCCTTAATAACATCACACTCCTCTCACAAAACCTTCACAATTCTGCTGTAGACTCCCGGCACACCCGTCAAACGAGAACTCGTCTCATCAATCTTTAACTGCTGGAAACGCTCATCAATGGTGGCTCTTCCAGATAGCAATATACCAGTCTGTTTATAAGACAGACCGATTCCATCTCAACCAGCTTTTTTCTTTCACTGCATGTTCCTGCATATTTAATTCTTTCAAGGGGGAGACGAATGAAGAATCGAAAAGGATTCACATTAATTGAACTATTGGTCGTGATCGCCATTATTGCGATCCTGATTGCACTGCTGTTACCAGCGGTCCAGCAGGCCCGGGAAGCCGCTCGCCGCAACAGCTGTAAAAACAACCTGAAACAGATCGGGCTGGCGTTACACAACTACCACTCCAGTTTCAAATCTCTGCCCTCGGGCAGCATTGTTTACTACAACGGTACCAAATACTACGGTCATGGCTGGACCTGGCACGCCAGCATCCTGCCTTATCTCGACCAGGCGAATATGTATGACCAGATCCAGGGTCCCGACTCCAGCGGCATGGGCGCCGAGTCAGGAAGTACCACCAGCGCCAAACAACAGTTGGCCGGGCAAACCGTGCTCTCTGTATTCTGGTGCCCTTCACAACCCGATGTGACCACCGGCGTCCAGAAAGGGGGCTACTCACCTTCCAACTATAATGGCAACATGGGTACGCTCATCGGTAACTCAGGAGATAACTGCTACGGCGGCTCGATTACCACCCCCGCCCAGATGGCTGCCAAGGGTGGATGTATGGGCGCTGACGGTATCTTCTTCATCAGCAGTAGCGTCGCGTTCCGGGATGTCACTGACGGTCTCTCCAACACCATCTTCGTCAGTGAAGTGATTGACTCGGGTGGAGATGCCGACCGACTGGGTGGTGGCGGCAGTGACCGCAAGCACTGTTTCTCCGGCGGTGCCGACAGTAACCCGCCAACGGAAATGAGTGAGTACCTGATCGCCGCTGAAAGTAACGACCCGATCAACGGCTATGCGGAAGAAGCAGCGGGCAGCTATCACACCGGCGGTGCGCAGTTCGTGTTCGGCGATGGCCGCGTTCGCTTTCTCTCCGAAAACATGGACATGACCCTCTACCGGGCCATCAGCACCAGGGCCAAGCGGGAAACGCTGGGACCTGATTTTTAAGCTGAAATAGCATAAAAACAGGACGCCGGAGCAAACGGAAACCATCCTCACTCCGGTCAATCAGCCACGCGGGCGGACACTCAAGTCCGCCCGTTTTTGCTTTCGCGGAACGGGATTGCTGCCTCGCATCACTCGAATACTCTGGCAGATTTTCGATGCTCCCCTGCCAGGACCAGTCGCCGATTTTTCCTTCAGTGAAAGCGGGAACAGAGCAGGGGAGCGTGACTCTCACAATCACCGACAGCGACACTACGTCGTTGCTGTGATGCCTCGAGAGAACGCCGCGAAAAGACTATCTGAAAATATTCTTCGCAAATATTTAAAAATTGTGAACTCTGATATTTCAAATTCTGCAAAGATTGGTAATTTACGCGTCGATATGAATATCTTAGTTCATACCTGTTTCTTAACCTCCTTATTACTGGAGAACGAGTGATGGCCAAATCTACTTCTAAGATTGGGCAAGGTGCCAAAAAGCAAACTGGCAAAACTGTTGAGCCAACAACCAAAACTGCCAAAGGGAAAACCAGCAAGAAGAAATAATCTTGCTGTCTGACTCCAAGGCAGACTTTCAGCCCCCCGTTTTTGCTGTTCTTTGAACGCAGGAATGGGGGGAAATTTTTTTGGTAGAGACGGGCTGACTTCGGTTCGCCCCCTGCGGAACTCAGGAGACACCCGGTGGAAGGAACTCCCGCTTCGCAGTAGCATACAATGCAGCGAATCAGTCTGTCGCTAACCAGCGTTTCATTCGGCAGTTCCAGAATTCGGTCGGACTCACCCCCCAAACGGTATTTCCGCATTCAGCGTTTTCAATCCGTTCTGGATCAGATTGTCAGCGGCGAACAGATCCGCTGGGTCAACGTGGCCCTCAAGAACGGTTATTACGACCAGTCCCATCTGATCCATGAATTCCGAGAGTCTACGGGTGTCACACCGCCGGAATACAGACCGGTCGCCCCGGATCGGAAAAACCATATGCTGCCGGGCTGAGTAATCATTTTTTCCAAGACAAGCCACTTCCTTCAGAGTAGACTGGTTGAGGTCTTAAAACTTCACCCGACCCGATACAGGAATTGAGACGATGACCAACAGCAATGCTGACTCAATCCAGATTAAAGAAGTCTTTCCTTACCTGCGGACCCGGGACGCTGCCGCTGCCATCGATTTCTACCAGCAGGCCTTCGGAGCGGTCGAGGACTTTCGTCTGACAGAGCCCGGCGGACGGATCGGCCATGCGGAACTCAAATTCGGTGCAGCCACCATCATGGTTTCGGATGAGTACCCGGAATACGGCATTCATGCGCCCGCCGAATCCACACCGACCGGTTCTGCGATTCATCTCCACGTGCACGATGTCGACGCCATGACCCAGCAGGCGGTCCAGGCAGGTGCCACGCTGATCATGGAACCCGCGGACCAGTTCTATGGAGAACGCGCGGCGAAAATCCGCGATCCCTTTGGGCATGAATGGCTGCTCGGATCGGAAATTGAGCAGGTCACACCGGAAGAAATGCAACGTCGGTTCAACGCCATGTTCGAGTAAATCGTTCCGGCGTGCTGACAGCAGTTCAACTGATTTCACACTCAACTCTGACGACGAAAACAGCAGGGGCATCCCAGGGGAAATTAAAGCATCTCAAATTCCCGGCAGCCACAGGGAGCCCCCTTGTTTTGATTACAATTCAATCCGCGCCGCAGCAACACTCCGTCAGACGTTGAATTGTTCGGACGGCAGCGACCATGCGATTGCGCGCCGGCGGATTGGCAGTGTGCACCTGAATGACGGGAGGATCAAAGTCACACGTGACGACCGCCTCTTCAATCCAGAGCAACACATCGTAGCCCGTACCACGCGCGTCATCGCCCAGATCGTGATCGAGACTGATCTCTTCTACAACGCCGGTCTTTAAAAATTGAATCGCTTCTTCCGGCCAGCGTACCTGTTGCCAGCCGGGCGGCGCCGTTCGTTCGTCGTCCAGATAGACTTTCATGATCTTTCCTTGTATTTCGCATTAAGAATCAATGAATCCTGCCTGATTTCTGCAGATCCCTGAATTTCAGTTCTTTTCGTAACTCGGACACGTCAGCTCGGCGAATAGTTCGCGAAAAATAATCTCTCAACCGGACTATGAAGTCACATCACGAAATTATTCATTGTTTCTTAACTGAAAAACATCACATAAGTATCAGTTTAACTCTTTCTAAGATCACACATTCTTCACATTGTATTCACATAGCAGGATTAGAATCCCGCCAAACATGTCGAATGAGAATTCTTTTTAGTCAATCAGGGGAAGCATTCTCAAAGGCATTTCTTCCCGTCAGTTAATACCCATTTCTGATTTAACAGAAGAATTCCATCAGCACGTAATATCTTTATTTTTTCCAGTACACGTTCCTGCTAAACAATTTTTTAAGAAGAGGTTTTTATGAAAAATCGAAGAGGGTTCACTTTGATTGAGTTACTGGTGGTCATCGCAATTATTGCAATTCTGATTGCCCTGCTATTGCCTGCGGTCCAGCAGGCACGAGAAGCTGCCCGTCGCAACACATGCAAAAACAACATTAAGCAGATCGGTCTGGCGATCCACAATTATCATGAAGCCTTCAGCTCGCTGCCACCCGGGAGTATTGTGCTGCTCAACGCTGCCGGTGATACTTATAATGGTCATGGCTGGACCTGGCATGCCAGTTTGCTGCCTTATCTCGATCAGGCCAACCTGTACGATGCTATTCAGGGACCAGATTCCAGCGGGATGGGGGCCGAATCCGGCGGGGTCAATGATCCCAAGCAACAACTGGCCGGGCAGACAGTCCTGTCCGTCTTCTGGTGTCCTTCCCAGCCTGATGTGACCAAGGGAGTCCAGAAGAACGGATACTCTCCTTCCAATTACAATGGCAACATGGGCACGCTGATCGGCAGCTCGGGAGACGATTGCTATAGTGGTGGTATTACCACTGCCGCCGGCATGGCTGCAACAGGTGGCTGCATGGGCGGCGACGGCGTCTTCTATATCAGCAGTAGCGTCGCCTTCCGCGATGTCACCGATGGCCTCTCCAATACCATCTTCGTCAGCGAAGTGATTGACTCGGGCGGAGATGCCGACATGCTGGGTGGTGGTGGCAGCGACCGCAAGCACTGCTTCTCTAACGGAGCTGACAGCAACCCGCCTACTGAAATGACGGAATACCTGATCGCTGCGGAGAGCAACGACCCGATCAACTCCTACGGCGAAGAAGCAGCCGGCAGCTATCACACCGGTGGTGCCCACTTCGTGTTTGGTGACGGCAGAGTGAAATTTCTCTCCGAGAACATTGACATGGGACTATACCGGGCCCTCAGCACCAGAGCCAAACGGGAAACATTAGGCGCTGACTACTAAGACAAACCGCGATTCGAACTGCGTCGCCATACACTGCGACGCAGTTCTTTTCCCTTCGGATCACCGTATTGATTCGAAAAGGCGCTCTCAATTAGAAACAGGCGACTTGAGTAATGAACTGGTTGAGTAAACTGTTTGTCCTGATTGCAGAATATCACCTGAATCGAGAGCAGCCCTGATCTGATACTTCAAACAGAGAGTGAGTAGAATAATGAAATTAAAAACAGAATCTCTATGGACAATCACACTGCTGGCACTGAGCTTCAGCCTGGCCGGTTGCGGAGGGGGAGTAGATGACCAGCCGGAACTGGGGCAGGTCAAAGGGACCGTCACCATGGATGGCAGCCCCCTGGCCGGAGTTTCCGTAACATTTTCTCCGGACAGTGGCCGTCCTGCTACTGGAAAAACCGACGTGGCCGGAAACTATGAATTAATTTACATCCGCAATACACCTGGCTGCAAGCTGGGGCATAATACCGTGATGATCAGCAATTCCGGTGAAGAGGATGAGATGGAAATGGAAGGGGACGACGCCGTCATGCCCACCACGACTGAAGAGAATGAAATTCCGGCGAAATACAACAGCAAGACAACACTCGAAGCCGATGTCCAACCCGGCGAAAACACTTTCAACTTCGACTTGAAGAAAAAATAATCGCGTTTCACCATTTTTGATCTCACAATCACTGCAGGGTGAACCTGTGTGTCTGCCCGCAGTGTGAGATCAGACTTTCTTTCAGGAACGCCGCTCCTGTCTCAGGAATGCCAGCACATCGCGGCAGCCGCGCTGTATCTGGGCACTCATCACTTCGCGGGCCAGGGGACCATTTCCATCGCGCAGCGCCTGCAGCAGCTCTTTTTTGCTGTCACAGGTTTTCTCTGCCAGGTCAACAGTCAGAATTTTGGAACTGTTGCGCTGTGATTCAAATACGGTCGAAACCGCGCGATGTTCGCGAATGACTTTGGCGATCAGACGATTCCGCGAGGCCTCAATCACGGTCTCATGAAAGGCTTCTTCCAGATCCAGCCAGCGATGAAACTGGGCCGGTGTGGCGTAGCCATCGCTTCGCTCTATGATGAGATCCCGAATTTCATAAAATTCGACCAGCATGGCATTGAGATCATCCAGCTGATGCGGCGTAATATACCGCGATGCTTCTGCAGCGGCGCAACTCTCAAGCGCATCCCGCAGCATATACAGTTCCTCCAGGTCCTCGCGATTTGGATTCCGCACAAAGGCGCCGGCGCCGGGAACATGCTCGACCAGACCTTCTGAAACCAGGCGGTGAATCGCTTCCCGTACCGGAATGACACTCACGCCAATCTCCGCGGCCAGTTTGCGATTCACCAGTTGTGAGCCGGGTACCAGGGAACCCTGCTGCATTTCACGCTTAATATATCGATAAGCCCGGTCGGCCAGATTGTGGGTGACTTCATACATTTTTCATTTTCCGGTTGACAAACCATTCTCCTTCGCTGAGAATATGTAACATTATGTTATAACACGTTATCACATTATGTCAAACGCTTTTCAGACTGGTCTCTTTTTTTATCAGCATCCACAAAGATTCATACCAGTTCTGAGATTCGAGAGAGACATACGATAATTCCATCTACTTCATTTCCCTGACTTATCTGGAGAAAATCATGAAAATCAAGCGCGGATTTACACTGATTGAACTTCTGGTCGTAATTGCCATCATCGCCATTCTGATCGCCATCCTGCTCCCCGCCGTCCAGCAGGCTCGTGAAGCGGCGCGGCGTTCCAGTTGCAAAAATAATTTCAAGCAGGTCGGCCTGGCGCTGCATAATTATCATGAAACCCACTCCATTTTCCCGCTTTCGGATCACCGTGATTCAGGGCGGGGCTGCTCCGGCGCGGTCTGGTCACAGAATGCCGTCTATCGCTATAGCTGGGGCGCCATGATTCTTCCTTTTCTGGAAGCAAACGCGATCTACAAGAATATTGATTTCAGCACCAATTATAATGTTGCCCCTTCCAATCATATTCAGGCAGTTGGTGCCACCATCAATGTCTTCTTATGCCCTTCCGATCCCCAGTCTGAACCACGCTGCAACCGTACCGGCGGGATCAACAATGGCGGCCCTGGAAATAAAGACGACCTGGGACGTTCCAATATGGCAGGAGTCGCTGACTCCAGAACCTGGGAATGCGCCACCAACTGGGGACGTTCCGACGGAGACGGCATGCTGTATAACAATTCGAATACCAGAATGCGCGACGTCATTGACGGTTCCAGCAATACGCTGTTTGTCGCGGAAGTTGCCGGCGGATTGCCGGGGTCGTTCGATTGCAATCACTGGAGCGTCGTCAACCATATCGACACCGCCGGTGGCATCAACGGGCCGCATACCTCTCCCGGAAACGGAACCTGGACCCTCGCTTCACAGGAAGCGTCAAGCTGGCATACGGGCGGCTGCCACTTTCTGATGGGTGACGGCAGTGTCCATTTTATTTCGGAAAACATCGACGCGGGTGTCTTGCGATCGTTAACCACACGTGCAGGCCGTGAAGCGGTCAGCTTCCCTTAACAGGTGTGTTCCACTTACTCTTGTGCCTGCTGACGGTGTCGCTCTCGATTTCTGTAATCGAGAGCGGCATTGTCGCTACAGGTTGCCGGCACAAAAATCACCTGCAGGCATTCCGAACACGGTGCACCAGTCTGCAAAATAAACTCATATTCACACGAAAGTGACGACTTATGAAATCACTCTTATTCATCACCAGCGTATTTCTCGGGCTGAACCTTTCAGGCTGTGGCTCTGAGGCGACCGGCCCCGAACGTGTCATCGTCACAGGAAGCGTGACCTTTGATGGAAAACCGGTCTCACAAGGCGAAATCTGGTTCATCCCGGCAGCCGGCAGAGAAGCGCCCCAGGCCGGTGCAATTATCAAAGAGGGACAATACCGGGTCGAAAATAAGGGAGGCGTACCCATCGGTGCCTGCCAGGTAAAAATTACTGCTGAACGTCCGCAGGAGGAAGTCAAAATCGTTTCGGACGGCGGTCCCGAAGAAATTCCCACCACCCAATATTTGCCCCCACGTTTTAATGAGAAAACAGAACTGACAACCGATATCCAGTCCAGTTCCGATCCGGTCAGGAAAGACTTTGATCTGAAGTCCTGACATATTCATAATGGAACGCCTGCAAACGAAGACACTTTTGAACCTTACACTGATTTCTCTACCTGTGAATAGCGAGAAAGAAATTTCATGAAACTCCTGTTTTCCCTCCTCACGTTTTTATTTCTGATGACAAATACACTCCCGGTTTCAGCAGACGACAAACTCCCTTTGATCGATGTCTCCGGACAGACAGAGCAGCATTCTGTTATCGCCGCTGGCACGCCTCAGGTCTACCAGGGACACCCCACGACGTTACTGTTGCCCGATCAGAAAACGCTTCTGGCCGTCTGGTGCATTAACCACGGAGGTTCAGCCGGCCCGATGGCTCGAAGTGAAGATGGCGGCAAAACCTGGTCCCGCATCGATGAACGCCTACCCGCCGGTTACTCGACACATCAGAACTGCCCCAGTATCTACCGCATGATTGATCCGAAAGGGAAAGCCCGCCTCTGGGTCTTTTCCGCGGCCCTCGGCAAACGCGGTGGCCCCGGGATGCCCAGCATCATGAGCGAAGACAACGGCGCCACCTGGAAAGAAATGCCCCCCCTCGGGTTCCCCTGCGTAATGACCTTCAGCAGTATGGTCCGCCTGAAAGATGGTCGTTACCTGGGTCTCTATCATAAAGGTCCTGATGGAAAAGACCGTTCTCCGCTGGTCGTGCTGCAGACCATCTCCGCTGATGGCGGCTTCACCTGGTCGAAACCGCAGGTGGTCGCCGAAGTTGCAGGTAAAAACCCTTGTGAACCCTGCGTTTTCCGCAGCCCGGATGGCAATCAGCTCTGCTGCCTGATGCGCGAAAATACTCACAAAGGTAATAGCCTGATGATGTTCAGCAACGACGAAGGCGCCACCTGGACCAAACCGGTCGACACTCCCTGGGGATTAACCGGCGACCGTCACAAACAGGTTTTCACTCAGGACGGGCAACTTGTCATCTGCTTCCGTGACCAGGCGCCCGGCAGTTCCAGCCGCGGACACTTCGTTGCCTGGGTCGGCACATACGACGACATCGTCAATGGTCGCGATGGCAAGTACCGCGTCAAGCTGCTGCATCATCATGGACGCACCGGTGATTGTGGCTATCCCGGTGTGGAACTGCTCCCCGATGGCACCATCGTCGCCACCACCTATGTCAAATACCGCGACAACAAAGACAAAAACTCTGTCGTCGCCGTACGGTTCAAACTTGATGAGTTATCGAAACCCGAAGATAAATAGCGAGTCTTCAGTCCTGCTTCACACCAGAGAAAGTTAAGGCATCAAAAAACATCCTGGGTAGCCCCGATTGCAATTCGGGGTTGTCGCAGACAACAGGAAACTGACAGAGAAAGTGTTCCATTGAGAGGAACAGAACCAACTCTCTCAGAGCAGGGTACAGGTCCATGTATCCGCACGTCAGGAGGGTTTCAAGCGAACTTCACGACATTGATGAGACTGATAGAAACGTTTTATCTTTTCTACCACGAAAGAACGTAAGGGAAAGTGTCTACGGGTACTCAGGCGTATCAACAAAACCTTCGCCTACTTTTTCCATGATGTACCCCAGTCCCACGGCGCCTCCTTCGAGAACTGCGAACAATATCACCAGCCACAGACGTTCTGAAAAAGTAAACGCGACCACCGAGAAGAAATTAGGGATCTGGCGGAACGCATTTCCAATGAAATCCATCAGCGAAACAAAGGCGGTCTTGAGCATCGCGCTCCGGGCGGCTCGACGTCGCGTGGTATGAAGTTCAGATTCCAGATCGCCTCCGTTTTCGGCAGCGAAGCGTTCGGTTTCGTTGTTGCGCCAGCCCTCTTTCACATGTGCATAAGCGGCTGCAGCACACGCCCAGCCAAACACCGCAATCCCCAGCATCACCAGCGCGATGAGTTTATGTGTTGACGGTTCATCAGCCTGTGATTTCGCTTTCTTTTTCTTACCTTTCTGACTGGTCTCCGTTTTCACACCCGTTGACTTTTTCGTGTTCGTCAACCCTTCAGCGGTCGATTTTCGTTTGCGCTTACGTCGCGGTCTCTGATATTCTTCTGCTGCCATGATAAGCTGCTCACTTCAGTCAATTTTCGACATCACATAAACCAGGAATCTCTCTTCCAGAACAGAACCCTGGCCACACGAACACTTATTATGACACAGCATTTTCCGAAGTCAACACGCCGAGATGCACTTAAACAAACACTTAACAATCAACTCGATACGGGCATCGCAACAACCCGCACGACTTTTGATTCAACCCATTAATGCAGAACGCCCTGCAATGGATCTCTGCTTGTGATTAAATCACATCCACTGCAGGGTACGTCCTGGCATGTTTTTCTCAGCTCAATCCGGGCGTAAATTGTCCCGGCTGAATCAAACTAATCAAGCGGTCTGTTTTGCGTGTTTCCCTTCGGCAAACTCTTCCAGCATTTTACTACAGAACGCAGGCAGATCATCCGGATTACGGCTGGTCACCAGACCTTCATCGCAGACACATTCCTCATCCACCCACGTCGCGCCGGCATTTTTGAGGTCGGTCTTCAGACTCGGCCATGAGGTCACACGACGACCAGAGACCACATCTGCTTCCACCAGTGACCAGGGGCCATGGCAGATCGCGGCTACCGGTTTTCCCTGCTTGAAGAAGTCGCGCACAAAGTCCATTGCGGTTTCATGCACCCGCAGCGCATCAGGGCTGAATACGCCGCCGGGAAGCACCAGTCCCTGAAAATCCTCCGCGCTCACTTCATCGACGGTTTGATCGACCGCAAACTGATCGCCTTTTTCATCGTGATGCACTCCCTGAACCTTGCCTGCTTTCAATGAGATCAGTTGCACATCCGCACCTGCCTGCAGGGCTGCCTCCCAGGGCTCAGTCAGTTCGACCTGCTCAAATCCATCGGTTACCAGAAATGCAATTCGCTTTCCCTCTAAATTAAATTTCGACATATAATTAAACCTCGATTGTTCCTTTTGGTAAATGATCTGTTTCTACGGGACCAGGGGAGTAATTTCACAATTTCCTCGACAGCCGCCATGGGTGCGGAAGACAATTGAATCATGTTGCTCCCCTGGGATACAACGAGTGTCAGACAGTGACGATTTCTTTGCATTCCGCGGCACACTTCCGGCAGGAGTCGGCGCATGCCTGGCAGTGATAATGTTCGTGGGCCTCGCACTGCTCTGCGCACCAGGTACAGATGTCAGCGCATAACTGGCTGATCTGTGATGAATATTTGCTGTTACGGGCCAGCGCCTGCGCTGTATAAAGACAGATGTCGACACACTCGCGACAACAATGAGGGCAGTCGTTATCGCTCTCTTTTCCAATCATGGCGTCCAGACAAAATTCACAGTCTGTCGCGCATTTCAGACAGGCATCGATACAGGATTGTTTGAGACTCATTTTCTTCCTCCTTAAAATGGTATATGATTTTTGACCACATCGCATTTCACCATTGCGTCTCCCAAACAAATACACTCGGCCTGAATGGCCTGGAAACGCTACAGTAAAACCGGACACAGTCTTGCGAATAAAGGACAACCACAGATATGTCTATCTATCTGTCCTGACTTCAAAGTGGTTCAACGCGTACGCGCAATATTGGTTGCTGTTTCGAAGCTGAGAAAATCAGAACGCAAATCGTATGCCAGTGAGCAGCATTCAAAGAAGATCCTGTAAATACAGGAGTTGGCGCGGAGATTTGCCTGGAGTGGCGGTCGCGTGTCAGACAACCTGAGTGGTAAACGCGCAGAGCAGATTCTGTTACAACAGAGAACTGCGACAGAATGGCTGTGGGGAGCAGGGCAGCGTCAATCCCCGCTGTGAGAAGCTCTGACATCCAGACTTCTCACAGCGGATCATCGACTGCGGAAACAGAGGTGATTTGAAATCGAACAGCTATTCAATAGCAGGAAGATCCCAGTTCACAGTACGTCGTCCTGCCCTGGTTGCTCATGCCAGTTGAGGATGCAGAAGACGAATCGCTATACCTGAAGAACAGGTTAATGTTGTGGAGGACGTGGTTGTTCCACTTTCATTTTTGGCCCGACCACCTCTTTCATGAACTGGTTCCACGCCCTTTCACTTTTCAGTCTGGGATCACTGGCCCTTAATCGCTCCAGGGTCGCAATTCCATATTTTTCACTGATGTCCGTCATCGCGTTCCATTCATCCAGAGTGATAGGAGACGGCGTGGGAATATCAGAAGGAACGCCCACCTGCACACTGGATTCAGAACCGCCTCATCCGGTCAGCACCACCGGGCAGAACAACAACAGCAGACACACAACGCGAAACATGATTTTCTCCTGAATACAGGGACGCGACCACGACGTCAAAGTACGGGTCACGCCCTGATAATGAAATAACGACTAAGGAAACTCGACAACCTCACCACCAGCGCGGGTGGAGAGTGCACGGTACAATTCATAGTCAATATTCTCTGATATGAAACGTACCGATCCATCCACGAAAGCGAATTGCACACCCCCAACATGATCGCTACGGAATGAACGGGTCCAGTTACTGTCAAAAATTGAGTCATCGGGAATATCATGAGGGTTGAAATCGTACTCGGTCGTACAGACAGTAGAACCAGGATACGGATTCGACCAGTAGGTAAACGAATAACGTGACTGACCAGAACAGTCACCACTGCTAAATTTGTAGTCAGGCAAATTGTAAGCTGTCTCACCAATCATCAAAGTGTTACTCGACCCATCAGTAATATCCCGAAACCGCGTTTGACCATCAATGCTGCCTGAATAAACAATAGCCCCATTCAGTGAGGGTTGAGGGTCTCCATAATAAGACCAGTACTGGTTGTAGTCAAAAGAACCGATACATACGGCATAATTACCAGGCCCACGTCCGTTGTCACTGGAGCAACTGGGAACAGCCCTGCGCATGGGGGACGTAGGACACATGTAGAAGGGCAATGTCTGCCCCGTAACAGCGACGTTATAAGGATCTGAATTGGACTTATTAAAGTCAAACAGATTATAGGCGTTGGCTTGATCAATGAATGGCAGAATCGCCACAAACAGACTACCACCGCTCAATTCACTATTGCAGTTGGCATTGGGGAAGCAACTGTAAACATCATGATAATTGTGGATTGCCAGCCCGATCTGTTTCAGGTTGTTTTTACATTGAGTACGGCGGGCCGCTTCACGTGCCTGTTGAACAGCGGGTAACAGTAACGCAATCAGAATCGCAATGATCGCGATCACGACCAGCAGTTCGATCAGAGTAAAACCAGCGCGCTGCGGAGCGCGGAAACGGGAACGATGTGTTGTACGAGACAACATGATAAGTATCTCCTTCAGAGGGAAACCAGTAAGGGGGCATTCACATCCCACATGGACGTGAAACTCGCCGGAGCGATTGGCTGGCTACTGAGGAGACCTCTATTTCAGAAGAACAGGGGAGCAATCAAATACTCTCAACACTGCCTTCGCGTTGGTCCTGATACCTTTTGCGGGCTAATCCGGAAACGAAACATTGATTCTTATTGAGCCCAGACACATAGCTGACACTGAGTCTCAATATCAACAATATAGCGAGCTACAAAGGAAAGCGTCAAGTCGCTTCATAAGAAAGCGGAGAAAAATGTCGAAATCCATTTCGGACATCTACCGATTGATATAAACAAATAATATATAGGTCTTTACGTCATATCAACAGGCGGGAAGGGCTGGCTTCATTGAGATCTTCAGGATGGTCCAGGGCTGCCTGAATCCCCATTTTCACTCCCGCGACGGCAGTCTCAACAGACATGCTGGGAGCCCCCAGATTTTCTTCCAGGGCCGCCACCGCGGGTAGAAATGGGAGATGGATCCAGCCGGCCCGGATGGCTGACTGCTTGTGTGCGAGATAATGCAGAACGCCATACATCAGGTGATTGCAGCAGAAGGTTCCCCCGGCATCCGAGATGTCGGCGGGAACGCCTGCCGCCCGCATCGCTTTGACCATGGCGCGCAGGGGAAGCGTCGCATAATACGCAACGGGCCCCTCCGCAGCCGTCAAATCTCCCTGCAGTGACTGGCCGGCATTGTCGGTCAAACCATATCGCGTCCCGTCATTCAGGTTCTGTGCCAGTCGCTCCACGGTAATCATCGACCGGCCCCCGTATTCGCCCATCATCACCACCAGTTCCGGCTGGACTTCTTCGATCGCTGCGGTGACGAAATCGATACATTTAAAAAACGTATTCGGCACAATCCGCGAGACAATCTCCACGTCTCCTACTGAAGCCCCTTCCAGTGCCCGCGCCACCGATTCTGCGGGATTGATCGGCGTATAACCATAGGCTTCAAAACCGGTCAGCAAAACTTTTTTCATGAGTTGCCTCACATCAGGGTGAAAAATTGCGCTGTCTGCAGTTTACTGTGTCATACAACAGGCAGCCTGCCGAATACTTTAACGCAAATCAGAGCAGGGGAGCTACCCTATTTCTGCAGAACCTGCATCACGTTCCGGAATCGCTTCTGCAGCAGCCGCGATGTTATGGATCATCCCGGAAAACACAAAGTGATGCAGCGGGCAGACCGCATACCAGTACAATCGACCCCACAGCCCCACGGGATCGAAGATCGCTGTCTGCGTGATCGTCGATGTCTCACCTGTGCCGGTCACTTCGAATTCCAGCCACGCACGACCAGGCAGCTTCATCTCCGCCAGCAGTCGCAACCGCCGATTCGGTTCATACGCTTCAACCCGCCAGAAATCGACCGTATCGCCCACACGCAGCGTCTCAGCATTCGCACGTCCCCGTCTCACACCAATCCCGCCGACCAACAGGTCCAGCCAGCCCCGCAGATGCCACAACCAGTTGCAGGCATACCAGCCCGTATCGCCGCCAATCCTGCGAATCGGCGTAAACGTGATCTCTGCAGGTCGCGCGACATCAACGGAACGGGAATCAATAAACCGCGTTCCGAAGCGGACTCCCGACCAGGCAGGCAAAGCACCCGACGAAGACAGCGAATCCGACCAGCGCGTCTCAGCAAACTCCTGTTCTTCATTGATGAGTGCACGCTGGATCGCGGCTTCAATGCCCATCGGTTTGATATCGAACGCCTGCAACGCACTCTGATCCTGCACAACCGTTGAATGCACGATACTTTCAATCAGCTTGCGACCAATGCGGGCATAGAGCGGCGTCACCAGACCCAGCCACAGACTCGACAGGTAAGGCGTCAAAACGGGAACCGGAATCATACGCAAGCGAATCTCGCGACAGCGGGCATACACGCGCATAATTTCCGCATATGAAACTTCGTCGGCTCCGCCAATCTCATACACTCGGCTTTCCGGTAACGACACATCCAGCGCTGCAGTCAGATAAGCGATCAGGTCCTCAATCGCAATCGGCTGTGCCGACCTCATCACCCATTTGGGTGTAATCATAATCGGCAGACGTTCCACCAGAGAGCGGATCATTTCAAATGACAGGCTGCCCGAACCGATCACAATCGACGCGCGAAACTCCAGCACCCGCACGCCCGATTCCCGCAGGATCTGTCCCACTTCCTGGCGACTCCGCAGATGTGGCGAGAGTGTTTCCGCTTCATTCCCCAGTCCGCCCAGATAGATGATCCGCTCGACACCCGCATCCCGGGCCGCGTTGGCAAAATTCTCAGCAGCGCGACGGTCATTCTCTTCAAACGAACCTTTCTCACCCATCGAGTGAATCAGGTAATACGCCACCTTCACGCCCTCCAGCGCTGGCGGCAGTGTCTCCGCATCCAGCACATCGCCGGCTACGACTTCAATATTTTCTGCCACACGCGCACGCAGATTTTCAGGCCGCCGCGCCAGGCACCGCAGTCGTACCCCGCGCTGTTCCAATGCCTGCAGCAATCGTCCTCCCACATATCCCGTCGCACCGGTCAATAAAACCAGATCCGCTGTGGAATTCACGTCATGTACAATCTCAACCATCAAATACCACACTTTCGCTCAGCAGGAATCAGAACTTGATATCATATCAAGATTTATAGTGTCGACACTGCAAATTTTGAGGGAGGAATCGAGGGTTTGGTGAAAAAAAGCGATCAAACCATATTCAACGGACTACCAGTTTCCCCTCATCGTAGGCAATCGCTTTGTGGCGGCCAATCACCGTATCCCAGTTCATCCGGTGAGGCGGGCTGAGGTAGTGCGCGTAAGCGACCGCCATCTGGCGGGCCACCTCTTTGTAAGGCACGTTACCGAAGCCGGCTCCCATCGCGGGAAAGACAACCGTATTAATCTTCTGCGTTTCATCCGTCTGTCGCACGTTGTGCTGATAGACAGCCAGCAGCGAGGCCCAAGTCGCCGCATACACTTTGTCGGTTCCAGAAATTGAACCGGGCACACGCATCGTCGGGCTGTGCGCTACGAAGGGATAATCGGAATTGCCGGTGGGCTCAATAAACGAGGTACCGATTGGCTGCTCGCCCAGATATTCATCCAGGATGCGATGCTGAATCCGCTGCATCAGTTCGACGCCATGAAAGTGGATCACCGCAGCATCGATGCCCGCATTCATAATCCCGAAGGCATTCGCGGCGGTCACAAAACAGTCGTGCGGGGGGAGGTCTTCAAAACGGCTTTCGATGACCGTCACGCGGGGGAGTTTCTCAAAACGCGTTCGAAACGCATCACACATTTCTGATTCAGGATGAATCAACCAGAGATCAATGGGCAGAGCCATAAAAGAGCAGGGCACCTTTCTGAATGCTAGACAGGTTTTATACCAATTCACTCACACTCAGGTCAAGCACTTAAATTCAGAGAATTCCTGAAATGCCTGCTCCGCTTTGACAAATCGCGTTGACTCAACGCACCAGCACAATCGGCGTCTGATCTTTCCAGTCATACTGTTTCCCGTCCACCGTCAGACCATTCAGCCTCAGGTCGAATTCATGACCTTCCCATTGAAAGATCACACGCCCCGGACGGATCGTCGTATCCTGGAATGTCTGTCTGTTGCCCGGCATCTGCGTCGACTGATCGGGTAGTGAAAAGATCCCCGCCGGGTAAGTATCCGCTTCGCGATCTGCAATCACAATCTGACGGTTGAAAGGACGATCCTCGCGGCCCGCCAGCCTCAATGTCAGCGCCAGTTGTGTTTCCACCCGACCAATTTCTGCTTCCCAGTGTCCCTGAGAAGCGTTAAATGATTCCAGAGACCAGAACAACAGACCTACACACACCAGGCCCGCGCCAAGATAGATCAGAATGTTTCTGAGTATTTGTTTCTGCATTGATTTTTTCGACAAAAATGAAAAAGAAACAGCGACTCAAGTTCCACATCAATCACAATTACTGCTCACTGCTCCTTTAACTGCTGCAGATGCTGTTCCAGCGCGTCCCATTCTGCGATGACATGCTGCTGGATTTCCGGATTGGAAATATAGGGATGGCCGCTGGCGACATGCACCTTGATCGATTCTTTCACGTACGAAATCAGCTGTAACACGTGGGATACCAGTTCCCGTACTTCCGGTAGAGTCTCTTTCGTAAACTGAAATTGAATCGCCGCTCCCAGCCCCAGAATCTGGCACCACTCCACTCCGTTTTCCTCGCGCCAGACAGGTGTGACCAGCAGGTAACGCTCCAGTACCGGAAAATAATAGGCGAACGCTTTGCCTCCCATATACATGAAATCTTCTGTGTGCTTTTCCGGATCTTCCTGGAACCTTTGATAGGCTTCCGACAGTGTCAAGCCACCAAAGTGTTTCCACGCGACCTGCGCGTCGAGGTCTCCTGCATCAGGATCAAAGTCCCGTTCGCCGGGCAGCGGGCCTGATTTCTCCCAGGGTGGTTTCTCTGTCATAAGAATATAAGATTTTCACTTTTGATTCAGATTCAGGTAATCAGCAGCAAAGCCAGATAAGGTACTGCATTAAACACCAGAAACAGCAGTTTGAACAGGCCGATAAAGCAATACATTACCACATTAAAGGATTCTCGAGGCAGCGGAATCCAGGCATTCTGCGATCGATACACCAGTTCCGGCGCCAGCAGAAAAATCAGGGTCCACACAATCAGGATTGACCCATTCACAATCGTGCACCACATGAAAAACGCGGTCAGAGTCTGAATATCCATACGATTTTCCCTTCAAGAGCCATGCGAAAGACGTTGTTTCAAAATATTCCGGATGCGCGCTTTCACGGAAGGGGCTTCTTCTTCCAGAGCCGCTGCCAGTAAAGAATCCACTTCCGGTTTGAAGTCAGCATGCTGCAGTGCCAGTTCATTGAAACCGTTATAGCTCCACGCTCTGACGAATTTATTCTCACTCTGCAGACAGCGGCGTAAAAATGGTTCGAGTTGCTTCACTTCCCGTTTGTTAATCGTCAGGTAAGGCAGGCACTGCAGTAGATGCAATTGCGTTTCCCAGTTTTGCAATTCCGATAAACTTCGGTAATAAGGCGACCAATCCAGCCGGGTGACATCCTGTCCTGATTCCAGCGCCTGTTTCAAGAGCCAGCTGGCGGCCTGCTGTCTCTCGGGATCAGCTAACAGACTTAACAGTACGCTGCAGAATTCCGGTTCTCCACTGATACGATCATAGAGTGACTGTAATTCCTCGACAGTCCACTTCTGCTGATTCTCTAACAGACGCCTGATCTCCACCATCATTCCCCTGATATGATTTCGACTGATTTCAAGAGATCTGTGTTCACAGTAACAATGTTTTCCAGATCATCAACGCAAACATGATGAGAATGCCGATGACGACGAGTAGCCCAATCGGCAACAGTTCGGTCAGCGTTTTATGCCAGGCCAGGAAATGCTGAATAACCATCATGGTGCCCGCCAGCAGAAACAGCCACAGCCCCAGTGACAGGATCCAGTCGGGAGCAGGGATACCCGTGAGGGGGTACCACAGCAGTTTCACTCCCAACAGGAAGGCAGACAAAACGATGGGAGCATCCGCCAGCGTCAGCCACCCCAGCTGTTTCTGAATCTCATATTTTTTCTCTGCCTTCTCCGGGTCTTCTTGGGGAATCTCACGAATCTTCTGAATTAAAAACAATCGAATCCCCGACAGATAAGCAGATAAAGCGACCGCAATCCCCAGTATCGCCAGCAGTTTATCTGAGCTGAATAACATTGAATTACTCCTGAGTGAAGTCATTTTTCAGGTGATGAATCAGTAAATATCACTCAGAGAGTTTAACACGACTTCATTAAGAAAACAAAACAGCATCTGCCAGGAAATGAATACACAAATCGGAAGTCGTATTTTTTACTTGTCATCCAGCTCAGGACAAAATCCCCGGTTACGGCGGTCATTCATGCACGTAGGCCCAGTCGCCCACCCGTTCCAGCCAGCCGCCATAACCGTTTTCCGGATAGTCCTGTTTGGGAAAGTACAACATCATGTCCCAGTTGGGACCACCGCTCGGGGTTCGCACAAGAAGTATCCAGGGATTCTGTTCGGGCCACCACTGATAATCAGCAGAGACATAATATTTGTATTCCGGATAGGCCATCATTCCCGTGCCGGGGACCGTAGTCAGATAATCGGGCACCAGTTGTTTCAGTGTTTCGGGTGGACGCGCATGGTCTCGCGTGTAGGCTTCAATCGCTTCAACCAGGAACTGGCTCCGATCAGCGAAGGCCGCCATCCGGGCCATGCGAACCTGCTGTCCCAGTTGGATACCGTAAATGCAGCCGGAAACATAGATCAAAGACAGAATCAGGATCAGTAATGCATCCCTGCGATATCGCTTGAATAAAAGGCACATCAGAGACGCAGGAACTGCCAGCACTGCCAGTAGAAGTGCAAGGCCATAAAAAATCGCCAGCCAGAGAAACAGCGTGGTTCCAACAGGGGGCGTCGAAATCCAATGTGCGAACGGAAAATACCCGACAGCAGTAACCGCAAACAGTGACAGATAGATCCGCTCTTTATGTTTCATGGCTGAAGGCCTCCTGAAATTCGCGGCGTTTGTGTTCCCTGATGCTCTCACGATCATCTGCACGATTGATATAACAGCGAATTGACCAGGCAGCAAAAATCCCCAAAGCCGCGTTAACCCCGCTCCCCAGCAGTACCATCCATCCGCCACGTACCAGGAATACTTTGACTCCCAATACGAAAAACATGCCGCCCCAGATCAGCGGGCTCATTCTCTGATGCGTGGCAGTCCGACCAAAGCTGATGTAATACGCATAGTTAAAGGCGATGGCACCCCCATCGAACGTTCCCAGAAACCCCAGTGCAATCAACCAGAACTGGTCCTTCGTCAGCAACGCCACAATCTGTCCCAGGCAGTAACCCAGCAGGAAGCCGATCAGCATCCCCAATACTGTCAAAATGAATATTCGCAAACCGGACCAGTATGATTTGCGACGAACTCCCGCCAGTAGTAAAAAGGCGCCCAGATGGGGTAACAGCGCGGGATCATGTCCCACACAGATATAACGTTCCGGTATGCTAAACAGAATTCCTTTCCTCAGACCGGTATAAGCCGTCAGACCGTCCCGGTAACTCTCTTTCAATGCCCATTGACACTCATCCAGAGGGTAACTTGTATCTTTATCTGATGTCGTAATTACCAGCCGGTTATGTTCCACAGCCACTCTCCGGGGCAGATAACTTCGCTCCAGCAATAACAGCCCTTTGAGAATGAGATATCCCGCTAAAAAACCACACCAGAAAAAACAGAACCCGAACGCAAGATCGAATCGGGCATTGACTGGATCCAGCACCGCCAGCACCACAACGGGCGACATAAAAATAAGAAACGCGACAACCAACGTTTTATACCCCGCGCCACGCACATAGTTCTTCAAACTGACATCCGATTTCTCCACGACATCCACCAGCTGCCCGCCGCCTGTCGCATACTGGTAGAGATCAGGCGATACCTCTTCCACACAACGCCGACAATACTGCCTGTCATCCCAGAGCGTCACCGCTTCGTCTTCGTCGGAAATCGACTCTCCGCAATAAGGACAGGCAGTTTGATTCATTTGAGCCCCGCAATTGATACTTCTTTTATCGGTTCTGGAATCTGCGTTTGAATACCAGAAGCCGCGTATAATCCAATCACAGCATTCAAGCTTCCCGTAAAAAACGCACCAGGGATATCCCCAATCAAACCAACAATGCTCCCCAGCACACAAAACAGAAGTGCCCAGACAATTGCGGGAAACGGTCTAGAGTCATCCTCACATGCAAATCGGTTTCGATAGATATAAAGCACAGCAATAACCAAGCTATCAATTGCCCCCAATAAGAGTAATCCGGGGATCCACCGTTCCTGCTCTGTCAGCATTGCGACAACGTGACCAATACTAAATCCGGTCAGTGTTCCCACAACCATTCCCAAACTGCCAAACGGAATATAAAAAACCGATCGAGGTACAGGCAGACGGGACGTGCGCGTCAGTGTGAGAAAAGCACACCAATGTTTCAGCGTTTCAGGAGATTGCCCACACGCAAACAGGCCTTCGGGGGTTTGAAATACAATTCCCTGCCGCAGTCCTGTATTCAGACAAATCAGATCACTGAGAATAGTGCTGCCGACATACCATTTGCATTTCTCAAGCGGAAAATGTTTCTGCTGACTGGCATATCTGACGGTAAGATGACCCTTTTCGAAGCTTATCATTCTGGGAAAATGAAAACGCTTGATAAAATTCAAGATCAGAGACTTCAGTAGAATCAGAATCAAGCCTCCGCCGCCAAAAACGGCAAAGAGAGTCCAAGGCGATAATAGATCTTCTTCCTTCCCAATACCTATGAGAGCGAGTAGTCCCCAAAACAGAAAACAAAATAGAAAGGTAAAGACCAGATACATTTTTCCAAAGTTGATCAAAAACAGCAGAGAGCGAACATCCGATTTCTCCACGACATCCACCAGTTGCCCGCCATCTACTGCAAACTCATAGAGATCCGGAGAGACCTCTTCCACACAACATCGACAATACCGCCTGTCATCCCAGAGCGTCACCGCTTCGTCGGAAATTGACTCTCCGCAATAAGGACAGGCTGCTTGTTTCATGTGAGCACTTCCTGACACGCTGAAATTCCGTTCGGCTGAACTCGACGATTCTGTTTCATACCGACAGACAATACACGTTTTTTAACAACTGGTTCCGTCATTCATGCACGTAGGCCCATTCGCCCACGCGTTCCAGCCAGCCGCCATAGCCTTTTTCCGGATAGGCCTGTTTGGGAAAGTACAGCACCAGATCAAATCCCACTCCGAAGACAGGTGGCAGCACCTGCAGAGCCCAGGGATTGCCTGCATACTGTTGACGGGCATCCTCACCGGTGAAATATTGAAATTCGGAACAGGCCCTGATCCCGGTATCTGGCACGGCAGGCAGATAATCGGGAACCAGCACAGTTAACGACTCAGGCGGCGCACCATGCTGACGTTCATAATCATTGATCGCGGCAATGAGCGGTTGGCTGCGATGCGAAAACGCTTCCCAGCGGGCGGTCCAGACACGCCGCTCCCAAGCGTTCCCCAACAGAAAACAGGGAACATACACGACGATTACCAGCAACCAGAGCAGGGCACGCGCACGGGTCTGTTTCCAGCAGAGCCGCACCAGCATAATCGGCAGCATCACCAGCGCCGCCAGAAAGGAGAAGAGATACATCATCGCCACACACAGAATCAATCCGCTTCCATAAGGAGCCAATAATAACCATGTGCATAATGGTAAAGCAACAATCGCAGAAATCGCGAACAGAATGTATACGATCAAGTCTTTAGACTTCATAGCTGTCAAGTGTTTTGGGATCACGGATATCTCCTGACAAGACAGATCGCAGTGTCGTTACCATCCCTTAATTATAATGAATTCAGCAGATGAAAGCAGCATTTTTCTGCAGCTTATTCACCGCCGATGCCTTCTTCTTCCTGTTCGACTTCTTTGGCTTCCTGCACATGCTGACTCGCGGGATTCACAATCCGGTCCATTTCCAGCATCGCCCCAATGATTCCACCACCGCCGGATCCTGAACCGGTTCTGTTTTTGTGGCTAAACAGATCCTTAATAAACATCACCATCATGCAAGGAGTGACGATCACCACCAGAATCAATCCAGCCAGCACACAGAATTCCATGGGTTCCATCAGATTTCCCTCGCATGATTGTCAGTGGAAACAGGTAACAGTAATCGTTTGAGTCCTACACCTAACTGAAACACGGCGATCACAAACAGAACTTTTCCCACCAGAGCCAGACAGTTCCACTGAAACCAGTCATTCCAGAGTTGCTGATACTCATCCGGCCCCATCAGAACAGGGTCGGAAGGAGTGGAACTGGACTCCAGCAGATGAGTACACAATCCAACCAGCACGAACACCAAGAGCGAAGCGACCAGCCACGATTTTCCTTTGACCGCAGGCCAGGAAAGCACCACAAACAGCGCCGCACATTCCAGGCAGAGCAACAGCCAGGGACTTGCGTGATACAAGTATTCAACAGCTTTCATTGATCTCATCATCCTGAAAATGGATTCGTTTAGTATTCACAGCGTCTCCTTCGAAGCCGCCTCCGCCTCGCGAAGCGCCTGCTGTTTTCAATCAATCAATCAATCAATCAATCGGACACACCAGCTATTAAAGTCATTCGTAATCGATATCGAATTCTTCTCGATCAATTTCGAAAACAGCTACGGAAGCTTATTGTCACTTTCCTGACTTATCGAATCCATCTCAACAGCACCACATCTCTTTCCAGCAATCACAAGGAATACAAACAGGGCAGCCACCGTTACTATTCTGGCATCTCAACACAGAACAGACAAACGACCTTTGCACGTGGATGCCCCGAAGTATCAACCACTACCATAATCCAACGCAGATCAGTGAAAATAACAAATCCTCATTGAAAATCATTTTTTTCGTAAAACCCCTCTTTACATATTCCCATATGGGAATATAATAATCGACATGCCTAGATCACCCACAACCACTGACGCATTTAACGCGATTGCCGAACAGCGACGACGCGACATCATCCAGCAACTGGCGGGAAAAGCGTGTTCCGTCAATGATCTGGCTGAGTCGCTCGGCGTTCCGCAACCGCAAATTTCCAAACATCTTCGCGTCTTGCGAGAGGTGAATCTGGTGACTGTCAGGCAAGAGGGCAAACACCGCTGGTACAGTCTGAATGCGAAACAGTTGAAGCCTGTCTTCGACTGGGTACAGACATTCGAGCGTTTCTGGGATCACCAGTTATTAAATATCAAAGCCGTCGCGGAAGCCAAAGCGGCGGAACAAAAGAAATCCAGCAGACAGAAAGAAGGATAAACAATCATGGTTTCAGCGACAGACAATTCACTCTCATCACTCCACATTGAACGCAAACTGGAAATTGCAGCCCCCGTTCAAACGACATTTGAAGCACTGCTCGAACAAATCGGCCCCGGTTCCACACTGCCGGACGGAACACCTCTCCCCATGAAACTGGAAGCGTGGCCCGGCGGACGCTGGTTTCGCGATCTGGGAGACAATGCCGGACATCTATGGGGTCATGTGCAGGTGATCAAGCCCCCCGCGCTGATCGAAATCATCGGGCCACTCTTTATGTCTTATCCGGTCATGTCGCACGTGCAATATCGCCTTATTGAAAAGGGAGACGCCACAACGCTGCAGTTTCTGCATCGGGCCACGGGTCATATCGATCCCTCACATGCGGAAAACGTTGTCCCCGGCTGGGAGTATATATTGGAACAAATCAAACAACGAGCCGAACATTCAGTTTAAACGCACTGTTAACAACCTCTTACAAACCAAACCAGGAGACGACTCATGTCGACGCAACAACAAACACTCTCCCTGACCGAACTCGCTATCGAGCAACTGCATCGCTCTCGCAATTTTGTATTGGCACTTTTAGAGACTTTATCAGACGATCAGTTGCATCTGCGTGTCGGCGGTGGAAACCATGCCCTGTGGATCATGGGGCATCTGGCATTCGCCGATGATGCATTCAGTTCTGCATTTCTCGATGAACCCAGCTGTCTGCCAGCAGAACACAGAGAACGTTTCACGAACGGTACCACCCCCAGCGATAACCCTGCTGACTACCCTGAACGGGAAGAACTGTTGGAACGCATGACAACCGCACGAAATCGATTTATCAAATGGGCCCAGACTCTGGAAGGGGACGCCCTTTGGCAAGCCTCTCCTGAAGCAATCGCATCGATTGCCGAAAACGCGATTACTGCAGTGCATACATTGTCGCAGCATGACTTCATTCACGGCGGTCAAATTACCACCATTCGCGCATCGCTTGGTATGAAACCCGTGTTTGGATAAGCCACATTGAACGGAATCACAACACTGAGGTGATTTGAGTTCGTTTCATTTCACCTCAGTCAGTGGCAACGATTCTTCCCGAGCCTCCGCTTCCCGAAGCGCCTGCTGTCTAAGAGCGCTACGACGAATTGTGGAGGTCAGCCACAGCCCGTAAGGCAGCCAGATGTAATAGTTCCAGGGATCGGGTAATACAAATACCAACACCACAAATATGGGAACCACAATCCAGTAGAGTACAGCCAGCTTCACCACAAACGTCCGTTCGCGCGGCCCGTTTGTCTGTTGGATGCTGTTCCAGGTACCGTACACGCCTCCCAGAAATCCCAGTAGAGTGCCGCCGACAGCGCCGATTAAGCCAATCATCTCAGGAGCCATTTTTGATTCCCTTTAGGTCAGCATCAAAATCATCAGTGCCAATGGCACAATAACCGTCACAGGAAGCAGGTTGAATTCCGGTCGATCGAAAAACCGGGCTCGTCCATCATCTCAATCTCCCTGAATCGCTCTGGAAACCATTACTTCTTACTGTGATCTCCGCGTAACGGTACAGCATACAGTTTTCGCGCCGCCATCGCATCCTGAATTCCGGAAAACAGCACCAGCAGCGCCATCACAGCCATCACCAGCCGCAGCACATCGGGGACAGCAGCAGGCTCGTACGCGATCCGCGTTGGCAGAGTCCGCCACGCAGCCGCTTCCAGACAGACCGCTGTCACCAGCCCACCAAACAGCATCGCAATGATGATATGCAGCACATACTCACCACTGGGCAGGCCTCCCAGTAAACGACGGCTCTCCCGCTCCAGCGCAAAGTCCACGATCGAGATCACCACATCAAATACAAACAGCGCCAGCAGACACCAGAAATAAAAACCCTGCAGCACCAGGTTCGGTATCACCAGGAACAGCGCAGCATAGGTCGGCCCCCGCAGACTGTGCACCACCAGTTCAGCCCGCGCATCAGGATGGCTCCGAATCCCATGCGAAAAACTGTGGTACAGCGCAATATCCGTCGCGCCCAGACAGCCCAGTCCGAATAAGATGTAAGTCGCCGCTTCCATGAACTTTCACTTTCATTCAGTTTCCGTCACAAATCGGCTTACCACGTCACTATCCACCAGACGCAGTAAGGAACGATGCCGAAAGGCAAACGCCGCGCGTAAATTTTTAACAAGAAACGTCCGCGTGACCAGAGCCCCACCAAACTGCCACGCCAGTTCTACATTCAACACATCCCGTACGATTGTTCCGGCTGAGGTTTCTTCAAATTCATGAATGTGTGAGAAACGGGAAAACGGACCATGAATCAGCGTCTCACCAAAGCGGTTCCCCGGCTCATAGAGATCGTGCCGAAAGCCCATCACCACCGGCAGACAACCGGCCACGCGCTGCTCGACCCAGGTTTCGGCACCGGGTTGAATATGCCCTGCATGCCGCAACAATCGAAAGCCAGGCCACTCTGCCAGCAACAGCCCGAGATGAGCCGGATCTTCATGAAACCGAAATAGCGTCTCGCGCTCAGCGGGAACAGTCTGTTCAAAACACAATTCCATAAACCGGCTCAATCATTCGGTTACTGTTCATACAACGCATTCACATCACCCGGCACTTCACAAACAGAAATCCCGGCGCTGTTGACAACTTGTGATAGCTTTCCGGATCACTCTGCTGCATCTGTTCGTCCGGTTTGCCTTCACTCATCTCTACGACGCACAAGCCCGCATCCGTCAATGCCTGCATCAACGTCGAAAGGGACCGACGATAATATTCCACTCGCACGGGTGAACCGATGGTATCCCACTCGTCGACGATTTTTTCCGTCAGAAAATAATTGCCGCTCGGCGAGAACTGATAGTCCACAAACGGATGATGCGTTGAAAACACAAACAGTCCCGCTGGCTTCAATATGCGTTTCACATCACGGAACAGAGGCGTCAGATCTGCCAGGTAATGAATCATCAAAGGAGAAACGGCCAAATCAAAAGACTGGTCCGCCTCATCAGGCACGCCCTGCGCAAGATCGTGCTTATACGCATTGATGTTTTTGCCTGGCTTCTGCTGTACCAGCGAGATCATCTCAGCAGAACTGTCAACGGCGGTCACCGTCGCGCCCTTGGATGCCAGGTAAGCAGCGTATTCACCAGGTCCACAGCCCAGATCAATTACCCGTTTTCCCTGCAGTTCCGGCAGCAGGGCGCAGAGAGAAGGGCGTTCATAGTAAGCATTATAGCTGTTGTCTCTGATCGCCGTCGCATATTCGGCAGCGTGTCGGGAATACATGGGATTTAACATGGTGTGTCAGTTCCGGACAGATGTGAAAAACAAAAAAGTCCCGCAACCGTTATACCACGACTCCGCTCCCTCAACAATAAATGAGAGAACGGAGTCGTTTTCAGATCCCAATCTGATTCCTTGTTTCTGTGTTAATACCCCGCGGTCGCAGCCTGGTACAGTTCTTTTGCAATCCCGCGCAATGCATCATCGGCCTGCTGTCCGCCGATATTCGTCATGATCACAATCGCAATATCTTTTTTCTTATCGATCCAGATCTGCGCCAGGTTTTTCCCATTCGAACCGCCATGATAGAGCAGGGGATACGGTGCCCAGTCGACGGTCACCCAGCCCCAGCCATGTGCATATTTCCCTTTGGGCGGTGTTCCCGGACGGTTTTCGCCTTTGATCGTGAATACAGGCGTATGAATTTTCTCCACCATTTCCGGTTTGACAATATTGCAAGGCGCCCGCGTCCCGTTCCCGGCGTTCCACCCGGCCCAGGTTGCTAAATCCAGAATCGAGAGGTGCAAGGTTCCCGCTGGTCCGAGGATCAACGAGTTATCCGCGTTCGGCCCGGCCATATATGACTTGACCTTGCCATCTTTCTGTACCACATGCCCCAGCGGTGCATCGATTTTTCCGAGTGTGGACTGCGTTCCCAGACCGGCGGTCGTCAATTCGAACGGTTCAAAAATGCGTTCCACAATCAATTCGTCCCACGCTTTACCGCTGACGCGTTCAATCATCGCACCCGCAATGGTATACCCGCGGTTGTTATAAGCCCACGCCTTTGACGGTTCCGCCACGAGAGGCAGCTTGACCGATTCCTTTAACAGCCAGTACCGCTGGTCGTTCAAATCTCCATCGACGTCAAACGAATCTTTCAGCAGCTTCATCAGGTTTTCATCGTCGGCCCGCATGCCGCTCGTATGTGAGAGCAGTTGCTCCAGCGTCACTTTCTCCACGCCGGGCGCCATCGTTTTTTTCAACTCTGGAAAAACGTCGCCCAGTGTCGAATCCCATTTCAACTTGCCTTCTTCAATCATCATGCCCGCGATGGTCGCGGTCATCGCTTTGCCATCGGACCCCAGATGGAACTTGTCATGAATGGTGACCGGAATATCCGCACCCATCTTCCGCGTTCCGACCACACCATATTCGGTCAGCACGCCCCGCTCGACTACCGCAGCGGCGACCGCCGGTAGATTGCCCGATTTCAGATAAGGCTCCAGTTTGTGATTAATCGTCTGTCCCTGCACCATGCCAGACGGCAGTATCAGACTCATCCCCAGAATAAGTACACAGGCCCCTGGTGACATAATACGCATAAGCTACTCCCCATGATCGGTAAACAGAATTCAGGATGGTCACCGCTGCCACCATCCGCTTTATTTATCGAGCATCAACGCTGCCGGCTGTGGAGTCATCGCACAAATAATCCTCAGATCCAAGAAACCACAACTGTTAAACCGCACAGGTCGCACGATCAGGCTGACTGGGATTCAGGAACCGATTTCAGATGTAGCCCTTTCGCCGCGATCTGCGCCGTAATTGCGGCGTCGCCACCATTCGCCAGCACAAACAGAATCACGGCAAACCCGTAATTACCATTCGAAATCGCGGCAGCCAGTACGACCAGTAAAATCATAAAACCACAGAATTCAGCAAAAGCAACCGGATAATGCTTCATCACAAAGTCGCCCCACGACGGGAAGAAGAAACTGCGAACTCCCACTTCCGACGGCTTCCAGAACGTCGCGTCACAGGCTTCGCAGTGGTAATCGTGTTTGGGAACGACGGCAAAACAGTTGCCACACAGGTTTTCACGCGACTGAGTTACTTCCGGATCGAAGCCTTTCTCGTCAAACGTTTTATAAGCATCGAGAAATACCGACCGCATCGTCTTGCGGTCGATTTTTGGAAACCCTGAATAATTCAGGTTCTTGCCATCTTTGAGACAGATCTTGGCATTCCCAAAAATCGTACTTTTCAGATCCTTGATCTGACTGTAATAAATCGACCAGAACGTACGCTTGGGTTTGCCTTTGCCATTCGTACGGATACACAGCAGCCGAAAGTTCGTCAGCACGACCGCCGTATGATTAATCGTCTGGGCCCAGAGGGCTCCCATGAAAAACTGCTCAGAGAAGGATGACTGATTCCCTTTAGAGATGAACAGCACTTCTTCTTTTTCCAGCAGCATCTCTTCCAGCAATGGTTCCAGACGTTTCACCAGTTGAAATTTTTTCTTGATTCCGCTCTTGGCAAACATCCCCTCCAGCTTGGGGAACATCGTCTCCAGCCGATAATTAATATTGGGGGAAAGCTTCAAATTTAACTGGGTAAGTTTGGTATCAACCGCCTGGCTGTCGACTGTGCTCATGAGAGTTCGTTCCTCAAGGATGAAATGATTCGCGGGTAGAAAAACATCTTAACCAGAACACACGAACAGTTCAAAATGATTTTCATTTATTTACGATGAATTCTTCACAGGGCCCCCTCAAGACACCAACCTGAGTTCCTTACAGCCGCCCGATCCAGGTCGCCACGTCCAGCACTTCGCTCAGCATCATCTGCTGGGCACACAGAATCGACCGCTGCAGTTCTTCCGCCGTCACCTCACCGGCTGAATTCGACAGCGCCAGCGTCCCTGTCGCATCACTTAGAAACTCAACCGTAAACCCCCGATGCACCGCCTGTCGGGCCGTCGTATCACAACACATATGTGTCATATACCCGGCAATTGTCACCGTATCGATGCTCTGCTCCCGCAACCAGTCTTCCAGTTCTGTTCCTGTAAAACTGCCCGGTAGCGTTTTTTCAATCAGCAGATCAGACGGACGCTTCGCGACCTCCGCATGCAGTTCCCAGCCCGGCGTCCCTTTCTGAAAGAACGGCTTTTCCGGATCGGTCATATGATGCTGCACCACAACCACAGGCACCTGTTTCGCTGCAGCCGCATCCATCGCGACCAGGATCTGCTCCAGATGACCCGCCGGATAAGTAATCGGCAGCGCTCCCGTGAAATATTCATTCTGCACATCAATCACCAGCAAAGCACGACTCATGATTTCTCCTTCAAATAACTCATTCCCATTTCACTTCACCAGTATAAAATCAAAACACATTTTTCGTGTCATTTCGAGTTTTTCGTGGTAGTAAAAAACGACATTCAGAGTTTAATCCAGTTTATTAAATATTATAGAAGTGGAATACGCGGGCAGTTTAGCCTGCCGCCCCCAGTTTGAGACCAATGAGCCCGGTCAGGATCAACAGCACACTGATAACCCGAATCGTATTGATCGGCTCCTGAAACAGCACGACACCCAGGATGACTGTTCCCAGGGCGCCGACTCCGACCCAGACAGCATAAGCGGTCCCCAGCGGCAGAGTTTTCATCGCGAGCCCCAGTAATCCCAGGCTGACAATCATCGAACCGATGGTCCAGAGGGAAGGGAGCAGACGCGTAAAACCCTCTGTATATTTCAAGCCCACGGCCCAGGCCACTTCAAATAGACCCGCCAGGATAAGAATCAGCCACGACATCGTATAGTCCTTCACACTGATGGGGCCGTCCCCGCTGAACCAGGAGCGGTGAGGTCGTCCTCACTTCCAGACAGATCGATACTGCCATCTTAGGCAACAGCAGCAAGTCTGCAAAGTCTCATTGAAAAAGTGAAGTTCCTGCACTCCTCACATCACCAGCACATTTTCGTGCATTTTATGTTTTTCGTAGTCGAAAAAATCAGTCACGATCAACATTACGCATCCATGTCAGCCAGGTTGTGCGGCTGAGGTTGTTTTCCAGCGCGGACCTCTGCGATCCGCTGCCGCAGATGCACATTGATCGGATCATCGGGTGCCCCCGCAACTGCCACCTCAATCACCTCGGCCGCCTCTTCCAGTTCACCACCGATCAGCAATGCCAGCGCCAGGTTCGCTGCCAGTCCCATATCCTCTGGCTTGAGTGTCCTTGCATGGCGGGCTGCTGCAATCGCCTGTTTTGTTCTGCCCAGCTTGAGACACTCAAACATATACTCGCGGGCTGCATCCGGATTGTCCTGAATCAGCTGATACGCATTGCGAAAGGCTTTACAGGCGGCTTCAGCGTCTTCCAGAACCTGCTCCGCCTTACCAATTATCCACCACGCCGCACCATTCCCCGGATCGATTTCCAGCGCCTGACGGAAAAGTTCCTTCCCCCGCGCCAGATCATCACGAGCTGCCTCTGTATCCGCCGGTTGATGATCGCGACCTGTAATAAAAATATAAGGGTTGATCAGTTCCAGTCCCTCACGATACAGGCGATCGTGTTCTCGTGAGGCAGCGTTGGTCCCGAATTCGGTCATATCGATGACCACCTTCATATCACACCCCGAAAGTGTCAACGCCGGATCTTCACTGGTGTCGTCTTGATTGAGTTTACGCAGGACAGCGCCACCGCCTTCGATCGAGACGACTTTTCCTCCCCGATTGATCAGACCATTGACTTCGTCCATACCGGTCGACAGCAGCCCTTCATCCAGGTCAACCCGCACCCCCACGCGGAACTCCCACAGTTTCTGCTTTGGCTCTCCCTGACTCTCTGCATCTTCTGACATACTGCAAAGCCCTTTTCTGAGAATTAAGAATACAGCCGCTTGTTTGTGTTTTCGTAGTCGAAAAAATCAACCATCGGCTGACAGCGCCTTCTGCTCCGCATACCAGTCTTCCGTCGCCTGGACGGCCTGCTTCACCACCGCAATTACTTCAGCCGGCGGTCCCTTGGATTCCGTGCCGTACTCCCACTGGCTCAACAGTTCTGCGCCGGCAGACGTCTGAAAACCCACCAGCAGTTTGCATGGCTTACCCGCTGCATCCGGATCACCATACCCGCCGATCCAGTCATCAAGGACCGGACTGCAGACACTGCGCACTGTCACAAATGCAGCAGTATCAATCACCCCGATAAACAGCCCCTGTTCCCGATTGTCTTCCGTACCCGTCCCCATCCGATTGATCGTGCCATCGTCGGCCAGCAAAATAAATAATACCTGGTCGCCATCGCATTCCAGCACCACCATAATCCGTGCCACACTGTCGGCACTACTGACTGTGGTGGCCGCTGGTTTCGATTTAAACCTGTCAAAGAAGCCCATTCATACCTCATATCTCTGATCATTACTTCGAGCGCTCAAAATAATTTGTGAATGCTTTCAATATCGGTTTTTCCTCACTGCGGTCAAGTACAGAAAAGCGAATCTGTTTGAATCGTCCGAAATAAGGCCCACCCGATTGCAGGAATTCAGAGAACAAACGCGCTACCAGATCAGGAGAATTTCGAAAAACACCACAACCCCAGGCCCCCAGCACCAGTGTCTGACAACCTTGTGCAGCGAATAAAGCAAGCGCCTTATCCATACGCGCCATGAAGACCTGCGGAATCTCGCTTACATGCACGGACTCATTCTTCTGAATCGCTCCCGCATTGGGAGCCGCACTCGTCAGGAAGTCGACCTGGTAACTCGACTCCAGGAACGAACCCGCATCATCCCGAAATACCGGACAGGCAGGGGAGTAAATCATGCGATCCGAATAAAAGGCGCTCCGTAACTTGCGATGTGTCTCGTAATACTGGCTGTGAAACAGATTCAGCGAAGCGTACAGCGCTGAACTGCGCGCCAGACTCTCTTCCTGCGCCTGGCTGCCGCCCAGAAATCCACCTCCCGGATTTTTTGCAGACGCGAAATTTAACACACCGATCCGCCCCGTCGTCGAAGCCGCCGCCAGCGCGCGTGCGCCTTCTAATGTCGTTTCATTCTCCAGACGGAATTCAGTTTCCACAAACGGAACCGGGCTCTTCACCACTTCATCCCGCATCTGTTCCAGCGTCTCTGGTTCAAAACAGGCTGAACCCGCATTGCAGGCCGCCATCTCTGCAGCAATCGCTACCGTCTCTCCCCGTGAATTCACATACTGCCCCACTTCCATGACCTCCAGCGTCGTTTTCGCCAGATACGCACGTCCTGTTCGACTACTCATAGTCACAATCCTTTCTCATTCTTGTTTTCATTCTTATTTCTTTTACCACATTCTACCTTAGTGTATATTATACGACAAGAAATAATAAATCAGGGTTCGCCCGCTTTTTCACTTTCGTGTCATTTCGTGTTTTTCGTGGTAGTAAAAACCAGTTAACCGAACGAAACCACCCTCAAGACTTTCATTCCGCTTCGAAATCTGGTTAGAATAAAATTCCTCACTACACACTCCAGCATCAGGAACAACATCATGCCACGACTGACAATCCCGTGTCTCTTCGCTCTGTTCACGCTTCTGTTTCTCACAACAGACGTTTCCTTCGCCGCAGAACCCGTTAACATCGGTTCCCGACTGGAACTCATGGTTGACGACACCCTGATCGAATCCCGCAGTGAAGAAGCCCGTTTCGAACTGCATCATCCCACGCCCCGCGAAATCGTCTTTACCTACGACAAGCCCTGGGAGGGGAGTGGCTGCGGCTACCAGAGCATCTTCAAAGACGGCGACAAATACCGCATGTACTACAAAGCCTGGCATCTCGATGTGCAGGAAAAGAAACTCGGCCCCAACAACAGCAACTTCACCTGCTATGCCGAGAGCGACGACGGCATCCACTGGAAACGCCCCGACCTGGGACTCTTTTCCTTTCCACCAAAATCAGGGGATAAAAACAACAACATCGTCATCGGCAAAGCCTATCGCGACTGGATGAAATCCGCCAAACCCGATCCCGTGCACCCTGCAGTCTTCAAAGATGAAAACCCGAACTGTCCCGCAGATGCGAAATATAAAGCCATCCTCCGCTCGCGCGGCCCGCACGGATTACTCGTGCTCAAATCCCCCGATGGCATTCACTGGTCACTCCTCTCGGAAAAACCGGTCATCACCGACGGCGCCTTCGATTCAGAAAACCTCGCCTTCTGGGACCCCGCCACCGGACAATATCGCGCCTACTGGCGTTACTTCACTAAAGGCACGACCAATGAAAAAGACTGGAAACCGTCCGGCCTGCGTGATATCCGCACCGCGACTTCCCCAGACCTGCTGCACTGGAGCAAACCCCAGGACCTGAAATACGGGGACGCACCTCCCGAACAGCTTTATACCAACCAGATCAAACCCTATTACCGTGCCCCGCACATCCTCGTCGGCTTTCCCACGCGGTACATCGAACGGGGCTGGTCCAAATCAATGGAAGCACTCCCCGAATTTAAACATCGCAAAATGCGTTCATCCATCTCCGACCGTTATGGCATGGCGATCACCGAGGGACTCTTCATGACCAGTCGCGATGGCGTCAATTTCAAACGCTGGCCCGAAGCCTTCCTGCGTCCCGGCATCGAACGCCAGGGAACCTGGGCCTACGGACATCAATACATTGGCTGGCAGATGGTCGAAACCAAATCCGATGTGGAAGGCGCTCCCAACGAAATTTCCCTCTACGCCACCGAAGGTTACTGGACCGGCAACAGCAATCAGCTCAGACGCTACACGATGCGCATTGACGGCTTCGTCTCGATCAACGCACCACTCAAGGGAGCCGAGATCACCACGAAGCCCATCACCTTCACAGGCAAAGAACTCAAGCTCAACTTCTCCAGTTCCGCCGCCGGCGGCATCTTAGTCGAACTGCAGACCCCGGATGGCAAACCGATCGACGGATTCACAGAAGCCGACTGCAGCGAACTCTTCGGCGACACCATTTCCCGCGCAGTGAGCTGGAAAAACGGTACCGATGTAAGTAGCCTCGCCGGCAAACCCGTCAAATTAAAGATCAAACTCAAAGACGCGGATCTGTATTCGTTCAAGTTTGAATAGCCGACTATTGAGATGAGAGCAGGGTAACCCCGAATGCAATTCGGGGTTGCCACAGGCAACTGGAAATTGACAGTGAAATCTCCCATTAAAGAGCAACTGATCAAAGTCCAGACCGAACGCTTTCCGTCAGAGTATCCTTTTCGTGTTTTTCGGGTCATTCGTGGTAGTAATTAAATTCGTGGTGCCCATGATCACTTAAAGCAACTCATCAGAAACACCACGTTTAATCAACGCATTCGAAGGAACAGAATTCCGATCCAACATCTTCCTTGCTGCTTCCGCCCCCGCCACCGGCAGATTTTCCGGGTCAATCAACCCTGCCTGGACCAGTACGGAAGCCTGGTCCCAGTGAATGTGCTCCTCACTCATCTTGCCTGCCTCGAATGAAACAATCACAACCACAACAAATTCTAACCGGCGTCCTGTCGCCGGTACCCCGGAAGTAACCAGTACATTTCGACAGAATGCGTGCAGCGAATCACAAATTCATCGACGATGCGATCCAGTCCCACGGTTCGTGAGATCATTTCCGTCTCCAGATCGGACGGCATATTCGGTATGAAATACTTGGCATAAAAGTGGTTCAGATGTGAACGTCCCATACCACCCGTCAGGGTAGGCACATGATTCACATAAGGCACCTCGGTCATCGTGCCACAAGAGGCATCCGCATCTTTTGTTTCGAACTCTGCCTCCAGGTGCGCTTCCCACAATTCCACCATCGCCCGCTGCTCTGGTGTCAAACGTTCTATATCGAATTCATACATTTGAAAATCTCCCTGTCGTTATTCCGGACGAGCATTGCCAGCCACATCAACATCATCATGCAGTGCCATTTTTTCAGGAAATCGTTTCATTACCAATTCCAAAGCCCATAAACCTTCCAGCCCGCCGATGATCATTCCGATCCCCATCAGCAACTGCAGCCAGCCCCCCAGAATGGCTGTCACCAGCGTCCCCGCTCCCTGGGCCATCACAAAATACATCAGGAAGTGAGCAATGCAGAGGGGATTCTTCAGTCGAAATGGATTACAGGAATGCGTGGGTCTGGTCCAGACAGGATCGGAATAGGGATTGATTGTCTGGAACCCGACGACAGCCACAACCATGACCGGCCAGAACAAAAACGAGACCAGCAACGCGAAATAGAAAAAGTAAACATCAAGCACGGGACCACCATTCATCGGCCCTGACTGATAATTCAGAAAAGACAGGCTGCCTGCAATCGCCGCCAGAATCAGCAGAACAGAACGAAACCGCGTCCAGTCACCTTCATACCAGCCGCTTCCTAACGGCTCACTCTGCCGCACCTCAATCTTCCGCCCGTCTGGATCTTCCACCACAAACACCGGCTCCTGTTCGATTTCATACTGTGAGAGGATCGCAATTCCGGCGTCTTCCAGGCTCTCTCGCAGATCCGTCTCCAGGTTGACCGCAAACCCCAGCCGTGACCGGTCCGCCGGCTCTCCCTCTTTCAGCTGATAGAGTTCGAAAACCATCCCCTCAAACACAGCCGCGTAATGCACAGGCCCGGAACCATGCTGCTCCCGCTCAAACACAATTCCAAAGTGCTCGTAAAACACCCGGCTGACTTCAATATCCCGACAACGCAGCACCAGCAGATTGAGTTTCTGATCCATTATTGATGACACAGTCTTCTATTTTTTCAGTAACAAAATCAATTGTTGGGTGGCACTGTTGGCTCGCTCAACAGTGCTGTGACACAGCTTCCTAACCAGGAAAGACTCACACCTGATTAGACTCGAAATAATCCCAGGGAAGGCCGCTCAATTCAGGCAAAGCTGAATCAACCAACTCTCCTTCGCTTTTATACCAGCGTCGGGTGGCACTGTTGGCTCGCCCAACAGTGCTGAGATACAGCTTCCTAACCAGTAAAGACTCACACCTGATTAGACTCGAAATAATCCCAGGGTAGGCCGCTCAGCTCAGGCAAATCTGAATCAACCAACTCTCCTTCGCTTTCATACCAGCGAGCGCTCGACCATTTCCAGTCCCGACTCTGATCGACCAGTTTCTTCCTGACTGGATTCATATGAATATAGTCTATTGATGCTTCAACTGCTTTCAATGACGAAAGATTCCGATCATATCCGGGCCCTTCCTGCCAGAATCGAAATACAGTATTTCCAGGTCGATCCCGTATTGTCAGATCATCCAGTAATCGATCTTGCGTTTCCTGCAGGAGCTGCTTGATACGATATGAAAACGGACGTTTGACAGCAAATAGGAAACGATCAATCTTACATTCCTGTTGTTGGGGATAAACCAGCAGATGCACATGATTGGGCATAATCACAAAAGCGATCAAGCCAAACTGATAACGCCTTAATGCACGCTCAATTGACTGACACAACATCTGCTTCCAGAGATCGCAAACTAACAGAGATCTGTTCTGATAGCACGAAAACGTCAACTCATGGCAATCACCCAATTCGTGAAAATGCCTGACCCGTTTTCGGTTTCTGGTCATAAATCATTGTCACCTGATTTACTCGTTGCCCCTGAAAATCACTTCTCCAGTGTTTTTGTGGTGACCAGCATCGACCACAACTCCATCACTGTTGGCAAGCCAACAGTGCCACCCGACCGAAGTCAGTAACACAAATTTTTTACGTTCAGACACCCGATTACACTCCTTCCAGACCATGTCATGCTCCCCCTTAAATGAAGTCAGATAACAGTTTACATGAGTGTTACCCATGTGTCCGAACGTGTGTCACCTATGTGCCCGGTCTTTACACAAGCTAACAGCGCCACCCAAAAGTGCACACATGAATTGTAACTACCATGTAATTAGACAGCAAACGCTGTCATTCCTGTTCGTGTTATTTCGTCTTTTTCATGGTAACAAAAAACAAATCTCACCCACGCCGTTTCCAGCGCTGCCGGGCCGCGTCCAGTAGCACTGCGACAAGAATCACCGCCCCCGTGATCACGCGTTTGATCGACTGGGTGGCACTGTTGGCTCGCCCAACAATGAGAAGAACCAGCGTCCCAACAACACAAACTGTTCGTGTCATTTCGTCTTTTTCGTGGTAGCAAAAAACAAATCTCACCCACGCCGTTTCCACCGCTGCCGGGCCGTGTCCAGCAGCACTGCGACAATAATCACCGCGCCGGTAATCACGCGTTTGATCGACTGGGTGGCACTGTTGGCTCGCCCAACAGTGAGAAGAACCAGCGTCCCAACAACACAAACTGTTCGTGTCATTTCGTCTTTTTCATGGTAGCAAAAAAAATCTCAACCACGCCGTTTCCACCGCTGCCGGGCCGCGTCCAGCAGCACTGCGACAATAATCACCGTGCCGGTAATCACCCGCTTGCTCGGATCGGTCGCCCCGATCTGTGCCAGTCCTGTCTGCAGCACCGCGATGATCAACACGCCGAAGAAGGTGTTGATCACCGAACCGCGTCCCCCCATCAGGCTCGTCCCGCCAATCACGCAGGCCGCGATCGCTGACAGTTCCAGTCCTACCGCCGCATTCGGGTCGGCACTGGAGAGTCGCGAAGTCTGCATCACCCCCGCCAGGCCACAAAGCAGGCCGCTGATCGTAAACACCGCCACAGAGTAGGGAGCCGTCCGAATACCCGACATCCGCACTGCTTCCACATTTGTTCCGATCGCCACACAATAGCGTCCGAAGACTGTCCGCGTCAGCAGGTATTGTCCCGCCGCCACAATCACCAGCGCCAGCAGAAACGCAGGGGAGAAGACAAAGCCTTTCAAAGGCACGCCGATCCATTCAATCGATGAGCCTATGTATTTTGTCTGTGAATCCGTGATCAGGTACGCGCTTCCCCGCGCCATCTCGAGCATTCCCAGCGTCACGATGAACGACGGAATGCCTGCCTTCACACTGATCAACCCATTCAACATGCCACACACGGCTCCCACGCCCAGGCAGACAGGTACCGCCGACCAGAGCGGACTGCCCCAGTCGACCATGCAGACTCCCAGCATGGCTGATGACAGCGCCAGCAACGAACCGACCGAGAGATCTATCCCGCCGATGATCAAAACCAGCGTCATCCCTACCGAAATCACCAGTAGATCGGGGATGTTATTCGCCACAGTAACCAGCGTCTGCTGCGACAGAAAATGATCACTCATCAGGCTGAAGATCAGCACCAGCAACGCCAGCACACCCAGCAGGCCCGCATATTGAAACACGGAGTACGTCACGCCACTCACCAGCGAACGTGAAGGGAGAGAATCATTATCCGATACAGGGGCAGGGGAGTCGCTCATTGATTTAATCCTGAAACAGTCTCTTTCGCTTGTTGTGAGTATCCGGAAAAGCAGTCCTGCATGATCGCGTCATACGACCAGTTTTCCCGCGTATATTCTGCCACCAGTCGGCCTGCGGACATCACGCCGATCCGGTCGCAGGTCTCGAACAGTTCTTCCAGATCACTGCTGACAATCACCAGCGCCTTACCATTTGCCGCCAGCTGATCAAACAGCTGATGAATATTCCTGCGTGCCGCCACATCAATGCCGCGTGTCGGCTCATCAAACAGAAACACATCCGCATCCTGCAGCAGCCACTTCGCGACCGCCACCTTCTGCTGATTACCACCGCTCAACGTCCCCACACTCTGTTCAATGTTCCGCGCGTGAATCTTCAGTCGGCGGCGTTCGGCTTCCACCAGCGCCACTTCGCGCCGACGGTCTATCAACCCCACGGTCCCCGTCAGCAGATCCAGGCTCGCCAGCGTCGTATTGACGCGAATCGACTGCGACAGCAGCAGCCCGTTCTGCTTGCGGTCTTCGGTCACCATCGCCAGTCCTGCCTGCACTGCTTCCTGCGGATGAGTAAACCGCCACGACTTTGTTTCTTCCCGTAAAAAGAGTTCGCCCAGTTCCCCGCGGTCGGCTCCGAAAATCAGCCGCAATAATTCGGTCCGTCCCGCTCCCACCAGACCCGCGATTCCATAACGCTCGCCGGCCTGAACGGAAAAGCGGACATCCCGAACAGGCCCGCCTGTCATACCTTCCACTCGTAACATCGTTTTTTCCGTGGAATGATTCGTATGTTCCTGCAGCGCATGTTGCACCGCCTGCGTTTCACCGGTCATCAGATCCACCACCCGCTCGATCGGCTCAAACTCACTGACCGCGTGCGTGCTCACATATTTCCCATCTCGCAATACAGTCAGTCGATCGGCAATCCGCGCGATTTCATCCAGGCGATGGCTGATATAAATAATGCCCACGCCCCGCGCACGCAATACATCCAGTCGCGCAAACAGCCGCTCCGTTTCTCCCACACTCAGCGCCGCCGTCGGTTCGTCCAGAATCAACAGCTCACACTTCCGATCCAGTGCTGCTGCAATCTCCAGCATCTGCTGCTGACCCACTCCCAGGCTGCCGGCACTCTGATCTGTATCGATCTCCTGCAGACCAAAACGATCCAGCGCCGCGCGTGCCTGCTCATGCAATCGCCTGCGATTGATCACGCCCCAGCGCTGCGGGTATCGTCCCAGCAGCTGATTCTCTGCAACTGAAAGGGTCGGTATGAGGTTCAGTTCCTGCTGTACAATCTGCACGCCCCGCGATTCCGCAAAGCGTTTATCGACGGGAGAGTAGGGGACACCATTTAACAACATACTGCCCGCTGTCGCCGGCGTCAGACCCGCGATAATTTTACACAGCGTACTTTTCCCGGCTCCGTTGGCGCCCAGCAAAGCATGGATCTCGCCCGGGCGCAGTTCCAGCCGCGCTTCATCGAGCACCCGCACGACATAGTCCTTGCAGACGCCGCGAGCTTCAAACAACAGCGTCCCTGTGCCGCCCGTCATTTCAGATCCTCGGCCGTGATCAGATCCACGGGGGTTTCGCGATCTTCCACTTTGGCCTCTGGATCGGCAATCAGACGTAACGCATGCTCAATCCCGAATACCGCCAGTTCGCCACCATGCTGATCTGCGGTCGCCAGTATCTGGCCTTCCTTAATCGCCTGCTGTACCGCCGGGATGTTATCGAAGCCGACAATCGCCACCTCACCCGCTTTGCCGCTGTTTCTGACTGCCGCCAGTGCGCCCAGCGCCATACTGTCATTCGCCGCCAGGATCGCTTTGACATTCGGATGTTCGCTGAGCATCGAAGACGCCAGCGTGTTCGCCATACTCATCTCCCACTGCGCCGACTGGCTATCGGCAATTTTGATGTCGGCTGCTTTCATCGCTGCTTCAAAACCGAGCCGCCGCTGGGTACCGTTGAATGAGGTTCGAATCCCTTCGAGCACAATCACTTCATCTCCTGCTTTCAGCTTCGTCGCCAGATAATCACCGACTTTTTTGGCTCCCGCTTGATTATCGGGACCGACAAAAGGAATCGAAATCTGTTCCGTCTGCAATATCTCTGCATCCAGTTTATTATCAATATTGATAACCACCACACCCGCTTCCCGCGCCCGCCGGAGTGCCGGCACCAGTGCTTTCGAATCTGCGGGGGCAATCACAATCGCATCCACGCCACTCGAGACCATCTCTTCGACCAGCGCCACCTGACGACTCAAATCGCGTTCATCCTTGATCCCGTTCACAACCAGATCATAATCGTCGCTGTGAGCCTGCTGATGCGATTCGGCACCCTTCGCCATCGAGGAGAAGAAATCATTCGCCAGCGATTTCATGATCAACGCAATCTTCGGCTTTTTATCATCTGAATGCTTTTCGCCCGACTGCTCTGACGGGTCTGTCTGCGACGTACAACCCGCGAGCAGCCCGCACAGTAACAGACCGGATATCAGATCTTTTCGTAGTTCATTCATGGAAGCGCTCCTGTACTTGTTTTGTGATCAATGTTTCAATCTGTTCACGGTCTGGCATCGCCGTCTGGGCTCCTGCTCCCGAGGCGGCAATCGCGCCTGCTGCAGAAGCAAAGTAGGCGGCTTCCCGCAATGTTGCCTGTTCGGCCAGTTTCACAGCCAGCCCCGCAGCAAAGGCATCACCGGCGGCCGTGGAATCGATGGCCTGAATTTGAAATGGGGGAATGATCTCGACCGCCTCTCCGTCAAACAGGACCGCCCCCTGGTCGGCCATCGTGACCAGAATCTGACGCGGCCCCTGTTCAACCAGAGCGGGAATCGCTGCCATGACATCTTCAAGTGAAGTCAGTGATTTACCAGTGAGTGCTGCTGTCTCACTCTGATTCGGGCAGATCAGATCTACCTTCAGCAGTTCGGCAGGAAAACCCGCCGGTGCAGGGGCCGGGTCCAGAATCACTGGCACTCCCGCTTCCCGAGCGATCTTAGCCGCTGCAATCACGGTTTCGACGGGGACTTCCAGTTGCATCAGCAAAACGTCGCTCTCACAAATCACCTGCCGGGCCTGTTCCAGTTCTGCCAGACCGACGAGACCGTTCGCTCCGGGGACAACCAGAATCGCGTTCTCGCCACTCATTTCCACCATCACCACCGCGACACCGCTGGTGGTGTCTGTTTTGCGTGTGACGTACCTGGTATTGATGCCTTCTGCTTTCAGATTCTGTAACAGCTCCTCGGCAAAGCTGTCATCCCCGACGCAGCCGATCATCGTCACTTCCGCCCCCATCCGGGCCGCGGCCACCGCCTGATTGGCGCCTTTGCCTCCCGGGTTTTCAACTTTCGTCTCTGCAATCACTGTCTCACCCGGCAGAGGCAGCTTCGCCGAACGGATCATCAGATCCATGTTGATCGACCCCAGGACGGCGATCTTCGCGCGTCTTTTGTCACTCATCAGAGACTCCCGTTCTACTTCTGAGGAGGCTGACTGGAAAGTTGCACCAGCGCTTCGACCACGCGAATGCGCTGCGCATCAGTCAGTTTCAGATAACGCTGCTGACCGTCTCCCGGTTTGAACGTCGTCAGTCCATCCTCTTGAACAGTCACGGTTCCGGTTTCTGACAAATCAAAATATCCCCGATGCGGGAAGACTGCATACAGGACACTGGTCAGATCCCACGTCGGACGATCGTGTGGCGGGGGATTATACAGTATGTAGGCTTCCGCCAGCGGATGATGGGACGTGTAATTAAAATCTTCTTCAATGCTCTCATGTGGATAAGCGACGTTCAGCCCAATTTCAAATCCACTCCAGACAACAGGCGTCGGCCATTCCCGCGCCAGCTTCTGTGCCGCCGGGATGTCTTTGATAATGTTATACTCACGATGATCAACCAGTTTTCCCTTGCGGGGAATTTTTTCAAACGCACCCGCCATTATTGACAGAAGTTTCACTTTCTGTTTGACCAGTTCCTCACCAGCCAGGGGACTGATTTTGTCCGCCGGCGATTTCAGCAGGTTCGCCAGGTTGGTCGAAAAGCCCACCTGTGCGATGACCACCGAATGATCTTCCGCACCTGCCAATGCGGTTCGCAGCACCGTCACGGCATCAGGTATCTGCTGTGGATCTTTGAGATCATGTGGATAGCGCAGTTGGCCGTTGTCCTTCTTTTCCGCCAGTACATTAAACTTGCCCGGGTGCGGTGTGACGCCACTTTTACAGATCCCGATCGGAATATCACCTTTCCCATAAAACGTATTCACCGCATCCGTGAACGAAGCGGCCAGCGGATTGTCTTTGGTAATCGTCACCGCCAGCAGTTTGCAATCACCGCGGGCTTCCAGCGCATGGATCATTCCTAATGCCAGCACATCATCGACATCGTTCCCTATATCCGTATCAAAGATGATAGGTACCGGTCTCCGGGGTTCTTCCGCCTGCAGAGGTGATTCTCCCCTCCATGCGATCGACGCACAGAGTATTAAGACGAAAAATGTGAGCGTCTGAGTTGTTCGTTTCATTGGATTGAATCCTTTTCCTGGCTGAAAATGGTCCTGCTTCATCCGATCTTTGTGATTGAAGAACGCCGAATGAGCTGGACAGGAATACGATACTGTTTCTGTTGTGGTGGCACACTGCTGCGAATCTGTTCCAGAAGTAACCGGGCGGCCACCTGGCCCAACTGACTGACATCCTGACTGACCGACGTCAACGGCGCAGCCAGGTAAGCGGCGAACGGAAAATCATCAAAGGCGATTAATGACAGATCGTCGGGAATAGCGCGTCCGAGTTCCGACGCCGCCCTTAATGCGCCCAATGCATTCTGGTTACTGAAAGCAAACAGCGCCGTGATTTCCGGTCGTGTCGACAGCAGATGCAAAGCCGCATGATATCCCGATGCTTCGTCAAAATGATGCCCGGCAATCAGCGAAAAATCAAAGTCCAGGCCGCAAGACTCCAGCGACTCCTTGACCCCGGACAGACGCTCCCGGTTGGGCAGTGTCTCGGGCATTCCCTGTAAAATGCCAATCGTCCGATGACCGGCTTCCAGGAGTTCATTCATCGCAGCCCGGGCACCTGACTGATGATCTGACGTCACTGTCACCAGTTCCCTGTTGTCAAATCCCCGGTCGATCAGCACCAGCGGCAGCTTCTGTCGGGCAAGTTGGCAGAGATGGGCTTCTTCCATTCCCACCGGACAGACCACCAGACCCTCAATCTGCCGGGCCTGCAACTGTTCGACCAGCCGGGCTTCCGTCTCGCTGTTTTCCTGGCTGTCCGTCAACAGGACCGAATACCCGTCTGCTTCGGCGGCCAGTGTGATTTCCCGCGCGATCGCTGCAAAAAACGGGTTCGCCACATTGGGTAGCACGACCCCCAGCAGCTTTGTCTGTTGTGACCTCAACGAACGGGCCAGCAGGGAAGGGGAGAACTGCAGTCTTTTCGCGGCATCGCGCACGGACTGCTCGGTTGCACTGCTGATCCGATAAGCTTCCGCTTTCCCCGACAACGCGCGGGATGCCGTCGACACACTCACCCCAGCAGCCTCGGCGACTTCTTTCAACGTTATCGATTTGCTGGTCGACTTACTCATAGACTGTGTCCAGTTTTACCGTATCGTCTCCCGGGCCATTTGGACCGGGTATAATACATTGAAAGACGCCATAATTAAATGCGATGTAATCCAGAACCCCTTTGCACAATCGATTGTGCATATTATCAGATCCCGAGTGAAGATCAAGCCAGAAGACGAAAAGAGAGTCGAACGCATCGCCGACGATCAATAAAAAAAGAGCGGGACCAAATCAAATTCAGTCCCGCTCTGTGAATACAAAAGCAGTCAAGCCAAGTGAATCAACGTTATTTCTCACCCACGCAAATCAGCTTGCCACGCGTACGAACAAAGATTCGGCCATCGGCAATCGCGGGAGTTCCCAGAATCGAATCGCCCATATCATTCTTGGCGATAATCTTCTGCTCGGGGCCATCTTCCAGTACGACGATTTTACCGTTCTCGCCGGCAACATAAATTTTGCCATCACCATAAATGGGGGAGGCGAAGTATTCGCATTCGTTCTGAATCCGTTTCGGGCCCCAGACTTTTTTCCCTTTTTCCACATCAAAGCAGGTCGAGATTCCGCCCCCTTTGACGAGGAACATCCGATCTTCAGTCACGAGGGGGGATACAATATGATCGGTGTGTTTGGTGGGATGTTTCCAGAGCAGATGCGACTTGGTCACATCGCCGCGACCGCCCCCTTTGACAGCGAGAATAAATTCCTGTGCGGGTTCTTCGCCAAACTTGGCCCCCGCTTCATTGCCCGGGGGCAGGAAGGCAATATCCAGTTCTTTGCCTTCGAGGGCACCATCTTTATTCAAGTCGCCGCGATCAAATGTCTTTTTGTAGAAGGCTTCGGGCACTTTGGTCTTGCCGACAAACGCCTGGATTTCCTCTTTGGTGACTTTCCCGTCGCTGTTGCCGGTCTCCCAGCGGTCGATGGATGCCAGCCACTGATTGGCAATCCCGCCACTCTGCAGCGACACATAAATGATTCCATCTCGACTGACCGGAGTCGTCTTGATATTTCGCAGCAGTGTCTGGGCCGTCCACAATCGTTTGCCGGTCTGGGGATCATAGCCGATCAGCTTCCCGGTTCCCGCAACCACAATTTCATCCCCGTTGTCAGTCTCGCAGATGACCGGATGAGAATAGTTCACCGCCTGGTCGCTGCGATCATCCTTCCAGACGATCTTTCCCGTCTCTTTATTGAATGCATAAAAGGCAGGCGCCAGGTCATCATCCTGACAGAATAAAACCAGGTCTTGATACAGAGTGGGAGACATTCCCGCGCCCCATTTAAATACAAAGTAGGGGATCGGCAGTTCCTGTTTCCAGACATCCGCGCCGGTTTCAGCATCGACGGCCAGCATGCCCAGCGTGCTGAAATAGAAGTAAACCCGCTCCGCATCTGCAGCAGGCGTCGTCGCAGCGAAGCTGTTGGTTTTATGAATCTCCAGCAGGTCGCCGGTTTTCCAGACACGTTCCCAGAGCTTCTTTCCGGTCTCTGCGTCAAAGGCATACAGTCCGATTTTATCCTTGCCGACCATTCCCGAAGTAAAGACGCGTCCCGCAGCCACCACCGGGCAGCCAATCCCATCCCCCAGATTTTGTGACCAGATCACATTTTTCTGATCGTCAAACTCCGCCGGCAATGGCTTTTTGCCGGTCGACACTCCCGAGCAGTTAGGCCCCCGGAACTGAGGCCAGTCTTCTGCCTGCACCAGATCACCACGCCCCAGGAGACTGAAGAGAACAGTCACAACAGTAAGTAAAACAGTTTGTTTTCGCGTCCAAAGCATCAGTTTCATCTCCTGAAATTTCGAGAAGCCAGTTATTCCGCGCTGAAGAAAATACCCTGTTCCAGGAACGGGCAAGATTCCACTCTACTTAATCTTTGTCGCAATACCACCTTATCTGGCGGATTTTTAACAAGCTTTAAAAACATATAAAAAAACCTGTATATAATAGAGACAGGCCGCCGATCAATTGTTAGAATCGCACACTTGAACACCCCGACAATCCCACCCGATGTGCACAGTAGTAATTCCAGAATGATCTGGTCCCGCCTGCCTGAAACGAGTGAAAGGAAAGTTCCATGTTCTCGATTCTGAATCATCCCCAGCGAACTCCTGGAAAGATGTCACGCCGCGAACTGCTGACAACCGGCGGGGCAGGGCTGCTGGGACTTTCGCTTCCCCAGATGCTCCAGGCCGAACAGCAGCAGATTGTCAATCCGTTTCAGGGTGGGAAAGCCAAGTCGGTCATCTTCCTGTTTCTATTTGGCGGCCCCAGCCAACTGGAAACCTTCGACCTCAAACCCGAAGCCCCCAGTGAAATTCGTGGTCCCTTTCAGCCGATCGCCAGCCGCACTCCCGGTCTGCAGATCAGCGAACATCTGCCTCACCTGGCTGAGATTTCGGACAAGTATTCTGTCATCCGCAGCATGACACACACATTCAACGACCACAGTGGCGGCGGCCACTACGTACAAACCGGCAAACGCTGGCATATTCCGATCGGAGCCGGTTTCGATGCCACCCCCAAAGACTGGCCTTCCATGGGGTCGGTCGTGGAATATTTAACACAGCATTCTCCCGGCGGCCTGGAACGCGATTTACCGAATTACTCCGTGGTCCCCAATCGACTGGGACGACTGCAGGCAGGGGGGCGTTACATCCGGCCCGGTGAATATGCCGGCTGGCTGGGACGCGCTTACAATCCGCTTTCCACAACCGTCGACAGTCGCGATTCCACGGACAACCCTTACTGGCGCGACTGCACCGATGAAGAACTCAGTTTTGAAATCGAAGGCCTGGCTCCCGAAGTTCCCTTGAAGACCATCCGTCGTCGCGTCGCACTGCTGGAACACTTTGACGGCATGAAACGCAATTTCGACAAAGCTGATTCACAGGTTTTTGATCGTTTCCGACAGAGGGCACTGGCGCTGTTGACCTCCAACAATACCCGCAATGCGCTGAACATCAAAGACGAACCCAATCCGCTCCGCGACAAGTACGGGCGGCATCTGTTTGGCCAGTCCTGCCTGATGGCCCGCCGTCTGGTGGAAGCCGGCGTACGCTTTGTCACCGTGCACTATGACTGCGTCGATGGCTACAGCTGGGATTCCCATCGCAACAGCGACGATGTCAAAAACAATCTGCTCCCGACGTTTGATCAGGGCTGCGCGGCACTGCTGGCTGACCTCGATCAGCGGGGCATGCTTGATGATACACTGGTCATCGCCATGGGAGAAATGGGCCGCACTCCCAAACCCAACAGCAGTTGGGGACGCGGACACTGGAGCCAGCTCTTTCCCGCACTCGTCGCAGGTGCCGGCATTCAGGGAGGGACGACCTACGGCAGTTCTGACCGTCTTGCTTCTCGGCCAGCCGAACATCCCGTCAGCCCCGAAGATCTGGCTGCGACCATTTACTGGGCCCTGGGTATCGACCCCGGCCTGATGCTTCCCGACGCACTCGATCGACCGATTCCTATTGTTGACGGCGGAGAACCGCTCAGGCAGCTGTTTGGTTGAGTCACTTCAGAACAGGGTGATGACAATACGACCAGTCAGCACACAGTGTAGATCTTTTGATGATGTGAGCACTCGCACTTCATTCGTTTTCTTTCGCTGACTGTTTCCTGCGCGCCGCGCTCGGTCTGAATTTTATTCGGTCCCACCCTTTTTTACTGTTTATATCTTGATGTCTGCAGGCAACTGACAGAGTAACAGTTCGCTCTAGAACCAGACGACAAACCGGTAATCTCCTTGCATTCCGGCTGCCGATCGGCTTCAATCATAATAGTGCTTTCAATCCTAACTGTACTCGTTTCTGCCGAGAAGGTTCTCCCATGATGCGTCTCATGATTGCCGTCTGTCTCTGTTCGACTTCTGTCTGCTTTGCCGATGACGCGACACCGAAGTTCAAACCGCAAACCATCGACAGTACGGTGGAAATCGGTTACGGCACCGCGATTGGCGATGTCGACGGCGATGGAAAACCGGATATTCTGTTAGCCGACAAGAAAGAAATTGCCTGGTACCAGACCAGAACCCGACCTGGAAGCGACATGTGATCGCAGAAAACCTGACGGAACGCGATAATGTCTGTATCGCTGCCCGTGATATTGACGGCGACGGAAAAGTCGAAGTCGCCGTCGGCGCCCAATGGAATCCCGGAGACACCCTGAACTCCGGAGCCGTCTTCTATCTCGTTCCCCCCGCTGATCGGACACAGCTCTGGAAAGCGATCCCGCTCCCTCACCAGCCCGTCATTCATCGCATGCGGTGGGTCAAACTGGCTGACAATAATTTTGCACTCATCGTTTCCCCTCTGCATGGCAAAGGAAACAGACAGGGAGAGGGCGCCGGCGTCAAACTGATCGCCTACGAAAAACCAGCGAACCCACATGACCAGTGGAAGCAGACCGTTATCGAAGACACGCTGCATGTCACCCATAATCTCGATCCGGCACAGTGGAATCCAGAGACCCCCGCGGAAGAAATTCTCTACGCAGGCCGCGAAGGAGCCATGCTGCTTTCTTTTGCTGACGGCCAGTGGCAGAAAACAAAGTTCCCGCTGATTGAAGGGAGTGGCGAAATTCGCATGGGTCGACTCAAACCGACCAGCCGGTTCATCACCACCATCGAACCACTGCACGGCGACAAGCTGGTGCTGTACCAGTCAGATGACTCGAACAAGGGAATCAGCAAACGTCAGATTCTGGACGATAATATCAAAGCCGGTCACGCCATCGCGACTGCGGATCTGTTCGGCGACGCACGGGAGGAAATTGTCGCGGGCTGGCGGACTCCCAACAAAGATAATCTGGTGGGTATCAAAGTCTACTGGACGACCGACGACGCAGGTAAAGTCTGGAAGTCAGCCTGGGTCGATGAGAACGGCATGGCCTGCGAAGACCTGCGACTGGGCGATCTGAACGGCGACGGGCGGATCGACATTGTCGCCGCCGGTCGCGATTCACACAACTTAAAAATTTACTGGAACCAACCAGAGTAAATCTGCCTTACATCGTTCGCCCACCATCGACGACCAGTAACTGACCGGTTGACAGTGTGGTCCCTAAAGCCAGGTATAATACGGTATCAGCGATATCATCAGGCTGGGCAGGGCGGGGGATCGGGAAGTCAGCCGTTCGCTCTGACAGTTCTTCGTCAGTCATCACCTGTTTGAGCCAGCGACTGTCAATGGGACCGGGGCAGACCGAATTCACGCGAATTTCCGGCGCCAGCGCCCGCGCCAGTGATTTCGTCATCGTATTCAGTCCCCCTTTGCTCGCGCAGTAAGCAACACTGGAACCCTGTCCGGTAATGCCCGCCGTCGAACTGACATTCACAACGGCGCCAAACTCACTCTCCCGCAGCAGGTGCGTCGCGGCACGAATACAAAAGAACGGTCCTTTCAGATTCACACTGATGATACGGTCCCAGGTTGCTTCACTGAGCGCATCCAGATCTTTGTGTTCAATGAATTCGGTCGTCCCCGCATTATTCACCAGCACATCCAGCCGCCCCCATTCTGATTCAATTTCTGCAATCATGCTTTTCACAGCAGCGTCATCACTCACATCACACTGGATGAGCAGCACGCTGGCACCTTCTTCCTCGAGCAGGGCTTTCGTTTCCTCTGCTTCAGCCTGGCTGCGTGAATAATTCACGACAATATCAAAACCTTCCTCTGCCAGACGCAGCGCACAGGCGCGACCGACTCCCGTTGCTGATCCTGTGACCAGAGCGACATTGTTTTCGTTCATCTGAAGAGTTTTCCATTTAAGAATTTGAGTGGTTAGGAACGGTAACGGAATGAGTTTCAATCAAAATCAGTCGGCAGCATGTGCTTCCACAAGACCCCAGTCGACTTCGATTCCCAGGCCGGGTGCATCGGGAATCGTAATCACGGGTCCTTCAATCTTCAACGGATTTTTAACGATGGAAACCTCATGATACTCAGGCCCCAGAATATCTCCCGGATATTGCTCGATGTTCATATTCGGACATCCCACAACCACGTGGCACATCGCTGCCGACGCGATATCCAGTTCCAGGTTCGAACCGATACTGCAGGGAATGCCATGCTCGGCAGCATAGCTGACAATCGCTGCCGTCTTGCTGATGCCCCCGTTTTTTCCCGGATAGACGTTGATCACATCGCAAGCATTATTGCGAATGCATTCTTTAGCGTCGGCCAGGTCAAAACAGATATCATCAGCCATAATCTCCGGGGCAATCGCCTGTCTGACTTCAGCGAGTGCGGCAAAATCACCGCGGGGGGTGGGCTGTTCAAACAACGCCACGTTGCAATCATTCATCCGTTTCATGGCAGCGATTGCGGTCGCGGCATCCCAGCCCGCATTGGCGTCAATCGTCAGTTCCAGATCCGGGCCCATTGTCTCGCGCACCATTTTTACGCGGGCTACATCGTCATCCGGATTGGTCCCCACCTTGACCTTAATCGTTGTGAAGCCTGCTGCCACCAGTTCCTGCGTGCGACGTTCGGCTCGCTCCAGAGAATACGCGCCCATCGAAAAACGGCATTTAATCGAACGACTGCGGACCGCGCCTCCCAGCAACTCATACACGGGCAATGCTGCTTCTTTACCTTTGATATCCCAGCAGGCCATCTCGATGGCTGACTTGGCAAACCAGTTCCCCTGCGAAGTACGATCAAGGATCTGGTTGATATTTGCAATGTCACAAGGATCCTGGCCAATCAGTAATGGCGTAAAGACACGATCGACAATCGCCTGTGCGCCCCAGGCGGTTTCTCCACTCCAGCGACAGAGGACGGTTGCTTCACCCGCGCCTTGGATACCGGTATCGGTTTCAATTCGTAAGACCAGATAGTGGGAGACATCGTGTTTCCCCAACGCTGAAATCATCCGCCGTTCGGGTTTGAGCGGGATCCGAACCCGGTAAGTTTTAATTGCTGTAATTTTCATGGTGTGCCTCTTGCTTCACTTCAGAATGATCCGGAACTCAAACATCAACCGGCGCTGGTTATGTATAGTCAGATCCATGATACCAGAACCGGTTATAATCAGGAATCAACAGCCTCTGTGAGAACGGAAAATACTCTGCACCGGGTGGTACCGGATGTAATCCGGTATTGCCGCAGGCAACAGGAGGTCGCAGCTCACACATTGTATGGTGAGAAAACGTGACTCACTCGATCTGCGATAAATCATCAAAATGCGAACTTCATTCGAAAGTTTCCACAGCAACCTCCTGCTCGCTCCGCTCGGCCCGAATGTACATTCGGGCCCACACACTCGTGGGAAGAATTGATTGAGAACCTCAGTTGAATTACCGGCACCATTCCGCTAAAAGCAGGGTAAGATCAAAGCCTCTTTTCCATCTAACTGAAATCAGCGAGTCTGTTGTGTCCGCTCTCACCGAACGTCTGCCTGCCACCTGCCAGTTAATTCTGGAAGGCATTGAAAACGAACTCCATACAGGAGTGCAGCTCTACATTTCTCAGCGAGGTGAAATTATTGCTGATGGCGGCATCGGGGAAGCCCGCCCCGGAGTTCCCATGACGGCCGACACGCTCAACCTCTGGCTCTCCGCCGGTAAACCACTGACTGCCATGGCGATTGCCCGCTTATGGGAGCAGGGGGATCTGAAGATAGATGATCGCGTTTCCCGCTTCGTTCCCGAGTTCGGAACCCACGGAAAAGAACCGATTACGATCCTGCACCTGCTCAACCATACCGCCGGCTTTCGTCCGGTCGATACAGGCTGGCCTGATGCCAACTGGGCTGAATCCATTCGCCGTATCTGCGAGGCACCGCTGGAAGAAAACTGGCAGATCGGAAAAACCGCCGGTTACCATGTCAGTTCCAGCTGGTTCATCCTCGGTGAAATCCTGCAGCGCATGACAGGTCAGTTGTATCCTCATCTGATGCGCGAACTGATTCTGGAACCGCTGAGCATGTCGAACAGCTGGCTGGGTATGCCCGTCGACGTTTATGAGCAGAACCAGGAGCAGATCGCGTATGTCTATCAACGCGACAAAGGGGAAATGCAGCTGACTGATCTGCATGATGCAGCCCACTGCCTCACACCTTCCCCCGGCGGAAATGCACGGGGGCCGATTCGTGAACTCGGCCTGTTTTACGAATGCCTGCTCAACCAGGGCACACCGCTGTTTGAACCACAGACCGTCGACACCATGATCGATCGTCATCGGGAAGGGGAGTTCGATCTCACACTGCAACACAAGGTTGATTACGGCCTGGGGTTCATTGTGAATTCCAATCGGTATGGCGCAGATTCGGTCCCTTACGGATTTGGCAAGTACGCCTCCGAAACTTCATTCGGGCACGGCGGTTCACAGTCTTCAATCGCCTTTGCCGACCCGGAACGGGAACTGGTCGTCGCCGTCGTTGCCAATGGCCGGCCCGGCGAACCCCGACATCAACGCCGTGCCAGAGCAATCAACGAAGCGATCTACGAAGACCTGCAGCTGGTGTAATCGCTGTCTGCCCTGATCACATTAATCAGGGAGCCACCGCACCAATGTAAGGCTTCATGCCACCAGGTGCACCAGCTGCTTTACTGGCAGGATTATCGGAAGCCGGCGCGAGGAACTTTTCATCTCCCGGAGTGGTAGACACAAAGTTATTCAGATTCGCATCTCCCTGTTTGCCTTTGTTCTTGAACAAATCGAGTTCATCAGCGGGCAGCGGACTGGGAGCGGTACGGGAAGAATCGTTTTCCAGCGCAGTCAACGCTTTCGCCCAGAATTTCGCATCATTATCCTGCTCTACCTTTGCCGGTGGACCTTCGATGGTCGCAAACAGATTCCGCGAAATCTGAATCGCTTCACTGTTGGGAGTCGGACTGGTAGTAAAAACAATTCCTGAGTTGACGATGAAAAAAGTATTGTTCGTCAGTTTCAAATGACTGATCTCATATCCCCGGCAATCAAATCGAATCCCGGTGACAGTCTCCGAGAAGATCGATTCCTTAACCTGAGTTTCCCTGACTGCTGATGAAAACTGCAGGCCCACCTGCATGGCAGTCAGACAACGGATGTTCGTCATCCTGATGTCACTGTTCGTATCCCCGGTAAAATCCAGACCGACCGCCTGGGGATTCCCCGCTTTGAGGCTGAGATTTTCCAGCAGAAATGGTTCGCTTGAGAGACCGGACACACTCGTGGCAAAGATACCCGTTTTTTGAAAATCATTAATCTTCAGGTTCTTCAACTGTGTCCCCACCAGATAGCCGGACAGTTGAATCGCTACTTTTTTCCCCTGGGCTCTGACCAGAAAACCATCAATCGTAATCCCTTCGATGCCTGTTAGCTGCACGACCGGTTCGGGACCATCAGGAGCCAGGATCACCGGCTTACCACTTTCTGCGACAATCGAAATTCCTTTGGGGTAATTCAGACTGGAATTATCAATGACGATCCGTTCTTTCAACTCCTGATCAGCGGCGACCTTTATCGTGTAATGCTTCCCTTCATCACCAAATGTTTTGCCATAAACAATCTGGATATCCTTGAGTGCAGCCGCAATCGTTTTATAAGTTTCCTTCGGACCAACTTTGATTTCTTCAGGCAGTGATTCTACTTCAACCGGTTTCTCAACCACGGGCGCCGGTTTGACAGGCGCCGGCTTTTCAGGTTCTTCTCCCGGCAAAACAAACATCACAACAAGCAGAATCAGTAATAAACCGATCCCACCGCCGGCGATGGCTGGAAGAAACCATTTCTGACCGGTAATCGAACTCCCGGCAGGAGATGCATCTTCGACAACTTCTGCTTCGATTTCATCCGGCTCCGCCTCCATCACTGCCGAATCGCCGGGGAGCGCTTCCGCTACGGGTACCGGCTTTTTCACAGGACGTCCTGAAACAGGTTTGGCAACTGGCTTCGCCACAGGTTTGGCCCCAGGTTTAGTAACTGGTTTGGCGACCGGTTTGGCTGCAGGTGCAGGCGCCTCTGATTCTGCTTTCTTGAGCGTATCGGAAGTACTGCCGATCCGCGTGGAAGCGGTACTGATTTTATCCTGCTTTACAACAGAAGAATCATGTACATCGGAAGAGGGTTTCGCAACGGGATCCAGGCGGGGACTGCTTTTCTTTTCATTCACATCAGGAGAGCTGGTACTTTTCTGGATCCCGGATTCCTCTTTCAGATTCGAGAGGAACGCCGCCAGTTCGGGATTCTGTTTCTGCTGCTGCACACCTGAGCCACTTTGCGCCAACTCGACACCTGAGCCCAGCCCACTACTGACATTGTGGCTGCGCCACTCCTCATCGGTGTTGTTCTGCAGCCATTCATATAAAGCTTCAGCCGTCTCATCCATTGTCTGGTACCGGTTTTCCCGGTCTTTCGCCATCATCTTTTCCAGGATTTGAACGACTTCCAGTGGAGTATCGGGACGGTCGTCCGTAACGGGAGGCGGATTTTTGTTCTGATGCGCCATCAACCGCTGTGCAAGTGAGCCTTCGGTGAAGGGGGGATGCCCCGTTAACAGGAAGTACATGGTACAACCCAGGCTGTAGATGTCTGCGCGGGAATCAACCTGGTGGCTGTCGATGGCCTGTTCGGGTGCCAGATAATCAGCCGTCCCCAGAACTTTCTCATCGTGTGCGATCGTCAGCGATTTGTCTTCGCCTTCATGAAAGAACCGCGCCAGTCCCAGGTCAAGAATTTTGACAACGCCTTTGGAATCCACCAGCAGGTTGCCCGGTTTGACGTCCCGGTGCACCATATCCGCTTCATGGGCATGAGCCAGGCCTTTCGCTGCCTGGCGGATATAGTTGACGGCATCGCGAATATCCAGTGGACCGGTTTTGGTAACGATTTCCTGTAAATCCTGACCGTCTACATATTCCATGACCAGAAAATGAATTTCCGCATCATTCTCTTTTTCATGGTCGACATCATAAGCGCGGACGATGTTAATGTGATCCAGAGAAGCAACTGCCTGTGCTTCTCGATGAAAGCGGGCGAGATAGGAGGCGTCATTCACCCGTTTCGAGGGGAGTACCTTGATGGCACAGCGACGTCGCATCAGCACATGTTCCGCCAGGTAAACAGAACTCATGCCACCTTTGCCGACCAGATCCAGCAACCGGTATTTACCCAGGAAAAAACCTTTGTGTTTGCCTTGCAGCAGTTTGTTGGCCTGCCAGCGTGTCAGCAGAGACCGCCCGATCAGTTCCTCGGCGACCTCAGCGGGTTCTCCCAGCTTCACCCCTTTTTCCTGATATTCGGAGAGCAGCTTCTTCAGCTGATCGACCGAGACCAAACCACTTTGTTTTACCAGGTTTAAAAAAGCCTCGGCCGTTAGTTTGCCTGCCATTTTTTACCAATTCGCTCAACTTGTCCTGCGATGAATCTCTATATTCCGTAAGGTAATAGTAACACTCTAGCATCCGTTTTAACGACTGACCAGTATTGGTTTAAGGATTCTACCGAATCCCCGGAAAGGTCGTTCCTCTCCCCACGGTTCACTGACTCTGTTCCTGTCCTGCAATTTTTTGAACACTATCTCAGATTCGGTCGCCAAAGGCTCTCTGTTGTGTGGATCTTTTGATAAAACCGGTAAGAGATTCAAAAAGCCCGGCAATTGACTATAATATTCGCGGTCAATATTCGATTAATAAAATAGTGACCAGGGACCGGGTACTTACTTGTGAAACAAGTAACAGAGGCGAGCAGGATCTTGATATGAGCACAATGACACACAAAGAAGAGCTTCCACAGGGACTACCATTCTTAGGTAACTCAATGTTATTCCTAGGCTTAGGGATAATGGCCCTCACTCTGACAGGCACCGAATGGCTGCCATTCAATATGCCGCGCTCCTGGTACCAGAGCCCTTCGATCTGGAATTTACTGGCATTCTGCATGACCTGTGGCGGCATCGCTGTCCTGAAACAGGTTTCCAGTACAGAAATGAAAAACAGTGAACGAAATCGCCAGCTTCCTCAAAAAGAAGACTGGATGCCCGAAGAACCAGGCCAGCGTTTCAATACGCTCATTGTTTATACGAAAGAAAACTGCCCGCTCTGTGAAGAAGCGGCAGAAATTCTGGAAGACTACGGCGTCTATCTGCCTGAGATCGAATTTATAGACATCTATAGTGATCCAAGTCTGATCGCCAAGTTCGGAACCTGCGTGCCAGTCGTGTCAATTGATGGAAAAATCCGCTTTCGCGGCCGGATCAATGAAGTACTACTGAGGCGGTTGATTGTGGCTTCGCCCGTAACCGTAGCCCCTGCCGCCTCATCCGGGTGTGGCTGTAATAAGCAGAGTTGCGGCTGTAAACGTCAGAAATCCAGCGTTGATTCCAACAGCGAATCGACCAGCGCATCGACGGACTGTGGTGGTCAGTGCAAATGTGCCTGACCGCATTTTGAGCAGATCGCATGGGAAAAACGGTGCATTGCCTGTAAAAAACGGTTTATCGGTTGTTGTGATTCAACCATAAATGAGATAAATTACACCCAGCAGGCACGATTCCCGACGCGAATTCAACTTCCCGTGTCAGAATTTTAATTTCACGTAAGCTTTAGGCATAAGACCATGTCGTCTGAAATCTCTTTGAAGAATTCAAAAATACTCATCGCAGATGACAATCATCAGAACTGCGAACTGCTCGACGCGTATCTGCTGGACGAAGGCTATGAAACCTTTATGGCCTACGATGGGAAAGAGACGCTGGAAAAGGTCGCTGAAATCGACCCCGACCTGATCCTGCTGGACATCATGATGCCGAAACTGAGTGGATACGAAGTCTGTGCCCAGCTCAAACAGAGTGATGAAACAAAAGATATTCCGATCCTTGTGATCACCGCGCTGAACGAAATGGGCGATATCGAGAAGTCGGTTCAGGCCGGCTGCGATGACTTTCTGACAAAGCCCGTCAATCGAATCGAATTAACGACCCGCGTCCGCTCTCTGTTACGTGTCAGACACCTGACGCATGAGCGCGATCGTCTGCTGGCTTATCTCGCTGAAGTGGAAGGCACGACCCGCTCTACTTCCAGCGAATCATAAATAGAGTGGCAAGCCACTTTCCGCAAGGAAAGATTTTCGGTCTGCACTAACTTCATAAATCCTGCTCAGTCCCGGCGACGTCTGCCTCTGAGTCTCGCTGTTCTTGTTTGCCGGACACTGACGATCCTGCGACCCATTGATTAGAAAACTCTCATGAGTGACTCACAACCCTCGGTTTCCGACGATCAAGTCGCCACCGAAACCAGACCAACCCCGCGCGTCATCCTGAAACCACGACGCGCGCTGCCATTCTTTGGACGACATCCCTGGGTCTTTGCCGGTGCAATCTCCCGGATCGAAGGCAATCCGACTGCCGGTGAGGAAGTGATTCTGCTCTCCGACAAGAATGAATTTATCGCCCGTGGACTGTTTAACCCCAACAGCAATATTCGTGTCCGCCTGTTTTCATGGGATGAGTCGGAAGTTCTGGACAATTCGTTCTGGACCAACCGGCTTGAACAGGCCGTAACACTGCGGGAACAGGTCGGACTGCTCGAAAACTTTGAGACTTCCGGTTGCCGACTGGTCTTCAGTGAAGCCGATCAGCTTTCAGGACTAACGATTGACCGATATGGCGCCTGGTTCCTGGTCCAGTTTTCCAGCCTGGCACTCTCGCAGAAACAGGACCTGATTATTCAGTTCCTCAAGGCGCGTTTTCCGGCTAAGGGAATCTGGCTCAGAACCGAAAAAGGGATGCGGGAGGCGGAAGGACTGGAAATTTCCGATCAGCTCCTGGATGGCGAAGAACCGCCAGCCCATTTCTTCCTGGAGGAAAACGGGATCCGTTACGGCATGAGCATGGTCACTGGTCAGAAGACCGGCTTTTACCTGGATCAGCGCGAAAACCGTCTTGCCGCGGCCCGCTATCTGAAAAATCATCGTACACTGGAACTGCATTGTTACACCGGTGCGTTCGCGTTGAATGCCATCATCCACGGACAGGCTCAATCAGTCGTGTCTTACGACTCTTCACAGTCCGCCATCGATCAGGCAACCGCGAATGCAGAACTCAACGGCATTGGAAATCGTATCCACTTTCAGACGGGTAAAGCTTATGCCGTTCTGGAGCAGTTTAAAGCAGAAGGGGAGCAGTTCGATTCCATCATTCTCGATCCCCCCAAAATGGCCCGACACCGCAGCGGGGTCAAGCAGGCTTTGAAAGGTTATTTCAGCCTCAATCGACTGGCATTTGATGTTTTGAAACCGGGTGGTATCCTGATTACCTGCAGTTGCTCCGGTTTGATCAGCCAGGTGGAATTTCAGCAGATGCTCGCATCGGTTTCACAACACACCGGGCGGCACATGCAGATCCTGGAGCAGCGCAGTCAACCGGCTGACCATCCGGTCTCACCCAGTTGCCCCGAAAATCAATATCTGAAATGTTTTATCTGCCGCGTCCTGTAAAACCGGTATCCCCAGTTGATGCACTACCTGCCAGCTACTGTTTCGAAAAATGAAATATCATGTCGCGTAAGTCGAAAAAAAAACAACGTCTGAAAAAACAGGCACCTCCTCCAGAACAACTGCTGCTGGATTTCCTGCCCGCGGACTGGAGCTCTGCACAGACGCTCTGCTTCCAGTCCAATCTGTATCCACTTTCGACCGCATTGATGAAGCGTGTCTCGGAAACAGATCGGGTCGACTGTTTCAGCTTCGATAAAACGATTGCACAGCGAATCCAGCATAAATGCAGCCTCCTGCAGGAAGAACAGGAACAGACGCCCGCCTGGAATACTTTCTGCGACAGCGAATTTCCCCAAGGCGACTACGAGTCGGTCCTGCTGCCGCTCTCAGAACAGTTTTCCGATGAACTGGTGCGCGAACTGACACTCTCCGCAGCCTATTCTCTGCAGACGGGTGGTACGCTGACAATCGCTTCTTCACGCACCAAAGATTATGAATACCATAAATTTCTGCAGACGCTGTTCAGCAAAGTCACACGTATCGCCTCTGATGTCGGCATTGTCTACCAGGGCAAGCGACAGCAGCCACTGCCTGAAAAAAAATGTCTACAGGATGAGTCCGCGATGCGTGAAGGGGAAAAACTGCTTTTCGCCTATACGCAGCCGGGGGTCTTCAGTCACCGTCGCCCCAACCAGAGTGCCCGGGCGCTGATCAACCTGATGGAACTCTCCGACGAATCCACCATCCTCAACCTGGAATGTGGTTCCGGGATTGTCGCGTTTGTCGCAGCGACCCGCTGTCCCGGGTCACAGATTCATGCCCTCGACAGCAATGCCCGGGCAGTCAAATGCACAGAGCAGGGGATCGGGAAGAATCAACTCGCAAACGTATCAGTCAAATTAGCTGCGACTGACGAAGGAATCATGCCCGAGAGCTATGATTACCTGTTGACCAATAAATCTTATTTCAACAGCGAAGAGCAGGGCGAGGCCTTTCTGCAAATGTGCCTGCGGGCATTGAAGCCGGGGGGACTGCTGCAGTTCTCCACCAAGCAGTATCAATGGTATGCCCACCGCCTGCTTGATCTGTTCACAGACGTCGCCATTGACGGGGCCGTCCATCATTTCATGCTCAGCGCCAGAAAACCGGAATAAGAAGCGCGTCACTGACTGTACAGACCGTTGTACGATTCATCAGGCACTCGCGCCGATATGCAACCGGGTTCATGTGCTGCAGTTCCTCCGACTGCAGATTCACCTGTAGACAGATACATGACTCCGTCTTTCTGATTCAGAATCCATTTTTTTCTGATCTTTTCTCAAGAAATCCTCGTTGACAGCGAAGAACTGATGTGAAAATATCATTTGATGGCTCTGGAGGGACTTGAAAACAGACTGCCCCGGGCTTTGGACCAGATTGCTCTTTTCAGAAGGAGGCTGTTATGTCATTATTCCTGTCAATTGCGGTCCTCGCAGCGACACCACAGGATACCCAAAGGAATGAACAGCCAGTCGAGGCTGCAATACCACAGATGACTTCTAATTTTTCTTCTTTCGATCAGCTGGCTGATTCTCTCTCGTCTCGTGTGCAAACGGGAACCCTGCTGTTCAGTAAAGGCGATTGCCTCGCCGTTCGAATTTATACACAAAGCTCGTACACTCACGTTGCCATGATTGTGATGCGAAATGGTGAGCCACTGGTCTATGACAGTATGAACGGGATCGGTGCCCGCTGCCTGACGTTGAAAAACTATCTGAATACACAACGCCCGGCAACCATACATGTCTTTCAACCCAAAACGGCTTTCAATCCCACGATGACAGAGCAGTACGAACGCTACCTGGATCAGAAGCTGGGAACCCCTTATTCGATCCGGCATCACCTCACTGGTGTGCGTGCCCGGGGGATACACTGCGCCGAATACGCCATCGATGCACTCTCAGCCTGTCACCTGATGAAGGCCCAGGCACCTGCGAAAGTTTCTCCCGCATCCCTGGTCACCGGAATCGTTCAGGCAGATCGCTATTCACCATCGATCACTTTTGCACTGGAACGACCTCCACTCGTGGCAGAAAAACCTCGCAACTGGTGCCATCAACTCTGGGTGGATACCAGGAACTGCACTTCCGCCTGCTGCGTCAAACTGCGTGGCTGGGTGCTCTGCCAGTAAACTGCCGCCAGACGCCCGAAAGATTTTACACACATCTTCTGTGAAATCCGGGAAAGATCGGCAAACACTGCTTGAATCTGCGCAACCGGTCAGCGAGAATCTGAGAATGAACTCTTCTTCAGTGTGACCTGTTTCGTAATTGAAAGCGCCAGCATGATCAAGACCTTTCAGAACCAGCAAACGAATATTCACCAGTTGATTTTGAACCGATCTATACTTGGATTACTGTTACTCACATTCGGAATACCAACTGCAGTCTTCTCACAGGAAAAGACCGGAGAGCCTCAAACCGTTTCCATTCAGCGCGAAGCGATCACACTCAGACATCCCCGGGATTACTACGTTCCACTCAATCTGAAACCACTGCGCTTGCTGACCATTGCCGCACCCATTGACGGCATCATCCATACCATCGAAGTCAAACCCGGAGACAAGTCGACGACCAAAGCAGTCGTGGTCCGACTGGATTCAGCCATCCCGCAGGCAGAACTGGATCGTGCGGAGGCCGCCCTGGAAGTGGCCCGGGAAGAACTGAAAAATGCGACCGGAAAAGCCGCTGCGGTCGCAAAAGCAAACGTGGCACTGGCAGAAGCAGACCTGAAGCTTGCCGGCATTCGGATGGAACAGACCATCATTCGCGCCCCCTTCGCAGGAGAAATCTTTCGGATCTTTGCTGCGCCCGGCGAATTCGTCAGAGCAGGGGAGCCTCTGGTTGAACTGGGGGACACCTCAAAACTGCAGGTGGAAGTTCCCCTTTCGCGCGAACAGGCTCAGAAAGGGGCCAGCATCAGTCTGAATGTCGAAGAACAGGCAACCCAGGCGACCGTGGATCACGTCCTGCCTTTAGCGTCACAGTTTGAGAAACTCCGCGACCTGGCAAAGTCCATCACTTCTGCAATCGTCATTCTGGATAACAAAAATGCACAATTCAAACCGGGTCAGTCTGTCAGTGTGGACTTGATCCCACGCTATCCGATTGCAGAAGTACCCACCGTTTCTGTCACCAACACCCCCGAAGGGACACGAAAAGTTCAAATCGTGCGTGAAAATGTGATCAGAGACCTCACACCACAGATCCTCGGGCAGATCGGCCCGGGACGCCTGTTCGTATCTGCTCCCTTTAACAAGGACGATGAAATCATCGTCAGCACGTCGCAGCCGCTGGCAGACGGAACACAGGTACAACCTCGACTGACTGTGGGAAAATCAGAGACCTCACCAGGAACAACCCCTGGCAGCCAGCCTGCAAAACCACCTGAAAAAAAGGTCAGCTTTTAGAATCCATTGTTTCGTTGGGTAACAGAGCTCGTTACACTATAATATACGATGCAAAGTCCTGTCCGGTTCCATCGATTCACAGCTCGATTTCAGACTTCTGACAGAACTCGGGTTATGCCAGATCATTGTCGTTGGCTACAATGACGTTTGACGGATCTTCGTCGAATCACTTAACAGCAAGAGGTTGCGCAGTGGCTGAAACAGAAACTAAAGAAGCAGATAATATTGTTGATGAATATGAGCTGGTGAACCTCATCGTGGATGGGTCTACGACTCAAATCTGGGAAGTGAAAGAACAGGGGGGCGCCAACAGTTTTGTGATGAAACGGCTGCTCCCCGAACCGATGACCAAACCGGAAATTGTCGCGACCATGAAACTGGAAGCCAAAGTGGCTGCGGCGCTTGATCATCCCAATCTCATCCATCTGCATAAGTTTGTCAAAAACAAAAAAAACATCTACCTGCTGATGGATTATTTCCGGTCCCCGAATCTGCGATCACAGATTTCATCAGATCGCCAGGGCGTTCAGGCCCGCTTACGCAAGCTGATTGAATCAACGGCAATGGCACTCGGCCACATGCACGAAAAAGGCTGGGTTCATAAAGATATCAAGCCGGAAAATATTCTGATCAGTAAAAGCTCGGAAGTGAAAATCATTGACTTCGGCCTGGCTGTTCCCGTTGCCAAAGGGCTGGGCAAGCTGTTCGGTAAACCCAAAACAGTACAGGGGACCCGCTCGTATATCGCTCCCGAAACAATCAAAAAAGAGCCTCTGGGACCCGCGGCTGACATCTATAGCCTGGGAATTACGATCTTCGAAATTCTGACGGGCAAAACTCCGTTCCATGGAGAGAATCCCAAGGAAGTCCTGTTAAAACATATCTCGGAAAAGCCGCAGCCCCCATCAAACTTTAATCCAAACGTCTCACCGGAAATGGATGAGTTTATCTTGAAGATGCTGGCCAAGAAGCCAGAGAACCGGCATGCTTCCATGGAAGAGGTGGCCTCAACCATCCGAAACCTGAAGATGTTCAAAGCCGAAATTTCCGAAATCATCGCTCAGGAAAAAGCGGATGCGGAAGAAGCGGAAAAAGAATCCATGAAGGAGAAACGCCTCGACAGCCGTGCGGACGCGCGACTCTCCGAACTGGTGAAAGAAAACCCGGAACTGGCCAAGCAGTTGATCGCAGATCGTAAAGCCAACGCCAAGCCTAAGCCCAAACCGGAACCGGCTCCACAGAAAAAACCACAGCAGCAACCGCAACAGCCGCCTCAGCCCATGTATCCGCCTCAGTACCAGCAGCCCATGTATCCGCCGCAATACCAACAGCCGATGTATCCGCCGCAGTACCAGGGGCAACCCATGCCTCCCGGCGGCTATCCACCACCGCCGCAGGGATACCCTCAGCAACCTTATCCGCCTCAGCAGTACCCGCAGCAACCCTACCCGCCACAACCACAACAGCCGGGACAGCAGCCACCACAACAGCAACAACCACCGGCACAGCAACAGCCAGCCCAGCAACCTCCGGCTGCCAATGCGCCACCTCAGCAGTCACAGGCACCGCAACAACCGGCAAAACCACCTCAAAATCAGCCGGAACCACCAAAAAATGAAGAGAAAGAGCAAAAATCCAAAAATGATGATGATCTTCCCTTCATGGATGAATTGCCGGATGTGATCTAAAATCATAAAATCTTCCAGGAACGGCATGCATCTGGTAAACTGCCCGACATCTTTAATCACCTACTCATTCATTTTTAATACGCGGTCTCAAATACTATGTCTGTTATGAATCAGCTTCCATTCGAACGTCCCATCTACGAACTGGAAGAGCAGCTCAAGAAAATCGAGCAGGAACCCAATCCTACACCCAATACCAAAGACGCCATTCGCAATATGCGACTGGAAATCACACGCATGAAACGTGAGATCTTTGAAAACCTGGATGCCTGGGATACGGTTAAGGTCGCCCGCCACGCGGAACGCCCCCAGACACTCGATTACCTGGAACTCGTATTTGATGAATTCGTCGAACTGCATGGCGACAAAGCCATCGGTGATGACCGCGCCATTCTGACGGGTCTCGCCAAACTGGACGGACAGAAAGTCATGTTTGTCGGGCAGCAGAAAGGACGCACTTTAAAAGAGCGCACGGAATGCTATTACGGCTGTGCCCATCCCGAAGGTTACCGCAAGGCGCTGTCCAAAATGAAGATGGCGGAAAAATTCGGGATTCCCATCATCTGCCTGATTGACACACCCGGCGCTTACCCGGGCATCAAGGCAGAAGAACAGGGAATCTCCTACAACATTGCCATCAACCTCAGGGAAATGTCACTGCTGAAAACTCCCATCGTCTGCGTCGTGATTGGCGAAGGGGGTTCCGGGGGCGCAATTGGAATTGGTGTTGGCGATCATATCTCCGTCCTGCAGTATGCCTACTATTCCGTCATCACACCCGAAGGCTGTGCCGGCATCTTATGGAAGGATGTCAAATTCGCCAACGAAGCAGCCAACGCCCTCAAATTCACCAGCAAGAATCTGTTGGAACTGGGAATCATCGATGAAGTCATCCCGGAACCACTGGGGGGCGCCCATCGAGATCATCGCCAGATGGCGACCGCACTGAAGGCTTCCTTATCTTCCAACCTGAAGCAACTGACAAACATTCCATTGGATCAACTTGTCGACCAGCGCTACGAGAAGTTCCGCAAGATCGGCAAGTTCCACGAAACACTCGAAGTAGAAACCGCGTAAGACCACCGCGGCTCCAGCTTCGCAACAAAGACATCAGGCGTACGCCCGTTGAATTCCAGAAAGGAACCACCAACGGGCGTACGCTTTTTTTACGACTGGTGAAGCTGAAGTAGTACCCGCGCGGAAAAAACAAAGTTCTGCCATTCACAACCCATCTACGGCCCATTTGAATGCTATGCTTTAAACAGACGTTTCCCGGTCGAGAAATCGATTGAGGATTACAGCCTGGCTTTCATTCCACCGGATGAAAATACGTCATTTGTGCGCGTCGAAAACAACCGGCCTCCCAGAGGCCCGTCAGCGAGTTGAAAAGAGGAAACGCGATGCTTGAATCACAAATCGAGTCAGAGGCCACGAGAGACACAATCGTGCGTAGACTGATCCCTGGATTCGTCCTCCGGGATGTCGAGTTCTTCCTGAATGAATCTACCGCAGTGCCCGCCGACAGTTCGTCAGGATTAACGTGGGAATCAGAAACGCAAATTTCACTGCTCAGATTCGGCCTGGTAACGCTGACCGGAGAACTGAAACGGACGCGTCAAAAAACGATATCGTGTCGCTGGTTTCAGCGGGGTCAAATCGATCCAAAGACGCGAACGATCATGCCAACGCAGGCTCACTCAGATCGCGTTGAAGAGCGGCTGCAGAATGAGATCAAACCAGTGATCAGACGGGGCTCCGCGAGAGAGCAGCAGCCCCTGTTGAACACCGCTTTTGCATGACGCCATTCAAGGCATAAGAACACAGGCCACACCGCAAACACCAGTAAAGCACCCCACCACGAACGTCCGATAATGTCCGTTATGTTAAGTTCGGCGTGAATTTTAGCCTGTTTTTACAGGGTTTGCAATTCTCCCTGGTTCTGCTCTCTCACTCCACATACTCTTTGAACTGGTACCCGACTTTACTCTCAAAGCCTCTCTGCTTCAGCATCACGATGATCCTGAAAGCAGAGTCGAATTCCACTTCAACATTTCACCTGCGTTGTGCTTCACGCATCCGATCCTGCAGCGCTGATCCCAGTGCATTGATGGGAACCTGCTGCAGTTCCAGCTGACGCAGAACGCGTGTATCCAATGGTGTTGTAACATCCGTTTTCGGATCGGGGTCTCCCCCGTTTAATAACAGATCTGCCCGCCAGTCCTGCAAAGCAGCCAGGACCACCTGGTCTGGCAGCCCCGTCAGTGTGATTTCGAATTCTTCAATCAGAGAGTTCTGTGCTTCCGGGTAATCAGAATAGATGGCGGCAATATCCCGAAGAAGTTTTGTTCGCTCCCGGGTGATACCTTCTGCCTGGGGATCCGACTGCCTCCCGTTGGCACTAAACAGCGGACTGTCGTCCGCCGGAAGTGATGTTTGAGGCTGACCATCCTGCCAGTCGTTCGTCACATTTCTCAATACTCCGGGAATCCGCGACTGCAGTTCCCTGGCAAACCGGGCTCGATCCTCGGGAGCGGTTGCGTTGTAAGCTTCGATCACCTTGTCCTCCAGCTCACTTTTCAGATAGCTGGGAATACTCTTCAGGATCTCTTTCAGTAATGAATCCTGTTTCGTGGTTCTGACGTCAGAACCGCCACTCCCTGATTTTTCAAAAAAGGGATTGGGAAGATCATTTGAACCGGGAGGAAACGGATTGTGATCCCCGTGCTGATCATGATCATGGTCACTACCAAACAGATCATCGTCATCATGATCGTGCAGATCGATCTCCGGATGATCCAGTTTTGCCAGGCATGAATCCAGGATATTATGTAATTCTTCCGGCATCACGGGTGCCATCTCATTCAGAATCACCGCCGCCGCATATCCACTGCGCGATTCCAGTACGGTCGCCCGGGCAGATTCCGAGATGGTGATCAGAAAAAATGTCAGGAACAAAGAAAACAGAATGCCTTTCAGCAGTCCCAACACAGCGCCCAGATGGCGATCGAACTCATTGAATTTCAGTGAATCAATGGCGGTCTTCAAGCTTCGCGCCAGCGTAAATGAAATAAACGAGAATGCAATGTAGATGACCAGCATGGCAATCCAGCGATTGAGTGGCGGTTTCACATTAATGAGTGGAGCCAGTTGCAGCGACAGAGATTCGGCAAACGCAAAGCAAAGCACCAGCGCTGCAATCGCGGCCAGCTGCCAGACGACGCCTTTGGAGGCACCTTTCCAGACAGCATAAATAAGAATCCCCACTATCAGTAAATCAAACCACATCGCGACATCCTGTCTATTTCGGTCCGTCCATGAGAAATTTCGGAGTTGGCCCACTCCCCTGCTCGCACTCCCCCGATTTTTCATCAATTCAAGGGAAGGGGATTATAGGGCAAAATTGAACTCAACGGAAAGCCCAGATTTTGGATCGAAATTCTCGGAGTCAAAGGTAAACGAGGATGAATTTTCAAAATAGAAAAGCAGGGGTCATCTGTCAGAAAATTGCGTGTGCGGCTTCCATTTTACTTCATCGCAGCGGGATCCAGAACCGGATCACAACTCACTGTCAGTCAGAAGGCCTCAGCAGCAGCGTTGAAGCATTGAACCAGATGACATGAAAACCGGGAATTGCTAAAGCTTTAAAACTGCTTCTTACTGTCCAGCAGCAACGTAATGGGTCCATCGTTGACCAGTTCCACATCCATATGTTCCTGGAAGCGGCCTGTTTCCACCGGAATGCCTTGACCACGGACTTCCGCCACAAAACTCTGATACAACTCATTCGCCTGTTCGGGCCGCGCTGCATTCACAAAACTGGGACGGCGTCCCTTACGGCAGTCTCCCAGCAGAGTGAACTGACTCACCACCAGCATTTTACCATTTACATCGGACAGCGACAGATTCATTTTCCCATCTGCGTCTTCAAATACACGCAGACCGGCGGACTTCTGTGCGAGATAAATCACGTCATCCTGCGTATCATCCTGCTCGACCCCCAGCAACACCAGAAACCCCTGCTCGATTTCTCCCGTGATCTCACCATTCACTGTCACGCTCGCGCGGGATACTCGTTGTACCACAGCTCTCAAAGCAATCTCTCCTCGTGGAAGTTCATTCAATCAAAATTAATGCCGCGCTGGCAGGAAAACGGGTCCAGCGAGATCGACAATTCTTCCTCACAGATTAATTGCCGAATCAACTTTGCGGTAATGGGTGAAAGCTGTAAGCCGTCCCGGTAATGCCCGGCGGCCATGATCAGGTTCTGGTATCTTTCAACACGCCCCAGGTACGGCAGACCATCGATCGACTTTGGTCGTAAGCCTGCCCAGGCACGTTCGAACGTAGCTTCACCTAAGCCCGGCACGACAGACTGCGCAAAAGCGATCAGTCCTGCGATTCCTTCTGCCGTATTTTCTTTGTTGAATCCAGCCTGTTTTTCTGTGGAACCAATCAGAATTTTTCCGTCACTGCGTGGCACAAGGTAGCGGCGACCGGATTCAATCACCTGACGAAACGGAAGCCGATTCATTGACAGTAATACGATCTGTCCCTGAACGGGGACCAGTTCACACTGAATTCCCAGACGACGGAGCACCTCAGACGACCAGGCACCTCCGGCCATCACCGTTTGCTCCGCCTGGTGGACTCCGGAAGGTGTTTGAACTCCGGTGATCCTCTCACCTGCGGTTTCGAATCCAAAAACGGGAGACCCTGGATGAAGCGTGACTCCCCGACTGGCACACGCAGACAGCAGCGCCTTCATATGTCTCGGGTTACGCACCTGTCCCATTTCAGGCAGGTAGAAACCGGATTGAATTTCCTCATTCAAAAACGGTGCCCGCTCCCGCAATGAAACCGAATCCAGTTCTTCGACGACGGACCCGGTTTTGTACCAGTCTGCGACATAACTCTGCCAGTCTGCGACATCCTCAGCCAGAGAGACATGCAGCCCGCCACAATTCAGATAGCCGTTATCAATTCCCGTTTCCTCCAGCAGACGACGTGACCACTCGGGCCATAACGGCTGGCTGGCGGCGCGGAGTTGTCCTCCGGGAGTCGTCGCGCATTCGAGTTTCGCGGGAGGCAGCATGCCGGCACCAGCCCAGGATGCCTCCTGTCCAAACTGCTGACGATCAAAGACGGCAACCTTCAAACCCTGGTTCGCCAGTTCATAAGCGATCGAAAGTCCGATCACTCCACCGCCAATAATATTTACATCCATCATGGGTTTAACGAGCCCTGGCCACACGCTTCAAAACGAGACATTCAAGGCGGTTGATTATAGCGGACTGACCGCAGAATCACAGGGGCTGCTGCTCATTTCCAAAATCAGGAAACGAGCCCCCCTGCTTTTCTGCCTGATTCCGATTCACAGGAATCTTAATTCAACTTACCGGGTCGGAGAGTCCTGGCATAAGCGGTTGCCAGTGCCCGCAGATTGGTGCCATAAACTTTCTGCAATGCGGCAGGAGCAGCAGTTCCTGATTTGAATTCCTTCAACAGCAGCGCCATCTTTTGTGGACCACCGTTATTAATCAGAAACTCGACCAGTGTAAATCCGACAGCCGTCGTTTCGGAAGGTGAAAAAGTCCCTTCGGCAACCAGTTGTTCGGGTCGTGTCACTTTAGGAGCTGCATTAAGCGCCTGCTGCCTTAATGACTCGAAATATTGCTGACTGGAAGAACCATTCGCCGCCAGCAGCATGCCCAGACCACGGGACAGCCACATCGGCACCTCCCCTTCTCCACGTTGGATCGCTGCATTGGTCACCCCTGCGACAACATTCGTCTGCAGTCCCGGTGAATCCACGGTCGCCTCATCGCCAACATCCTGTAATACCAGATACGCTTCCAGGGAA